>Ga0209042_1000898_pt1 | contig 25886 bp, 25 predicted proteins | sample SaaInlV_200m_DNA_6_FD_184649 | JGI IMG/M metagenome (GOLD analysis project Ga0209042, IMG submission 184649) | Marine microbial communities from expanding oxygen minimum zones in the Saanich Inlet - SI037_S2LV_200m_DNA (SPAdes) (version 2) | ecosystem: Environmental > Aquatic > Marine >...
AGATTGAGTTTCGCAGCAATTATTTAGGCTGCATATATTACTTCATCTTCGTCAGTATCTTGATCATTTTTCGTATAGAAGTAAATTAACCCTGTTCCCAGTATGAGTGCTGGAATAACGATCAATCCTGCTTCGGGACCAAAGGCGCCGCCTGTCCAGAGTTCAGGACCGTCCACGCTGATGCGTGTTAAGCGGAAGAAGTCCATGCCGCTGACGGGGAAGCCGAAGATGACGCCTTCGAAGAAGTTCCAGCCGATATGCAATCCGATGGGTAACCAGAGCTGCTTCGTGAGGACGTAGCCATAGGCAAGGAAGATGCCTGCAAAGAAAATGCCGACTGCGCTGAGCCAGGTCGCGTTGGGGTTGCCGAGATGTAAAATCCCGAAAACGGCGGAGGAGATGGTAATGCCCCAGAATAAGTTCATGCCATCGGCGAGATTCTGTAGCTGGTAGCCACGACTAAGTAGCTCCTCGTTCCATCCGACCAGGATAAATACCGCTAGGATGCCGAGCAAATTCAGGGTCACGGAGGATGCGGATTCTACTTCCCAAGCGAAGTTTTCAAAGTTGATCCATCCGACTGACCACATGATGAGATAGATGAATCCCATCATCAAAAAGGTGATGACGATGCCTGCGAGCAGGTCGATCCACGCCTTTTTGTTGAGTTTTAACCCAAGACTGCTGAAGCTGCGTTTGTCGAACCAACGGCGGGCGATGAAGACGGAGAGTGTCATTGTGATCAGGCTGACGAGTTGGTCTCTGAGCGCGCCGCCATGCCAAAAAGGGAAGAGTACCTTTGAGAGCGCGCCTGAAAGAAGCCCTATTGGGATCATGATAAGCAAGTGCAAAAAAAGACGCCACCCCGCACGCAGGCGGGGTTCGTCGGATGATGTGAATATATTGGAAAAGAAGGAGCGAGGTTTTTCTTCGGCGGTCATTTTTTCTCCTTATGGATGTAATTATTTAGAAATTGTACAATGATATGTCTTTGCGAGCCCCGATGCTTTTGCCTTTTCGGCACTTGTCGGGGCGAAGCAATCTCCCTCTTCGTGGAGGAGACTGCCGCGTCAGGCTATCGCCCTCCTCGCAGTGACATAGTTAGGAGTTACGCATTTTTAAGTCCTTGTCCCAATGCTCTGCGTTGGGACACTGTAGAAAGTAGCAACGCAGAGCATTGCTACTAGACAAAAAAGCATTTTGCGTAAGTCCTAATAGCTTTATAAGTTTTATTTGTTTTCTCTATTAGTTTGCGTCAGGGACGATGAACCAGAAAATCAGATACGCGCCAATGCCGGGAATGCCGCCGGGCACCATGGCTAAAACGAATGCCAGTCGGAACCAGAAGACGTTGATGTCGTAGAATTCTGCCAACCCACCGCAAATGCCTGCGATAACACGATTGCTGCGCGAGCGACGTAATTTTGGACGTGGTTCTTTTTCAGTTGTCATTTTTTTCTCCTTTTATCTCATTGTGTAGAAAGGCCATTTTTTGCAACGAGAAATCTTGTGTGTGAATGAATTTACCTGATATACGCTGATCTTTGATGTGGGGTTGCGGGCTTAGGCGCGTTTCAGGTACAGCCCGTCAGGGTCAAGCTCCTCATACAAAATACGCAACTCTTCATCGCTGGGTGGTTCAGTAGTTCGTAACTCGCTTGCAACCTTCAAATCCCAGCCGGTATTTTCGATAGCTTCTTCGGCTTTTTTTCCTGGATGAAGAGCGGCTAAGGTCAACTCGCCGTTTTCGTCGGGTTCCATAAAGCCGATGTCGGTTATGATCGCCAGTGGACCGCCACCGCGCACGCCTGTGGCTTCACGTTCGGCGCGCCCGTTCAGAAAACCTGCCGAGGTCATAAAGTCCACTTTTTCGGGGAAGCGGCGTTTTTGGTGCGGGGTCATGATATAGCAGCGATTTGCCCAGGCAGAGATCAACTCCGCGCCGCCAGAGCCAGGCAGACGCACTTTTGGTTGCGCGTAATCATCGCCAACGATGGTGGCGTTGATATTGCCAAAACGGTCGATTTGCGCACCGCCGAGAAAACCTACGTCTACGTTACCGCGCTGGAGATAGTTGGCGAAAATATCATACATTGAGCAGATCGAGAGCGCGCCACTAACGAGAGTCGGGTCGCCAATGGAGAGCGGCAGGCGAGCGGGGTTCGCGCCGATGACACCGGCTTCGTAGATCATCGTGATATTAGGCGCGTGGGTGCGTTTGGCGAGATTGCAAGCCAGGTTTGGCTGCCCAACGCCCACGAATACTACGTCGCCATCGCGGAGCATGCGGGCGGAGTTGACGATCATCAGTTCGGCAGATGAGAATGTTGGGGTCATGGTGGATCCTTTTGTTTACGCTAAGAATTTTTTAATTTCGTCTCGTACGGCTTCGGGTTGTTCGAGCGGCAGGAGATGTGTGCTTTTTGGGATGGTGGCGACTCGCGCGCTGGGGAGTTTTTTAGTGACAAGTCGTGTTGCGCTTTCGTGAAAGGTATCGGTCTCTGCGCCGCGGACGATGAGCAGGAGGGGCTTTAAACTGGGTAATGCCCGCCAAAGTTCCATATCCCGCCAAACGCCGGTTATGTAAATTTGGACTTCCCAATTGGCGGAGTAGCAGAGTTCGTAGCTCCCGTCTTCAGCAGGGCAGGTGATCCCGTTGATATAGGCTTCGAGAGATTCATCGCTAAAATGGCGAAAGATACTCTTCTTGCGATACCCGCGCATCATCATCTCGCGGCTTTTGAAAATCCGTCTGCGACGCTGCGCAGCAGGCACAAGCGGATGTAGCTTATGGGCGAGCTTTAACGCATGAATGACATTATAGAATCGAATAAAATATGGCGGAAACAAGACCGGGTCAAGGAGGATGACGTGCGAGAATCGCTCGGGTTCACGCAGCGCAGCCCTCAGGATGGCGATCCCGCCCATCGAATGACCGATAGCAATCGTCTTATCCATTTTTTGCTCATCCATGAACCGTAACAGGTCATCGCTGAGGGGATGCCAATCGTCAATCTCGTTTGGATCAGCATCATCCCAAAGCGGACGTTGGTGCATTGCCGCGATCTTATAGCCTTTGAGTAAATTAAAGAGGGGCTTATAGCAATCAGGCGGATAGCCGTTGGCGTGTGCGAAGAGCAGGGGCGCGTTTTCGTTATTGTAGGTGGTATAGGGGATAGGTTGTGTCATAGTGTAGATCAGTGGTTAATATTTCCCGTAATTGATCGGTGCGCTCAGTTGTTCTTCCACTTCAAGTGCCTTATGTTTTTCTGCACCAAATTTTTGCCAATATTCTTCGTGATCTTTTGTCCCGTAGACCCACTCATCGAGCCATGCCTGAACGTTTTCTTTCGTCTTGCTGACTTTATCCCAACCTAGATAGAACTCGTTATCACGATCATAATGACCTTGTGCATAGGAGGGATGGCAAGCGTATGGAACGTGACAGACTGCGTCCACGATGAAGCCGGGGATCAGCGTGCGGTTTGGGTCAGAGCGGATAACTTCTTCGTCTACGATCTCTTCAGCGGTTAGAATGACCTTTTTTGCAGCGAAGGCGGCTTCTTTTTGCTCACCGATGATGCCCCAAAGGTGTGCATTTCCGTTTGTGTCGGCGCGCTGTACGTGGATAATGGCAACATCCGGGTTTAGCGCGGGGACGGCGATCAGCTCTTTCCCGGAATAAGGATCAATAACGCGTTTGATCTTGGGGTTGGCTTCCTCGAGGCTGGTTGCAGCCGTAGGGTTCATGTGCATAAAGGGCAGCCCTGCCGCGCCGGCTTGCAGGCGGGAGATCATCCCAAAATGGGAATACTCTTCCCATTCGATTTCGCCGCGCTCAATGGCGCCGCGTACAATGCGCAAGGAACCAACGCCAGGGTTGCCCATATACGAGAAAATGACTTTTTTCGCGCAACCAGCCGCAACCAGTTGGTCGTAGATCAAATCTGGGGTAGCGCGAGCGAGCACAAGGTCACGCTTCTTTTGGCGGATGATCTCGTGTCCCGCCGCAAAGGGGATCAGGTGTGTAAATCCGGCGGCATAGAGACTATCGCCGTCCTGTACATATTTCGAAACAGCTTCAGAGAGGAGAGTTAATTTGCTCATACGTTCCTTATTAGTCCTTGTTTTTCTTTTCTTTTTTACGCATTTTTCGCCAGGTTGCAAAACGCCCACTCGGTGGCGGAGGGTCGGCTTTTCGCCGCAGAAAGATACCAAATCCTGCAAAAAGCAAGCCGATAAAAAGATAATCGAAATAGACGGTTTGGGCGAGATCGGAGACAACGAAGAGAATAATGAAGCCCACGCCAACCACGAGGAAGAAAGTGCCAATTCGGGGAATAATATTTTTCTCATCCATAGTGCTTAAATAATAAACCCCTTCCCGTTGATAGGGAAGGGGTATAAAGCAACTCCGTTGGTTTATTTGATCAAAGTCTGGGTTTGCTCGTGCATATAAAGCTGAACATAATAATGCCCACCGGCATTCTTGCCGCTGGAGCCAGAACCTTTCCAGCCGCCAAAGGGTTGGAATCCGGGCCATGCGCCCGTTGACGCACCTTGTGGGCGATTGGCGTATACGACACCTGCTTCGATCTTGTCGAAGAACCAATCCGCTTCATTGTGGCTGCCATAGAAGCCAGCCGTGAGACCATAATCGACGTTATTGGCGATCTCCATTGCCGTGTCGAGATCGTCCACTTTGGTGATAGTCGTAATGGGGACGAACATCTCCTCTTGCCAGAGACGATGGGAAAGCGGAAGGTCGGTGACCAACGTTGGCTCGCAGAAATAGCCTTTGGTGTAATCGCCCGTGACCTGGACATGCCCGCCAGTAATGAACGTTGCCCCGGTTCCTGATATTTCCTCGTTAAAGTTCTGGAAATCCCGATAAGCTGATTCGTTAATTACCGGTCCCATATAGGTTTCCTTCTCAGTTGGGTCGCCAATGACGAGATTTTCAGTTAGCTCTTTTAGGCGCGAAACCAGATCGTCGTAGACGGGTGCCTCGACAATGACGCGCGATGCTGCTGAGCATTTTTGTCCTTGCAAACCAAACGCCGAGCGGACGATGCCGATCGCGGCACGCTCAAGATCGGCGTTACGCGAGACGATGACGGGGTTTTTGCCACCCAATTCCAAGATGGTTGGACGGACGTATTTACCGCTGCTAAAGGCACGGTGGATATTCATGCCGACCTTTAACGAACCGGTGAAGGTCGCCCCGTCAATGTCGGGGCTGTCAACGAGCGCCTGTCCCAACGTGCGTCCCGGTCCCGTCACGAAGTTGAGCACGCCATCCGGGATACCTGCATCTACGAAACAATCCATGAGCAGACGTACGATCCAGGCTGTATCTGTGGCAGGTTTGATGATGACAGTATTGCCCGCTGCAAGCGCTGCGCCAGTTGGTCCACCCGTGAGCGCAAATGGGAAATTGAAAGGGCTGATGACCAGCCAAACACCGTAGGGGTGCAATTTGGAAACGTTGCGCGCCTCGTAGCCGACGAGCGGGTCTTTGCCCATCTCGACGACGAAGCCGTTATTTTCTTCTATCTGGTCGCAGGCGTAGCGGATCAGGTCAGCGGTTTCGGCGACGTCGCCGAGCGCTTCCATGCGGTTTTTGCCGACTTCGAGCGCCATAGCTGCGCTCAATTCAAAAATACGTTTGTCGATCAGGTCGGTGGCTCGGCGCAAGAGTTTGAGGCGCTCTTGCCAGGGTGTCCGTGACCAGGCAGGGAAGGCTTTGCGCGCTGCTTCAATGGCAGCCTGCGCATGGCTCTCGTTGCCCTTTTGCATCACAGCCAGTTTCATTTCGGTGTCAATGGGGGAGTAGTCGTTTAATTTTTCATCGGTAAAAACATCTTTGCCGTTGATGTGCATCCCAAACTCGCGTCCAAGATTGGCTTTCAACTGGATGATGGCTTCGTCAAAGCGCGTATGCAATTCAGCGGGTGGGTCGAACATAGTTGCGTAAGTTAATTTAAATGCAGACATGGTATCCTTTTAGAGTATTAAAACCTGATTAGAGTATCAAGGTCTTAGTAAGATAATTAAGGTGAATATTATCATAATAAAGTAAAATATCTTTGCATAAACTATATAAAAGATATAAGAAATGGAGGATCATTTGAACCGTAATACATTCTTGACCCTGGGCTTACTTGCCGTTTTCGTTCTTTCGGCTTGTACCCCAAGTGCGCCTGCTTCCCCGCCGACGCCGACGATCGCGGCAGAACCTGCCGCCCCCGCCCCTGAATCTGCTCCTGAAGCAGAAGCTCCGGTTGTTGCCCCCGCTCCAGAAGCGGACGCTCCAGTTGTTGAAGAAGAACCACCTGCTGAAGCGCCAGTTATTGTTGTTACCCCACGAGGTAATGATCTTGAAGCAACTGACCCGAGCACTGTAAATCTTGCCAGCGGAAAACCGCAACTGATCGAATTCTTTGCCTTTTGGTGAAGTACCTGCCGTTCTATGGCGCCCGTCGTGCACGGGCTTGAAGCAGAGTATTTCGGTCAGATCGAGTTCTCTTATCTTGATATAGAAGATCCGCTTGTAGAGCCTTTCAAGCAAGAGTTCAGTTTTAGCTACCAACCGATGTTCGTCCTTTTGGACAGCAACGGAACGCCAGTCAAAACCTGGCTAGGGGCTGTTCCCGCAGCAGAGTTTGAAGCTGAGTTTGCAAAAGTAATTGCACCGTAAAATAAATAAGCACATATTCTTATTGGTCATTGCGAGGCAAGTTTTCCGCCGAATCAATCTCCGCACTGGTGGGGAGACTGATTCGCAACAGACGCTCGCAGTGACGTAATGGTAAGAAATGCAAAAAACTTTCTTTACAGTGTAGTGATTCAGTAAGGGTATTTTGCGAAAGAAAAGAGCCTCTCAATTTTTTTTTTGGCGGCTCTTTTTTTATATTTTCGTTTGTTTTTCCGCAATCCAGTGGGTGGCTTTTGCTCTGGCTAGTTTTTCCCCGTTTGGGTTGCGAACATCCGCTTCGAAAAAAAGTCGCTGCTGATTTCTATCAACTAATTTTGCCTTGACGATGATCGTGCCCATTTCGAGTGTAGCAGGGCGGCTGTATTTCATCTCTAGCGTACGTGTCACGTTTGGCGGAGCGACGAGGACGCTCAGTGGTCCGAGTGTATTATCAACAGCTGTGGCGATCATTCCACCTTGCATGGCACGGTATGGATTTTGATAGGATGCCAAAACAGGGAAACGGGCTGTCAACATACCAATTTCTAGATCGACCTCAAGCAATTCGCCTTGCATTAACTCAAAGATCGGTGGGGGAAAAAGAAAATTATTTATGCGGTCGCCATAGCGATCGCGCAATATTTCCATCATTTGTTCGAGCAGGGTTTCGTCTTTTGTCATGAATTTCTCCTTTGCAGCCAAGCGAACGCGCCCCTGCCTGCCGCTTTACCGGTTGCAAAACAGGCAGTGAGCAGGTAGCCGCCGGTGGGTGCTTCCCAATCTAACATCTCGCCTGCGCAAAACACGCCGGGCATTTTTTTAAACATCAAGGCTTGATCTAGGTCATCAAGTTTTATGCCCCCTGCGCTGCTGATCGCCTCGTCAAGAGGGCGTGGGGTGAGCAGAGTCAGGGGAAGTGCTTTGATCGTTTTCGCAAGCTCTCTCTCATCATTGCGGGCATTGCCTGATAAAACTTCCCAGATCAGGTTTGCCTTTGCGCCTGCCAGCCCCGTCTGCTTTTTAAGATGATTGGAAAGGCTGCGCGAGCCGCTCTCTTTGGAAAGGGCCTTGAGCAATCTCTCGCTTGACCAATCAGGCATCAGGTCGAGTTGAATGATCGCGCTACCGGATTTCTCGATCTCATCTCGCAAGGCAGCTGAAAAAGTATAGATCAAGCTCCCTTCGATCCCGTTTTCGGTGAGTACGAACTCCCCACGTTTTTTTTGCGCACCAAATGAGAGTGATACAGATTTGATTGGACTGCCTGCAAAGCGCGTTTTTAGATGCTCAGACCATTGAATATCAAAGCCGCAATTGGATGCTTTCAGCGGCGCGACGCTAATGCCGCGTTCTTCCAAAATTGGGATCCACGCCGCGTTCGAACCTGTTTTGGGTCTGCTACCGCCTCCGAGCGCGAGTATCACTGCATCAGCTTCCGTTAAAATCTCGCCTTCAGCAGTCTCAAAATGAAGGGCATTTTTCTCATTCCATCCCAACCAGCGATGTCGAAAATGGAATTTTGCACCCTGCTCATTTAAACGCTCCAGCCATTCCTGCAGCATGGGGACAGCATTCATCCCTGCGGGAAATATCTTCCCCGATGAGCCGACGAAGGTCTTGATGCCGAGTTCTTCTGTCCATGCGCGTAATGCAGAAGGCGGGAAATCATCGAGGTAAGGTTTGAGCCATTCTGCCGCTTCCCCATAGCGAGAAATAAATTTCTCGTAAGGCTCGGAATGAGTTATGTTTAACCCACTTTTGCCTGCCAGAAGAAACTTCCTGCCAGCAGAGGGCATGGCATCGTAAATATCGACTTGCATGCCGCCAGAGAGTAAAACTTCGGCAGCCATCAAGCCTGCAGGACCTGCGCCGATAATAATTGTTTTTTTCATAGAACAGGAAACTTTCTAACGATTTGTTAGGCGCTTTTGGATTAGGTTATTAGGATTTGGGTTTTCTCCAAGCGGGCAAAGGTTTGTGCCAAATCTCGCCAACACAATGTTCTCCAAATCGTTCGAACACCATCAGAACGACTAACGCACTTGGTAATTCCCATTCGGTGAACGGTTGATCAAAAGGCTTGGTTTCTATTTTTCGTTCAGGTGATGGCGTACCTAATATTTGTATAAAATCCGTTTTAAGGTGCTCATATTGTTCACGAGGCTTAAGCTCTTCAATCGGATAAAAATTCAAATTAACAATATGGAGCTTGCCATTTGCGTTAGGATGATCGGCTGAGTTCTTGATAGATTTATAAAAAACAGCCTTAACCTGAGTTTTAATGCCACCGAACACGATATGTTCATTCCAATACAATTGAAATCTATCACTGCTTTCCTGTAGGATGGGATTCCCAATGTTTTGTAGTTTGTCTTTGGGAGTATCCCAAGGAAGTAACACGTCTACACCTTCTAACAAGATTCCGCGATTGAGATCTCTGATCATATTATTTTTACTCGATACGGTATTGTGCCCAATTATGTTTATACAGCGCTGTGCTGTATAAGTTCCTTAGATGTAATAGATGCAAGATTATACGACCCTTTTTTCCGATTTAGAAAAACTGCAAAATGGCCTTTAGTGCATCTGTTTTCTTCAGGCGGGCATATCCCAGGCAGAGGGGGTAAAGAATTACTAATCCCAGTAGCCAATAGAGGAACATCGTGGGAATGCTCGTTCCGGCGGGGGTGAGCCAAATTCCCAAACCGGCATAAAGATAGAGGTGGGAGATGTAGAAGAACAGGGGCGTTTTCCCGAAAACGGTCAGAGGGACTAATGCTTTATCTAGTTTCGAGAATGTCCACAGGAGCAGCAAGTTGATTCCCATCGTCAAAAAGATGAAAGTCAAGCTGGGTGGGTATTTGACGACATTGAGGAAGGCGATCCAGTTGCTCCCTTGTGTTGGGCGGATATTCCAGAAATTGCCGAGGGAGCGCGTGATGAAGAAGATCAGGATGAAAGATGTCCCGATCCAGAGTGCGCGCTGATGGGCTTTGTCTCTATTTGTTTGGAGCCAATGCCCGAAGAGCATCCCGAGCGTGACGAGCGGCATCCATGGCAATATTGGGTAATTGACCCAAAGGGCGAGATCGCCACCCGGGGTGGTAAGCAGACGCTGAATGACGCTAATCCGTTCACCCCAGGGGTCTGGCGGGATAAAACCGTTTGTGAAGAGAAAGAGAATTGTGAGAGGTAATAAATAGCGTGGATTTCGAAGCGGAAGAAAACTGAGTAAGATCATTGTTCCGCCGAGCGCAAAAAGGACACCGACATAAGTTTCCAATACCCAGCCGCTGGGAGAAAGTCCCCAGGCGGGGTTGACGATGAAAAATTGTAGCGCGATCAGGACTAAGCCACGCACAGCAAAGTGTCTGATGATCTGCGAATTCTTCCAGTCCTTCTCTCGGCGTGACTGGGCGAAGAGCCACATGCCAATGCCCATGAGGAAGAAAAAGCCCGGCGCGGAGAGATGTGTGATCCAGCGAACGAGGAAAGTGAGTGCGTCGTGATATTCAGGAAAAGGTCCACCCCAATACTCGCCGGATGAATGCTTTTGCGCGACGAAGTGGTTGGCGTGATCGAGCGCCATAAAAACCATGATGAGACCACGCAGGGCGTCGGGGGCTTTGATGCGTTTCGGTATGGGTGAAGATGAATTTGAGTTCTTGTTCATTTTGATAGTTATTATCCTGAAATTATTGGTAGTACTAAATAATAAGTATTCCGTCCTTGATTAAAGCAGATACTTAGTCGAAGCGCTTGGCAATATAAAAAAACAGGAATATGCCGGGGACGCTAAGCAAAAGTATGGGTATGAGCCACATGTCGTCAAATGTATTTATGACAGCTTCATTTCTGTTCTCAGGGTTGATAAGAATATCCACTTCTTTGCCTTTTTTATCAAAGCAACTTTTATGGCTGCCATAAAGCTTTGATGTGATTCTTTGTCCGTCTTCTTTTCGACAATAGGTGCGTATTTTGTGGTCTTCCTTGCTTTGGAAACCTTGCTTGCGCAAGTTAGATTGATGCCGCTACTTCTTTCGTATTTGGTTGTGTGCCAAATGGATCTGCCTAATGTGTAAAGCCCGCCAACAGGAAGAGCTGCTGCGATGAGAAAGAATATCCCGCTCAAGGAATAACCAAAAATGTTTTTTAGTATTTTTTCCATAAAAGGGAATTCTCCGATAGAGCGTTGTGATGAATATGAACTTGTATAATAGCGTGTTTCGAATATTATAAAGCACTAATCGCACACCCCTTTGTATTTACAAGATAAACATATTTGTAGATAAATTTGCTGTGCTCGACGGATTAAAAAACACACAGTAGCTATTTATAAGCTGCTGTGTTTTACATAGTCTTTCTTAACTTATCTCTGTCTATTGTTCGAAATCATCCCAACCAAAATTGAAGCCGCTGACGTGTTTGCCAGGCAGGAGATCAACTTCGAATGACTGGACTGTATTACTGCGATCAGGAAAAGTGAAGATACCACCAAAGTTCTGTATCAAAATTGAATCGTTACCATGCTTAAAGGTATCTACAACAACGCAATATGTACCTGCTTCGAGGTTGTTAAATTTATAACCATTCGAATCCGTCATCACTTTTAGAAGAGAGCTGTTTGAAGAACATTGCCCGGAGAAGAGCTCAACCGTGATGCCTGCGAGAAGAACTTCGTTATTGAAAGCTCCGTCACCTTCTGGTAGGCCAGAATTAGGATCATTGACACAGCCTGTATTTGCCGGGTTCACATCATCACAATCCTCCAACCAGACAAGCCCACTGATCGAGCCAAGCGGAACTGGCGGGATGGCAAGAATTGGGAGACTGCTCACAGTCCCTGTAACCGTGGCATGTTCAAGCCAAGCCCAGCAATCTGCGCCACCATCAGGGTTTCTAATGATCACATAAGGTGTAGAATCAGGCGCTTGAGCAACTACTTCAAATGAGCCGTGGATCAGGATTGAGCCCGTGATCGGATATTTGAGACCAGGACCAGAGCGGCAATTTGTGTTCACACTAACACTTAACATCGGCTTACTGGGAGCCGTTGTTGCAGTTGGTACATTAGGAACCAAAGTGTTGGTTGGTACCTGAGGGGCTACCTGATCGTTCGTCGGCGCTGCAGCCGTCGGGGCGTTCTGGGTTTGTTCAAGAGCAGAGATGGTGACAGCTAATAGGGTGGCTTCAAAGTTTGGTTCATTACCTACAGTCGCAGGGGTTGGTAACCCGCAAGCCAAGGTGGCAAAAATCACTGCCATGATGCTCAATAGAATTTTTTTCTTTGCAATCATCGTTTCTTCTCCTAGGGCAGATCAAGGCAATTTCCAGTATCCAAAATAATGGTGTGATTCGAGTTTGCGACAATTGCACACATTTGGGTAGCATCAGCCGGACGATTTGAAGTTGTGTATAGGCTGAAGGGGCGTGGTCCACCATACACCTTCCAGTTTCCTCCGCCGCCAGCACCGACTTGGCTTTGGGTGAAATTATTGAAGTAAAAGTGAACGTGCATTCCTGGCAAGGCTTCTGTATATTCGAAGGTTTCGTATTCCACTACATAGGTGCTTCCATCCAGAATAATAGACGTCATACGCACTTGTGGCCCTGGCGGTAATGTTGCTGTGGGGATAACCGTTGGTTCCAAGGTTGCGGTTGGCAGCATTGTTGCCGCTGGCTCGAGTGTTGCCGTAGGCTCAAGAGTAGCTACAATCTCTATTGTGGGCGTTGCTGTCGGTTCAGGAGGTTTAGTCCCTCTAAGGCCAAAGAAAGCCAAAACGGCGATGAGAAGGATCCCGATACCGCCAATGCCGATCCACTTGAATGGCGAGCCACCCTTTGAATCTTTAGTTTTAGCGGTAGGAGGTTTTACAGGCGGCGGTGGAGAGCTGGGTTTAACAGCCTGAGGTTGCGATACGCTTGCGGGGACATCCTCGACCATGGTCCCGGCTATGTTGAGAGCCTCTGCGGGCGGGGCGTCTTCGATCATTGTTCCGGCTATATTTAGTGATTCTACGGGAGGAGCCTCTTCGATCGTGGTGCCAGCTATCCCTGCAGATTCAACGAGTGGAGCGTCTTCAACCATTGTCCCGGCCAAACCGGCAGCGGGAGTCACACTGGCTTTTGGTTTAGCGCTTAGGTCTGCGGTACGCAAAGCTGTAGCAAACTCGGCAGCACTTTGGTAGCGCTGAGCCTTGTCTTTTGCCATAGATTTGACTACTATATCAACTAAAGAAGAAGGCACATCAGGATTGATTTCACTTGCATCCGGAACGGGATCATTAACATGCATCATTAAAGTTGTCATGGCAGAGTCAGCTTCAAAAGGCCGCTTGCCAGTCAATATCTCAAATAATGTGATCCCCAGAGAATAAATATCAACGCGGTGATCTGCCATTTCTCCCCTGATGATCTCGGGCGCCATGTATAGCGCTGTGCCTACAACTGCCCCAGTGGCTGTGTGTTGTTTGCCGCCAACGATCTTGGCGATCCCGAAATCCATCAATATGGACTGCCCCTGAAGATTAAGCATAATATTCGCCGGTTTAATATCCCGGTGGAACATACCGCGCTTATGGGCATATTCTAAAGCATCACAAATGCTGGCAATGATCTCAACGGCTTCTTTCGTCGAGAATTGGCGACCGCTTGTACTCACACGTTTCATGCGCTCTTCCAGAGTTTCCCCGGGCACGAATTCCAGTACCATATAGTAGGTATCACCATCGTGCGAGAAATCGTGTACTTGAATGATATTCGGATGGCGCAATTGAGCAACAGAAACGGCTTCTTCTTCAAATCGACTGACAAACTGTGGATCTGATGATAGATGTGGGTGGATCAGTTTTATCGCAACTGCCCGACGTAAATTAGGGTCATTTGCCCTAAAAACAGAAGACATGCCTCCCGCACCAAGTAAATCTTCAATTTCATAACGGTCGTTTAGTTTACGACCAACCCACGAGGGTTCAGACATAAGGTACCTCCTCCAAAAAGTTCATAATAATATTTCTGAGATATTATCTAATTCAAAAACAGGCGCGAAATCCGTGAAACGCATGATCGCTCATGCGTTTATGGAATTACTATAAAATCTTCAGAATTCGCGTTCTAGTTCATTCGGTTTTTCAAAAAAATCTATTTATCAATCACCCATAACCAGGCATTGTTGAATTCACAATTAGTCGTCCCGGATTCGCTCAAAGCGACCAGCGCCACAAAACCGCGCTCAAAATACGGAGTTTCGGCTTGTATGATGGCAAGACCAGGGTTGTAATTATTCGTGATCCTGGTAACAAGATCACCATGCGCAGCCATTGCGCCGTCAAATTCTGCCAGTTGATCTGTCGATGCATCTACAGGGGGCGGGGTTGGGGCAGATGGCAGCACAAGCACAGGTTGTTCTCCTGCCACCACTTGGTCGATCTGAACACCATTTGTAAAGATAGTCAGGGTGTTCCCGCGCCCAACAACGGTCAAGCGATTGGTTGCGCCGTTTTCAGTTCTAAATTTCGGGTCAAGATAATTGGCGTAACTGTCAATGCCGTTACGTAATTTTCCATTTTCCATAGAACTAAAAACAATATGTCCATTTGCCCCTCGGGTTGCAATCACCAAATATTGGCTTAGGGCATCCTCGTTTCCGTTCGACCGCAAAACAAGGCCACATCCGGATGTGCCGTACTGTGTATCCCAGGTAATATCCGCAGAGACGACGAAATTCTCTGCCACAGTGCCAATGAACTGATTAACATAATCGTATTTTAGATAACCCGTCACCGAAAGTGCGGCGGGGGGGTGTATCCAGGCCACATGACCGTTGGCAGGATCGATCCCGTATGTCGGCAGCTCAGACCGGATAGGTGCCTCGGCTGTTGCAGTTGCTGCCATAGCTTCGGCATTAACGCCTGCTTGGGCAGACTGGGTCGCTGCAATGGAATCCGCGTTAGCCGTTGCTTGCGCAACTGCGGTTGCTAACTCCGCTTGCGCATCGAAACCACTATTAGCCCCGGCAGTTGCCGTTAGAGAAATGGATTGCCCGAGTGCTTGAGCCGTCATTTCGGGAGGGGTAGGTCCACTCCCGCAGGCAGAGATCACGCCCAGCAGCAAAACCAGAATTACTAGATGTCGTATTGTCATTCTCATCTAATTTACATCCTTACGTTTTTGTAAAAAGACGATCCCGCCTAAGAGGACGCCGCTAATAATAAGCTGGGCCATCCAGGTCTTCAAAAGAAACGTCCAGAATTCTCCGGAATTGTCTCTATTAACAAAAGCACTGCCAAATTTATCGTTATATTTTTGCAAAATAGTTTCAACGGGTTGAATTGCGGTAGCAACATTTGCCTGATGCGTGATCGAAGCTTGCTGATACGCCACGACCTCTGCCCGATAAACGTCGATCTGAGCTTCATAGGTAGCAAATTCTGCTTTCGTATTACTCTGAATTGCTTCAACTTCGATTTGATATTTTTCCAACGCAGCCAGATACTCTGCCACAGCCACTGTATCCGATTGGTCAGCGGGTTGCGCGGGCGCCTCTGGGATAACAGGATCAGCAGGGCGAACGGGTTCAGGGCCAGGGCTTGGCGGCAATGCTTCATCAATGGCAGGGTTGTAGAAACGACCATTTCCGGGGAAATAACAAGTTTCTTCCCGTAAGGCGCTTGCGCCTAAACAATTACATCCATTCGCAATCTTGTCGTCAGCCGTCATAGCGGCAATCTGTTCGGGGGGCAAAGCCATACAAACATCGGAAGCAATATCGGATCCGACTCCGGTTACGCCCAAAAATCCTTGGAATGCCCAATTTGTTGAAGTGATCCCGCTAAGCACATCTGGCATAGGCACCAATACGCCACCCATAACGATCTGGGGCAACATGAGCAAAATAACGATCAGAGGCGCAGCATTTGCTGTTGGGGAAAGTGCTGATGAGAATAAACCGAGCATCATCCCGGCCAGGGTTGCAAGCGTCAAGGATATATACATCAAAACAAATTCAAAGATGCCTCCGGGCATATCAAATGCCAGGAAGTGAATGATCATATATGTGGCTGTTTGATAGAGCGCCAAAGCAGCTGCCACCCAAACTTTGGAGAGTACATAAGGCAAGATTTTCAAATTTACCAAACGCTCACGTTTGTAAATATCGCCCTCTTTAACGATCTCGCGCATTTGAGAAAGTCCACCGATCATAACGGCGTAAATTGTCAATAGGAATAATGAAATCACAACATTATTCATATCACCCGTCACAAACTCAAAGGGTTTATTCCCCAAAACTGTCGCCAAAAGTACCGACATCATGCCCATTAAAGGCGAGGCTGCTAACATCAGACCCAAACTAAAGCGATCTTTTCCTAAAATCCGTAGGTTACGTTTAGAGAGAATGATAAATTGTCGAAGCGCAGAAACTTTCTTTTGTTTTTCAGGAAGCGCAGGTACTTCCGCATTCGTAGGAGTGTTGACTGATGGGGTAGCGCCTTGTGTTGCGACCGGCGCTTTATCTCCCAATGCATCAACAACATTTTGTTGATAAGCAGGATGTTGCCTATAGCGTTCAGCCCATTCTTCAGGAGTGCCTTTGCTGGAATCTTCCAGGACAGCGTAGATCTGGTCGAACTCCATTGCGCTGACACGGCGATCACGTTCTGAGCGGTATTGGTCGAAGAAGGTCAAAGCTTCATCTGGCGGACCAAACCAGGCTAAATAACCACCACGCGCCAGGAAAACAACTTTATCGGCAAGGAAAACATTCTTGGTAGCGTGAGTAATTAGAATGATCGTGCGACCCTGATCTGCCATTTGGCGCATCAAGTGCATTAAGGAAGTTTCTGTTCCAGGATCCAATCCGGAAGAAGGTTCGTCCAGGAAGAACAAGCCGGGTTTCGTAAGTAATTCAACGCCGATCGAGACTCGTTTTTGTTGACCGCCGCTCAATTCCAGGATTTGGTTGTCGCGTCGATGAGCAATGTCGAGTGTTTGCATAACTTCTTCCACTCGCTGATGTCGCTCTTCCACGGTTGTATCCGGTGGCATACGGAGCTGGGCTGTATAGTCAAGCGCGTCAAAGACGCTCAATTCCATATGAATAATATCTTTTTGTGGAACAAAGCCAATAATGTCGCGGATGGCTTCAAAATTTTCGTAGACATTTGTATCGTTGACGATAACTTGCCCATGTGTTGCGGGGCGATATCCGGCAAGTGCGTCTACGAGTGTAGATTTACCGCCACCACTTTGCCCGACAACTACAATGAATTCACGGGGTTTAAATACCAGAGAAATATTTTGCAAGATGTTGAGATCGTCGCGCACCCATTTATTTAGACCGAGTACTTCAACACGCAAATCGACAGAATCGTCAAATTGGGCAAGGGCTTCAACACCCATCACATAGCGATAGGGTCCGATCCGGACAGTATCATTAGGCGATAACCACGTTTCGGCTTTGATGAGATTATCGTTCACAAAGGTGCCGTTCGTGCTATCCAAGTCTTTGACTTTGTAGCGCTGACCAACTTTTTCGATCTGGGCATGGAATTGGGAAACCTGAGGAACATTTAAAACTACATCATTATCAGGCGCTCGCCCAATTTGAATGATAGTCTTGTCGCCAAAAGTAATTTCGGCAGCGATTGCTGCGGCGGCTTCCGATGGGGAAAGATAAACCATCGAAACCATCACGCCTGGAGTTTGTCCCCCAATTCGGATGTTGGCATTGTTGAGTAATATGCTTGGTGCTGAAACAGGAAAGCCGTCCAAATGAACAGCGTTCCCAGCTTCTGGCAAAACCACGATCTGATAGTTGCCATTAGCATTTTTTTCAACATAACCATGGTTGCGGGAAACAACTGGCGAAGCGATCACGATATCGTTATCTTCACCGCGCCCAAAAGTAAGTTTCTTCTTCTTGAGCGTATATGTTTTTGGTGCAGAACCGGCAATGGTCACTTCTAGTTTTGGCGAGGCTCCCATCGGCGGTAAAACTTCCCCAACTGTAGTTTTCGCCAAGCCTACGGGTCCACCTACTTTTGTAGCGAGTACATCTTCTATTGATTGATATTCTTCTTCCGCTGGAGCAGGTTTGGCAATTTCAAAGCGTACTTTGACCGATTGACCAAAACCAAGCTCCTCGCCACCGCTTAATAAAAACGCGCCGGAAATTTTTTCTCCATTGACAAAAGTGCCGTTGCTGCTCCCCAGATCTTCTAGTAAATAAGAATTCCCCCGCTTGGTAAATTTAGCATGATTGCGGGAAACTGCGTTGTAATCTAAAGCCCAGCTATTTGCAGGGTCACGTCCAACTGTGTACTCATTCCCCGTTAATTCAAATTCTTCACCGGGGTTAGGGCCTTCAATTAAAATTAATTTTATATTCACTAACGGATTCTCCTGACAAAATAAGCAACAAGCAAGGGATTGTGTTTTTTTGATTTTTCTCCTGTACAGTATATCACACGAATATGATGAAAAATATCTTTTTTCGCCTAAAAATCGACCTAATAAAGAACTTTCAGCCTAATAGTGCCCTACTTTGTATGCTGACCGTTTTTTAGCTAATTACTAATGTTAGGCGCTGCTTTAATTTCGACTTACGCCCCCTTGCCCTATCGGGCATTCCCCCCCCATTTTGAAAAGATAAAATAGGGGGAGCCGGTAAAATTCAGTGTTATGGGCATATAGCTCTGTATTCATCCAGATTGCGGTTTTTCAAGATGGTATAAAAGCCTAGTGCTGCAGCTTGCGGGCAAAGATCTTTAAGGAAGATTTCGTAGGAAACTTCATCGGTATACTCAACAGCAAAGACAGGTTTGCCTGCATTAATAAAGGTACTCATCTCATTGCACCATTCACCGACAAAGCAATCTTCTGTGAGTGCCCAATCGAAATAGGGGAGTAGATCATCCACTTGTTCTTCGTTATTTTTCAAGCCAATTGAAAGCCCGCGCGCGTGCGCTTCTTCGGATAGCCATATGTTGTAGGCAAGCTGATCGTCGTAGCTGATGTTGAAGCCCGTGTTTTCCCAATGCAGGGCAATATTATCTGGTTCAATGCCGTCGAAGCCTTTTTCGGCACACATATCCAGACGCGCGCGCATGATGGGGGCAAGCTTATCAATTTCACGGATGTCGAGCCATTTTTCGCCATCCCAACCTTCGTAGTCATTGCCAATAATTTCGGATGGGAAATCATCTCGGTCTGGGCGCCAATCTTCCCAGCTCCCAACGGAGATGTAGCAGAAGACCTTTTTGCCCTGCGAGTGCAAATCGGATATTAGGCTTGCTTCCGCTTCAAAGGCATCTATATCGTAAATGTCCGCATCGAACGACGTGTTTGCTTCATCACCAAGCTGCCACGAGAAGGTGCTGTCAAGGGGCGGGAGCCAAATTTCTCTGACAGGCGCGGCTGTTGGGGACGGCGTTTCTGTAGCAGATGATGTTTCAGGCGGGGCAGATGTTGGGGGCAGGGTAACAGCTGGAATTGCGGACGGTTCCGCCGTAGACTCTGCTGGGGCGGCGCATCCGCTGATCAAGATGGAGAATGCGAGAAGAAGCGTAAATATGTATTTCATCCTTTTCCTTCCTGGTTTATAAGAGAGCACAAAAGTCTTCAAGACTTTTGTGCTTTAGTGTAATAGATAAAAAAAATAGCGCATCAAGTGATGCGCTATTTTACTTTAGTTTAGACTGTGGCTTTTTTCTTGAACCACGTTTTCCATTCCTGCTTTTCCCAGACCACAAGGACCGGGGCGGCGATGAAGATGGATGAGTAGGTTCCGCTCATTAGACCAACGAGCAGGACGACAACGAATTGCCGCAAAGTGACGCCGCCAAAGAAAGCGAGGGCGAGCAGTAAGAATTCGACGGTCATCAACTGTGTGTTGATCGAGCGTTGCAGCGTTTGAACGATGGAGTGATTTACGAGGGTTTCGTAATCCAAACGGCGCAGGGCACTGGAGTTCTCACGAATGCGGTCGAAAACAACGATGGAGTCTTGCATCGAGAAACCAATCACGGTCAGGAGACCCGTCAGGAAAAGGGAGTCGATTTCCCAGCCAAGGAAGATACTGCCGAGCGCGGTGACACTGAAGATGAGTGCAACATCGTGGAGCATAGCAAGGATTGCAGAGATGCCATAGCGATATGCGCCCTTGATGCCACGGAAGGACCAGGCAATGAAGATGACCACGAGCAGCGAAGAAACGCCAACTGCCATGGCTGCACGCGAGGTGACTTGTTCGCCGATGCTGGGGCCCACGCTGTCAAAACGCTGAATAGTGGTTTCACCAAAGGCAGCGTTCATCGATGTTAGAACAGTATCTCGTTTCTCATTGTCGAGAAATTCTGAGCGAATGACGAGGGTGCCGGAATCGGTAGTTTGTACCTTTGCATCTTTGATATTGGCATCTTCGTAAAGTGTAATAACATCAGCGGGCTGCGGTGTTGTCCCGACGAAGGTTACTTCGAGGAGGCTGCCGCCGGTGAAGTCGATGGAGAGGGGAAGCCCGCTGGTGGCGAGAACGATCAAGCCCGGCAAAATAACAAGCAGCGAAAGGGTAAAGAAAAAGTAACGTTTACCAAGTAAATTCATGTTCTGCTCCTTTAGATTCCGAACCAGCGTTGGAAGTTGGTGATCTTGATCTTATCAAGCACAACTGCCAGAAGGGTGCGGGTGATGTAGAGCGCAGAGAAGAGGGAGATGGAGACACCCAATGCCAACGTGATCGCAAAGCCTTTTACGATGCTGGCGCCGAAGGCGTTCCCGAACCAGAAGAGGATCAGGGATGTGATCAGCACGGCAGCGTTCGAGTCACGGATGGAAGACCATGCGCGCGACCAAGCCATGTCGAAAGCCTGTTTGAGCGTGCGTCCACGGCGAAGTTCTTCTTTGAGACGCTCGAAGACAAGAATATTCGCATCAAGCGCGGAGCCGGTACTAAGCATGAAGCCAGCGATGCCCGGCAAGGTCAAGGTGACACCGATGCCTTTGAAGACAGCAAATGCGATGGCAGCATAGAAAAGGATCGAAATATCGGCAGTGATACCCGGGAGGCGGTAGTAAATTGCCATAAAGAGAACGACGATGATGATACCGATCAAGCCGGCTTTCAAACTACGCTGGAGAGAATCTTCACCAAGGGTAGGGCCGATGATACGACTTTCGACGATCTTGAGGGGCACAGGCAAGGAACCATAGCGCAATTGGACGGTGAGGGCGTTTGCGCTCTCGTAGTCGAATTGTCCGCTAATGACACCGCTGCCGCCAGTGATCGGTTCGTTGATGCGAGGGGCAGAGATAACTTCCTTATCCAGCACAATGGCGAGAAACTTGCCAGAATTGGCAATAGTGTGCTCTGCAAAAACATCACTCCCTTCGCTGTTTAGGGCAAAAGCGATCTGGAATTGCCCCAGCGTATCTTGCGTAACGCCAACATCTTCGAGAGCGGCACCAGCCATTACGGTGTGGTAGACGATCGGGGCTTCTTCGCCTTCAGCAGGGGTGGTTTCTGCGGCAGAAGGTGAAAGACCATAATCTGTTTGGATGATCGTTCCGGCAGCCATAGGCGTATCGCCAACGTCAACAAATTCGAGCAAGCCCGTTTGTTGAATGGTGTTGATGACACCCTCGGTATCTTTCAACCCAGGGAACTCGCCGACAATGCGACGGTCGCCTGCGATCTGAACGACATTTTCAGCAACACCAAGTGCGTTGGTGCGGTTTTCAATAACACTGCGAGCAACTTCCATCGATTCAGCGGAGACATCCACATCTTCGGGGAGGTCGGCTTCAAGCAAGACTTGTAAGCCGCCACGCAGATCAAGCCCTAATTGCGGGCTGACATCGCGACTATAGATCACAGATCCATTGAAAGGATTGCTGATGAGAAGCGTGTCGTTTAGGTCGATCCAGAGCGCAAACGCGATGACGATCACGATCACGACTAAACGAGTATTTTGGCGTTTTATCATATAACTCTACTCCAATTCCAATCACAAAAATACCACCAAGTGCTGGCGGCTGAAGGATTATACACCTTTTTGACGTTTTTACTACTCAATTATATAGACCCAATCCTTAAAAAGTACCTCTAAATTACAATCGCAAGCTTTCTCAGCGCTTTCTCGGAAACTCTCTGTTGAAGCGGTCTTCCATTGATGACTTTTAGTGTATTCCATCATGAATGCGTCGAAAGCTTTCTGGCCTATTTTGTTAGCCAGCGCTTCAAAAAAGAATGCGCCGCGCCCATAAATAATGGCGCTGTATTGGCCATCTACATAGGCGCTAACGGGCAACCCCAAAGGGATAGTCTCGTGACCGATCCGCTCCCAGCGGCTATCCAGTGCGTCGGCATAACCGGCTGCGCTATTCTCACCATATTGATTTACATAATATAGCCAGGTAACGTATTGCGTAAGCGATTCGTCCAGCCAGGGTTCATCAAGTTGGTCGTTACCGACCAAATTATAAAACCATTGATGCCCGACTTCGTGCGCAACTGTCGACTCAAGGTAGACGCCGGCCGTTGTGCCGTAAAGATTAGCCTCCAGATCGTATAAGTCCACGTTGATGGCGGTCATGCCCGGATACTCGATGCCTAGCGCATAAGTCGGCGTGGCGACAATATCAAACTCAGTGTAGGGGTAGGGAGCATAGGCTTCGCTGAAAAATTCGATGGATGCGGCGGCAACATCGATCGCGAATTGTGAGCCTTCCGCGAGGTTTTTGGGTGCGTAGCTGTTGATCGTATATTCGCCAAATTTCTGGGATGTCAGGACATAATCTTCGCTGGCGGCGAGATAGAAATCGCGGGCGGGGCCTGCTGCAAAGGTGACGATTTTCCGGTCACCCGCGGATTGATGCGTGATCTCGTTTCCAGACGCAACGAGCACGAGATCTTTGGGTGCGTTAACCTGCACGATATAAAAACTGACATCGAGATACGTCACGTCGCCCTGTTCAGAGGGGATGTCGATATTCCAGCCCTCATCGTCATAAACCGCGACCATTGGGTAGGCATGTGCCAATGCCAGAACATCCTCTGTGTAGGCAAGAATGCCGTAATTGCTCTCCAGTTGTGTGGGAACGACTGTGAGAAAGTCGATCTTTACGATAATACTTTCTCCAATTTGCAGAGGCGATGCGAGCGAGACACGCATAACAGTATCTTCTTTTTCATGCACGTATTCTGCAGACGCACCATCTATGCTGACTTGCGAGATAAGCATCTCGTCGCCGAGATAGTTAGGCATGAGATGAAAGTAAATTTCATTTAGCGCAACATCTTCCTGATTGGTGTAGCGCACTTCTTGGTGTCCATTGATGTGTACGAGATCATCGGCAATATTTAGTTCGATGTGGTAGATGGTGGCATCTGGCATTTCATCAGGCAGATGTTGTTGAGATGGTATCAAGCCGCTCTTAAATACGTCGCGCTCATTCCATTCAGATAATATGACTATTTCTTCTAATGTTTCAACTTGAGGGGGGATAGACTCTGGCGAAGCAGGCTGTGCTTTGCATCCTGATAAGACTAGAAAGGAAAAAAGGATAAAGGTGAGTAATTTATGCATCGGTCATCTCCTTTATAAAATCAAAAACTTTTTTGAATATTTCGTCTGGGGTTAAACCATCGGTCAGAAGATAGATGTCGGCATGTTCGCGGGCGTGCCGTAGGCGCTTTTCCTGAGTAGCGTGCTCGCTTTCGTTCCAGTTTAGTTTACGGCGCTCCTGGGCTGTAGCGTAAGACACATCCAAAAAAATCAGGATGTCTGGATTCGTGAGTCGCTGCCACATATCCTTGACATGTGAATGTTCCTGCGCGATCTGGCGCGTGCGCATATTGTGTTTTTTGAGTTGTGCAATGAGCGTTGATTTTCCCGCTGAACAGGGTCCAACAATCCCTATGAGTGGCTTTTCGTTAGTGGTTGTCATGGACAAGAAGGCTGATCTTATCAGGGTTGCCCAGAATGGCGATAGTGTCTTTCTCTTGCAGGATACGTTTGCCTGCCGGGTGCATATCGGCTTCTTCCCCACGCCGTAAAAGAACTACACTGACGTCGTATATTTCTTCAATATAGGCAACGTTTTTGCCTTTGAGCTTTGATGTTTTGGGAAGGCGGGCACGTGCCAGGCTCAAAGGCTCGCCCTCCACGGTGATGGGGTGGGTGATTTCCATGCCGGCTGCGGCTGCTGCAAATGCTGGCGCAGACATGCTGGTTGCACTCAAGGCAATGAAGCCAAATTGTTCTTGAATAGAGCGTGCAAACTCATCATCGAAGATACGTACGACAACATTAATATCCGGGTTCAGATTGCGTGCTTTTACAGCGATCTGGAGGTTGAGCGAGTCCGATTGCATGCAGAGGGTGATCGTGCTGGCTTTGTAGATGCCTGCTTTTTCTAGCGCAGATTGGCGGGATGCATCATCGTGAATGACTGGAATACCCAGTTCTCGCACAGCGTCAATGAGATCATCTTTGGGGTCAAGTTCGATGACGGCGATTTTTTTGCCTAGAGAGTTTAGATGATGGGCAACCCGAAAGCCAAGATGTCCCAAGCCAACCAGAATTGTATGATTATGAAAAGTAGATGCTATTGCCATTTCCCATTCCTTGCTGCGTGTGCGGCGATTGAAGAGCATAATGCCAAAATCTGCGAGACCTTGTGCGAGAATCCCGATGCCGATCAGCGGCATAATGAAGTAAAAGGCTTCCAGAAAAGGGCTTGTCGGAAAATCCCCGCTTGGTTGAAGAAAAGAAAGCGTTAATACCAGATAGATGGCTTCAGACAGGTCGTTTACCGGGTCACCTACTAATGCGGCGATTTTCCGGTAAAGCATGCCACCCCCAACCATGGTAACCAAAAAGAGTAATAAGGGCGTGCGAAACTCTCTTAACAAGAGCGTTGTGTCGCGCCAGGATGCCTGCCATCGCCTACGTCGTCTTTTCATTGGTTGCGACCTTTATTGGATTTCGCCAATTGGCAAGGAGACTCCCATGCGGCGAACGCCGTCCCCTTCGTCTGATGTGACGCGCAAGACCACTACGCTGATATCATCCGCGGGGCGTCCCTCATCCAGCCGAACGGCGTGTGCGAGAAGCGCGTCGGCGATAGCCTGAGGGTCGGGACTTTGTTCTTCAAGCATGGCTTGAATAGCGGTTTGAATATCCATTCCCTCACCGCGACGTTTGCCCGCATGGGTTAATCCATCTGTATAGATGACGATCGTTAAGCCTGGTTTTATCGCAATTTCACTGATAGCAGGGCGAATATCGCGCGCAATGCCGATCGGAGAGCTATCGGATTTTAAAATATCCAACCTGTCACCATGGCAAATATAAGTCGGGGCAGGGTTATTACGTGTTAGAACGACTGTTTTTGTACGTAGATCGATCGAGGCAATATTCAGGGTTGAAGAGACTTTGCCCATCTTCTCTGTATATAAATAATCCGAAGCCGCTCGCGCGGCTGCACCATCGCGCACACCCTCAGCAAGCAAGCTGATGACCTTACGCACAACCATCATAGAGACTGCTTTTGCGCCACGCCCAGATGTTTGGCCGTCTGCCAGAACAACAGAGAGACCACCGTTGGGGCGTTCGATCACCTCGAGTGTATCTCCGCTTTTTGAAACCGCATATTTCTTAATTTTCGCTGCTGCAATTTTAATTTCCATGGGTTGATTGTACAACGGTTTAGTCTTGACGTCACTAGTTAACGCCGCTATAATCAGCGCGCTGTTTATGAAGATGACATCGGGCAAAGCCCGATGCTTGTATTAAGGAGAAAGACATGACCCCGTTGCCAAAACGTAAAATTTCCAAAGGTCGTCGTAACCGTCGCCGTGCTCACGATTTCCTCAAACCTCGCAACCTGACCACCTGCTCGAACTGCGGTTCCATGCGCTTGCCGCACACCGTTTGTTCCGAATGTGGCTTCTACAAAGGACGCGAAGTGATCGAAGTTTCAAAAGAGAAATAATTGCTCAAGCATTCAAGGAGTCGTGACCATCACGGCTCCTTTGTGTTTTAAGGGTGGATAGGAGAAAAAATGGTATCTTCTCAATAAATAGGGGTAAGCAAAAAGGAGGGGAGGCCTTTTAATTTTTGTAATAAGCAAGTAAACTAAGAACATGATGATGTTAGATGACCTTGAACTGAACGCCATCCAAGACGAAAAC
>Ga0209042_1000908_pt1 | contig 25704 bp, 21 predicted proteins | sample SaaInlV_200m_DNA_6_FD_184649 | JGI IMG/M metagenome (GOLD analysis project Ga0209042, IMG submission 184649) | Marine microbial communities from expanding oxygen minimum zones in the Saanich Inlet - SI037_S2LV_200m_DNA (SPAdes) (version 2) | ecosystem: Environmental > Aquatic > Marine >...
AGGCGATTAACATCACTTATTTCATTGTTATTATACCCAATCACAATATCGCCTCTTTCGAAGCCTGCTTCCTTGGCAGGGGAACCATCCTGTACATCACTTATCAATACGCCTTCGGTAACCTCTACACCGAATTGCTCTGCAAGTGATTCGTCCATATTCTGAATAGCGACGCCTAACCAGCCTCGAGTTACTTTACCTTTAGCAATCAGGTCTCTGAGTACGGCTTTTGCCATATTTACAGGAATGGCAAATCCTATTCCCTGGTAACCACCTGAACGAGTGAAAATTGCAGTATTGATTCCTATAATCTCTCCATCGATATTCAGCAATGGGCCACCACTATTTCCGGGATTGATCGCAGCATCGGTTTGAATGAAATTTTCATAATTTGCAATGCCGACACCTGATCTGCCTATCGCACTGACAACGCCAACTGAAACGGTATGGGTAAGGCCAAAAGGGTTACCGATTGCAATAGCCCACTGTCCCTGCTTCAGGGCTTCAGAGTCTCCCATTTTTGCTGCTCTCAAATTCTTTCCTTCAATTTTTATCACTGCCAAATCTGTCTGCTCATCTGTACCCACAATTTCTGCATCAAATTCTCTCTTATCGCTTAGCTTAACCTTTAATTCGTCAGTATCGGCAACGACATGATTGTTAGTCAGGATGTATCCTTTATCACCATCAATTTTTACTATTACACCGGAGCCAAGGCTCTGTGATTTAAACTCTCCTTTAGGTGGAGCTTTTGGCACAAACTTATCAAAGAAATCATCGAACGGGCCTCCCCTTTGGTTACGCCGACCACCGCCGCCACCATGTCCGCCACCACCGCCATGACCACGTCCTCGTCCATATTGATCACCGTGATAGCCTCCTCCTCCCGTAGCAGGATGTTTGAAAACCTTTACTGTCGTAATGGAGACAACTGATAGTTTGACTTCTTCCGAAACATGCACTAAAGATTGTTCTAGCTCTCCTGCGCTTGTTGCTGCTTTAGCATTGCCCGTGTATCCCAGGATTAATGATAAAGCAAACAGAGAAGCTATAAGGGGTAAATATTTTTTAATATTCCGTCTTTCACTGTACACAAAAACCTCCTTTTAGGTATAAAACACAATTAAATATAATAGTGATTTAACACATTCAAATAGTATTATAATTCAGTATCAATAGCAATATGTTAATCGCTATCTATTTCGCTTTGTTTAGCGTATTCAAGTTTAAAATTTACTTCCTGAGGATAGCACCATTCGTAGCTCCCCCGTGCTTACCGTTATTAATCGTTAATTTACCGTTTACCAGAACAGTTTTAATTCCTGTAGAGTAGTTATGCGGGTCTGTAAATGTTGCCTGCTCTGCGATAGTTTCCTGATCAAAAATCGTTATATCTGCAAAGTGACCCTCTTTTAAAATTCCCCTCTCTTTAAGTCCCAGTGTTTGAGCGGGGAAGCCTGTCATTTTATATATCGCCTCCTCGATGGATAAGACGGAGGTTTCATTAACGTATTTTCTTATTACTCTGGAAAAAGTACCGTAGCCTCTTGGATGTGGTTTTCCGTAATTTAGCACTCCCTTTAAAGAACGAAGGGAGCTATCAGAACCTACCATTACAGAATCCCATTTCAATATTCTGGCAAGATTTTCTTCTGACATATTAAAGAATATAACGCTTACTTTACAATCTTCTTCATATAGAAGATCGAGAACAAATTCTAAAGGTGGCGTTTTTAACGTCTTTGAAAGCTGGTCAACGGTTTTACCTTCATAGCCTCTTTTCTCCTTATTAAACACGGATGAAATCATTATGGTTCCCCAAAACTCCTGGCTCAGGCCTTCTTGCTTCATTTCCTTGATAATCCGCTCTCTACAAAGCGGGTCCCCCAGCCTTTTTTTCTCTTCGGTGTTTCCTCCTTCATATACCCAATCAGGCAAGATGATATCCAGGTCAGTTGCCGCTGCCGTATATGGGTACCGATCACATGTGATTTTAATACCTTTGGCTCTGGCATCTTCAATCAGGCTTTCTATCTTATCAATTTTCCACCAGTTTTTTTCTCCCCATGTCTTAATGTGGGAGACTTGAGTATTTGCCCCACTCTCTTTAGAAATATTTATAGTTTCGCCTAAGGCCGCTTCTAAGTTGTCACCTTCGTCCCTCATATGGGTAGCATATATACCGTTATATTCCCTGACGATTTTGCATAATGTAATTAATTCATCTGTTTTTGCGTAACATCCCGGGGGATAAACCAGGCCGCTTGACATGCCAAAAGCACCTGACTCCATGGCGTCTCGTAATTCCTGTTCCATTGCAGCAAGTTCGTTACTATCCGGTTCCCGGTCTTCATACCCCAGTACACAAGCGCGTATATTTCCATGACCAACCAGAAACCCTCTGTTTATAGAACTCTTTGCCTCTTTCGCCCTTGTAAAAAAATCCTCAGCTGTCTGCCAGTTAATATCCAATCCGAATTTGCTGAACCCCTGTTTTTTGTTTTCAAGTAATTGTCCTTTTAACGGAAATGCGGAGATGCCACAGTTCCCACAAATTTCTGTTGTGACACCATCATAAATTTTACTTTCACTTTCCGGGCTGACTAAACAGAAAAAATCACTATGTGAATGGATATCAATAAATCCCGGTGCGACAATACAGCCGGCGGCATCAACAACTTCGGAATCAGTTTGGTTGGTAATATTGCCTATATAAACAATTTTATCGCCCAGAACCCCAATGTCAGCAATCCTCCTGGCGCTGCCTGTCCCATCAACAAGAGTCCCGTTTTTAATTATTAGATCAAAATTGTGTGACATTAAAGATATCCCATGAAACAATTCTGTAATGAAATGTAAGTGATCATATTGCCAAGCGCGAAACTATGATTTATTGTGAATTGAGTGTCTTGCTTCTGACTAAAGAGTGGAAGGTAAAAATACGATGCTTGCATGGCCTTACGCTGAATCTGAAGTCTCTGTTATTCACTGAGCATTGAAGGCTTCGAGGAGCCAAGAAAAGAGTCGACATCTTTGTGTAATAACTTCAAGTCCTTCTTTAACGCTCTGTTCTGAGCGGCATTGTGGCTTTTGTTGAACGAATAACATCCCGAAGTGCACACGACAAATACTAGAAACATAATAGTTTTTTTTATGATCTCAGTTGGCTTCAATATTTTTTACTAAAACGTAATTGATGTGCGTTTAACACTCTTTTCTTTTTCTTGATGAAGGGATTTTCATGCTTCTTCTATATTTAGTTACAGTTCTTCGCGCAATATCACCACCCATTGCTCTTAATTTAGCAGCAATTTCCTCGTCGCTTAAGGGGTGTAATTTGTCCTCTTCTTTTACAATTTTTGATAATTTCTGCCTTGTAGCTTCCCATGATTCCATGTCGCCATCAGCATTTACAAATCCTCCTGTAAAGAAATATTTTAACTCAAAAATCCCTTTAGGAGTTTGTGCATATTTATGAGCAATGGCACGACTAACCGTTGATACATGGATCCCTACCTCATCTGCAACATCCTGCATCTTTAAAGTTCGAAGCCCAAGGGTGCCCTCTTCAAAAAATTTAGTCTGCATTTCTACTATCTTGATTGCTACTTTGAGCAGAGTTCCCTTTCGTTGTTCAATAGCATCGATAAGCCATCTGGCAGATTCGATTTTTTTGCGAATATAACGCCTCGTGTTTATGTCATGGCCTTTGCCAACAAGCACGTCTTTATAAAATGAGCTTATATAAACGCGTGGTAGGTTGTGATCTCCTATGAGCGTGACTTCGTATTTTCCGTCCACACAATCTACCTTAACTTCTGGCGTCACGTATGGAATTCGTTCACTGCTGAAAAGGGAGCCCGGTTTGGGGTTTAGTGTCTTAATGAATTCAATTACTTTTTTGATCAGTTCCAGGTTATATCCCAGCTTTTTTGCTATAAGCTTATATTTCTTTGTTTCGACGTCTGCAAGGTGATTTGTTATTAGTTCTTTAATAATAGGGTAATCCGCTTCTCGCTGATCTAATTGAAGCAGAAGGCACTCTCTCAGGTTTCGTGCTCCTACGCCAAGCGGCTCCATGTTTTGTATAACTTCCAGTGCTTTAGTCGCTTGTTCAATACTTGCGGGTATTTCCAGCGATTCAACAATTTCTTCCAAAGGATAAGACAGATATCCGATATCATTAATGCTGAAAATCATGTTTTCGCAGATTGCCATGAGCGAATCATCTAAATCCATAATCGATAATTGCCCAAGTAGATAATCTTGAAGTGATATGGCTCCCGAGGCAGTATTTTCCAATGCCTCCTGTTTGCGGTCTCGTTCCTCCCCGCCATCACTCCTTTTTATATTTGTTTGAGAAAAGTAGTCTCCCCAATCATCTGCCATTTCTCCAAGTTTTTTAAACTCTTCATCTTCCTGCGCGTCTTCCTGGCTTTTACCTTCCTCAAGCGAATCATCAAGCGTTTTTTGCTCATCTGTTTTTTGTTCGTTCTTCTCGTCTTCAGTCAATTCTTCTAATACGGGATTTTCCATCAGCTCTTGTTGTACATGTTCTACCAGAGCCAACATAGGGAGCTGGAGTATCTCTATGGACTGGATCACCTGAGGTGCCAGCTTCATCTGTTGTCGAAGTTGCGGTGATAATATTGTACCTATTCTCATGCTCATATATTGTAACCTTGAAAAATGTGATCTTTCTGCATTAATTTTCTACCAGGAATTGCACCGCATCTTATTAAAACATATTTGGCATTCCTGGTATGTTCATGCCGCCTGTCATCTTTCCCATTTCTTCTTGATACATTTCCTGAGACTTTTTCAGCCCCTGAGATACTGCCGCTAATATAAGGTCTTCCAGCATTTGGACATCATCGGGATCAACAACTTCCTTATCAATCTTTATAGATAAAAGCTCTTGCTTTCCGTTTACATGTACAGTTACCATTCCGCCGCCAGAGCTTGTTTCTATAACGCGCTCTTTAAGACTGGCTTGAATAGACTCCATCTGTTTCTGCATGCCCGCAGCCTGCTTTTGCATCTGCTTCATCATGTTGCCCATGTTACCCATTCCCTTCATCCCTTTTCCTCCCTTACATTGACAATCGAACCATCAAAAAATTCCATTGCTTTCTTTACCATCGGCTCATTTTTTATATCGTCTGTTTTTTTTCTTATTCCTTCTTGTACCACTCCCTGGCTACTGCTTTTATTATCTACTGCTTGAAATCCATTTTTTGAGACTACAATTTTTACACTAAGCTTCTTGCCCGTTACTTTTTCCAGACAACCGTCGATTATCCGCTTTTCTTCAGGTTTTTCAAGCCTTTCTTTGTGAACAAGGTAATTTTTTGGAATTTCTACAATCGCGTCATTGCCATCAATGTTTAATATTCTTGCATTTTTTAATACTGCCCATGTTGTCTTTTTTTTTGTCTGGAGTTCAATCATCGCTTTATTCCATGTATCAGCAAGGCTTTTATCAGGACTTGTCTTTTTGTCCAAGACTACAGAATCATGAGAAGGCTTCGACTGTATCTCTGGTTTTGCCGGGGCCGTAACATCTGCTTTGTTTATTGATATTGCCTTGCCTGTATCCGCTACGTTGCTTTCGAATATCTTTTTCATCCCTTCTATTTTATCTAAAACAGAACTTAGAGGCCTTAGTTCTTCCATAGTGGCAAGTTTTACAAATAGAACTTCCAGATAAATCTTCTGTTGGAGCAGGTCCCTGGTTTTTGTTTTAGCTTCTGAAATTACCTGAAACATATACATTAGCGTTTCAGGTGAAAATGATGAAGATTGTGTTTGTAACAGATTAAGATCGCCTGACACCGTTTCTATGGCGTCATGATCTTTTTTACAAACGGAAACAAGGAGCAAATCACGAATATAAAGAAGCAGCTGATCAATAAAGCCTTCTATGTCCCTTCCGCTTTCTATGATACTATGAAATATTTCTATAGATAATTCAGGATTTTTTTCAGTAAAACTATTAATCAAACCTGAGAGTTTCTCTTCGCTGACTACTCCAAAAATATCGTAAACATCTTTTAATGTTATTTTTTCATGACAAAATGAAGCGAGCTGGTCTAAAATTGATTCAGAATCTCTCAACCCTCCCCTGGCATATTTAGCTATGGATTGGAGTACTTCTTCTTCTGCGGCAATATTCTCGGCTTTGCAAATCTGTGCCAGTCTGTCACTAATATCGGGTATGGAGATATTTTTGAAATCAAATCGCTGGCAGCGTGACTGAACAGTGTCTGGCACTCTGCTTGGTGAGGTCGTGGCAAAGATAAATTTAACATGTCCAGGCGGCTCCTCCAGCGTTTTCAAGAGTGCATTAAACGCTTCCTTCGTCAACATGTGTACTTCATCTATAATGTAAATTTTATGTTTTGAAACAGCAGGGGCATACCCCACATTCTGCCTGATATTTCTTATCTCATCTATACCGCGGTTGGAAGCACCGTCTATTTCCAGAACATCAATATCATTTCCGTTTGTAATGCTATTACAGGTAGAGCAATTATTACAAGGGGTGTTGTCGGTTCCTTTTTGACAGTTGAGGGCTTTGGAGAGTATTCTTGCCATAGATGTCTTGCCAACCCCTCTGGGGCCGGCAAACAAATAAGCATGGGCAACACGGTTTGCCTGAAGTGCATTTACCAATGTGGTAACCACATGTTTTTGCCCGACAATTTCGTTAAATGATTTTGGTCGATATCTTCTCGAGAGAACTATATATGACATATCTTTCCCAAATTAGCAAAAACGGCCGTGCACTTTTATTCGATTTTCTTTCCGTTGAACTTTTCAGGCAGTTAGCTCCAACCAGGCAACCCCACGGCACATGAGTACAAATGCTTATGGCTGCTTGCTTCCGCATCTGACCAGGTTCACATAGCCTCATTGCATGAGACCCAGTCTTCAACACCACTTACTTAAAAAGTACCAAAAGTCAGAAAAACCTCCAAAAAGCGATCGACCCTGCATAAGCGGTTTGCAGGTTACAAGGAACCGCTAGCTCCCCGTCTAGCACGGCCAGAATTCCAACTGATATTACTCAAAAAACTTAAAGAACAGACAGCAAATATTTTTAATTTATGGCGGAGAGGGCGGGATTCGAACCCGCGAGGCAGTTACCCACCTACACGCTTTCCAAGCGTGCTCCTTCGGCCACTCGGACACCTCTCCAATCCGAGACTGAGTGAAGGATTCAGACCTGCCTCAATCCGGGTAAATATTATTATTGGGAAATGGCCCTCCATACTAAAACGGAGGGAGCGAGATTCGAACTCGCGTGAAGATTTCTCCCCAACTGGTTTTCGAAACCAGCGCTTTCAACCGCTCAGCCATCCCTCCATTTTAATATGGTAGAACAACCTGTCTGCCCGGTGTAAACTGGCTCGCTGTTTCAGACGAGAGATCAATCGTTTCGACGTTTTTCCAAAAAGAATTGCTTCAGAAGCAAGCTGCACTCATCCTCTAAAACGCCAGAGATAACATTCATACGGTGATTAAAACGAGGATCATTAACCAGATTTATGGTAGACTCACAAGCGCCGTATTTTTCATCTTTTGCTCCGTATACCAGGTTCTTTACCCGGGCTTGTATCAATGCCCCTGCGCACATTGTGCATGGTTCCAGAGTTATATAGACGGTAGTATCGCTTAGCCTCCAGTTTTGGAGATATGCAGATGCCTGTGTGATGGCAATCATTTCAGCGTGAGCTGTGGGGTCTAATAACATCTCCCGTTGATTATGCGCCTTCGCAATTACTTTATTGTCATAAACAATTATGGCTCCTACAGGGACTTCGTCCTTTTCAAAGGCCTTTTTTGCTTCAGCGATTGCCTGCCGCATATAGTACTCATGCGAACGGAATTCAGTTATCATGAACTTTACAACGAGAACTCAAGCGAATTTATATGCGCCCAGCACGATTCGAACGTGCAACCCCCGGTTTCGTAGACCGATATTCTATCCAATTGAACTATGGGCGCGTTGCTCTCACTGAACATTTACTATTAAAAACCAGCGCCACACAATGAGGCCTTCAATCAAAGCATACCAGTAAGCACGGTGATTGCCTCAATAAAATAATTCCAAAAAAACCCGAAGAATAAAAAATTTAATAATGGCGAGGCCGACGGGACTCGAACCCGCAACATCCAGATCGACAGTCTGGTACTCTAACCAGTTGAGCTACGGCCCCTCTGTTCTTCATTTACATGAAAAGCCATAAATCTTTTATCTCTATTGTATGATGGTGGGCGATATAGGACTCGAACCTATGACTTCTTCCTTGTAAGGGAAGTGCTCTAGCCAACTGAGCTAATCGCCCTTATTTAACCGAGGAAGCAAGTTTAAGCATTATGGATCGTTATGTCAATAAATTTTTAAAGTGTAGTAGTTACTCGTAATGAACTTATCCTTGACTTGGTAAATAATCCAGCTTATATTAGATTTTTGAAAAAAATCTAAATTATATAAACAACTTTGCGACAATATTTTAGCAAGGACGCTTTAAAAATGAACAAGAAAAAATATCTTTACACATTAGCAGTATTTTTCTGCGCATCTATTCTCGTTACTTTCTTTGCTGTATCGAATAGCAGTTCACTTAATAAGCATTTTGACGCACCGGTTAGTCAGGAAGAGGAAGAGTACAAATTCCGTTTAGTCGGTATTGTCTGCTCATATATAAATCGTTTTTATGTTGAACCGGACAGAATAAAACCTAAAGAGATGCTGAAAGAATCGCTTTCCTGGCTTGAAAGGATAATTCCAGAAGTTCAGGTTAGCGTAGATGATAAATTAGAAAAAATTGAAATTCTGGTTGATGAAGCGTCAAAGGAAGTCGATTTTTCTAAAGTACGAAGATTAGGAGAGTTATATAATACCCTGAACGAGGTTTTACACTTTGTAAATGATAATAAACATCACGAGATCAAAACAGAGGATATTGAATTTGCGGCAATTAACGGCATGCTTTCGCAATTAGATCCCCATTCCGTTGTTTTTCCGCCTAAAGACTTTGATGAGTTTAAAATAGGAACTACAGGTAAATTTGGAGGCCTTGGAATGGTCGTCGGCCTGAGAGATGGAATATTGACCGTGATTTCTCCTATTGAAGGAACTCCCGCATTCAGAGCAGGCCTGAAGTCAGGGGATAAAATCATTGCAATTGATGAAGATTCTACGGTAAACATGTCATTACAGGAAGCGGTTAATAAACTTAGAGGCGATCCTTCTACTGCGGTTATCTTACAGGTGGAAATAAAAAAATCTCAGGCTACTAAACCGATCACTCTGATAAGGGAAATTATTTCAATACCCAGCGTTAGTTCTAAATTAGCTGATAGCAGCATCGGATACATAAAGATAAGAAATTTCCAGGAAGATACATCACAGTCTTTAGAAGAGGAAATTGCGAAGCTGACAAAAGAAAGTGGCGGATTAAAAGGGCTTATTTTGGACCTTCGTAACAATTCCGGAGGGTTGTTGGGTCAGGCAATTGCCGTGGCAGACAAATTTCTCTCTTCGGGTCTGATTGTAATTACCGTAGAGCCAATGGGAAAACAGAAAATCCAAAAGGCAAAAAAATCATCTAAAGATCTTAGCAAATGCCCGATGGTTGTAATTATTGATGCAGGGAGCGCATCCGGTGCAGAAATAGTTGCAGGAGCCCTGAAAGATAATAATCGAGCTCCACTTATTGGTGATACCAGCTTCGGCAAAGGTTCCATACAGCAACTGATCGACTTGATAAATAGTGGCGCAGCGCTAAAGCTTACGGTAGGAAAGTATTTAACTCCGAACTTTACCGATATACAGTCAGTAGGCATTGCACCTGATATTATGCTTGTACAATCACAGGTTTCAAAAGATGAAATTATCTTATTCAATGAGAATCCGCATTTTAGAGAAGAAGATTTAAAGAAACACCTGGGTGAACATACAGACGCCGAGTTGCCTTATGAAAAAGTCAGGTATCTTGTACATATTGATGAAGACGCTGACGCTGAAGAGGGAGAAGAAAAGGAAGAAAAGGAAAAGAAAATCAAGGACGAAGATTACTACAAAATCCCTGATCTGGATAAAGATACACATGTACAATTTGCTAAAAAAATCATTCTTAATTCCCATCTCTTTGACAAAAAAAATGAAGAAGTCTTAGATCAATTAAAACCCATTATTGAAGATTTCAAAAAAAGCGAGGAAACAAAGATCGCAGATGCCTTACATATTCAGGGTATTGACTGGTCTACAGGGGAAGCAATCATTCCTGCATCGGCAACAACCAAGCTACGCCTTACGCCTTCCAATGGAGTGGTCAGTGCTGATGAAGAGCTGAAAATAGAAATCAGTGTTACTAATAACAGCGAAGGCACCTTGTATCAGTTAAGAGGTATGGCGGAATCCAAGAACCTTCTTATTGACAAGCGAGAGTTTATTTTTGGTAAGATAGAGAAAGGTGAAACAAAAACATCTTCTAAGACAATAAAAATTCCACAAAATTCTGTCAGCAGAAAGGATGAGCTCATTGTTAAGTTCTCCGAGTTTAATGGAAATGCTCCTGAAGATGTAAAAAGTGCAGTATCAATTGATGCGCTACCAAAGCCTGTATTCTCATATTCATACCAGATAATAGACGAAGGTGAAGGGTTAACAGGAAACGGAGATGGAATTATACAAAGAGGAGAAGTCGTAGATTTAGTACTTTTTGTAAAGAATATTGGAAAAGGCACATCTGAAAAAAATATTATTGCCCTGAGAGAGTTGAGCCAGAAAGAGGTCTTCATTGAAAGAGGCAAAATGGAATTGGGAGAATTGCTTCCAGGAGAATCAAAATCTCTTAGAATAAAACTCTCGGTGAGGGAGACTCTGGAAGCTGATGATTTTTCTGTTGATCTTACGATTGCAGATACCACTTATGGAACACGTATTTCCGGTAAATTGGAATTTAAAGTAGACCTGAATGGTAAGAACGGGGAAATGCAATCTACAGAAAAAGCACTCAAAGTAATTGATAATGAAGCTCCTATTTACAACGGTAAATCTTCCTCAACACCAGTTATTTCCTATGCGAGTAGCGGAACAACTCTTATGGCCGACAAGGAAACTCAGTCCTGGTACCGTGTAATAATGCCCGAAGATCGATTTGGATGGATTCCTTCTGATAAGGTAGAAATTAGTGGGCGTGCTTACTCCAGCGAACAGGAGGCTCTGGACTTGTTATTACAGAACGTTCCCCCGTTAATAGAACTTGATACGCAACGGCCACATGACACATTCAGACAGGAGCACATATCCATCTCTGGTACAGTAAGAGATGATAGCGCAATAAAATATGTCTATATCCTGGTAAATGAAGATAAGGTATTTTACAAGTCTAATGAAGATGCTTCTGAAGAAGGCAAATCAAAAATCGCTTTCGCCAGTGACATCCCACTTAAGGATGGCCCGAACGTTATCTCTATAGTTGTCAGAGACGATCAGGATCTACTATCAACAGAATCATTTGTTGTTACTCAGCTTCCTTCTTCTGAAGAAGACGAATAATAGAGAGGGGTACGTTTTTGCTGTACATCCATTTCGTCTTTTTTGCAACTGGTGTGTAAAACTAGTGGCGGGCTTTATACTTTTTATTTTGCCAGCTTGCTGACAAACTCCCTGATCACATCAAAATATTCTTCTCCACCTACAATATGGGTGTCATTGTGCATGGCTCCGGGGATAGTGTAAAATTCCTTGGGTTCATTCGCCTTCTCATATAATATTTTTCCCTGTTCAATTGGAACGAGCTCATCTTTGTCTCCATGCATGATAAGGGTTGGTACATTTATGCCCCTGATCTTAGAGAGAGAGTCATATTTTGTTCTTAAAAAAAAAGTAAAGGGCAGGTATGGATAGAGCTTTTTCCCCATCTCTTTTATAGACGTAAAGGGCGTTTCGAGAATCAGGGCACGGCATTTCTCCTTTACGGCAAGTTCAACGGATATTGCACTTCCAAGGGAACGGCCAAAGAAGATGATTTTTTCATTGTTTACGTCACTTCGTGAGCGTAAATATGCCAGGGCGGCCCTTGAATCAATATAGGTCCCCTTTTCAGATATCTTGCCCTCGCTCCTGCCGAATTGACGATAGTCAAAGATAAAGACATTTACCGGTACTCTATCATGCAGCATCTTTATGTTATCAAGTCTGCGGTTTATATTGCCGGAATTGCCATGAAACCATAGGAGAGTATGCAGGTCTGCATCAGGTGAGGGTTTTTTCCCAGGGACGAACCAGCCGTTCAGGTTCACCCCATCTTCAGTCCGGAATGTAATATCATCATACTCAATGCCATAAGCGTCCGGAGTTGTATGGTCGTTACTTCTGCCCGGATGAAATATTAATTTTTTTTCTATGAATTTCGGAATGATCATTATTAATATGGTGATGAAGGCTAAATATATTATAAATTTTACACATACTACACTGTTTTCATACTAATGAAAAGGTACAATAATGTAAATCTCAACCGAGAGAGATCTGCTCCTCTATAACACCATTTGTGGTTGTGAAGACTGCTCCGGTATCCTTCATCTGATTCAGAGTTTTTCCTTCTCCTTTTTTTGTAATTGCTTTTGTTGCATCCGTAACCAGGGAAACGTTGTAACCACGTTTTAATAGACCAAGAACTGCTGCTTTCACACAGTAGTCTGTCACCACTCCAAATACTACAAAGTTCTGTGCATCCAGTTTTTTTATGATTTTGTCCGTGTTAACACTTTCAAAAATATCAAATGTCTGGCTTTCAACTATTATCTGCTCATGATCCATCATGGACATGGTAATTTCCTGTTCTCTGTTTTCAATTATGATATTGTCATCACACATGCTTGCTTCAATTTTCTGACTGCCGGGGGTGTCTTTTATACAGTGGGAAGGAAAGCGTTTGAATTCAGGATCATCAACCGTGTGTGCATCTATCGAAGAGAGAATTTTAATTTTGTGTTCTTTTGCACAATCAAAGAGTTTTTTAATGTTATCGACTATATCTTCCGCACCCGGTACATAGAGCGTTCCACTGGGATTCATGAAATCGAACTGGGTATCTATATCTACAAAAACAGTTTTATTCTTCATCGGTCTTATTGAATACTTGCAAACATTTCATTGTTCATGGAAAATTCAACTCTTCTCTAATTCATCACGAAGGCAGAATAGGCCTATTATGGTTTTTCCATCACAGATCTCACCATTCATAATCATCTCAAATGCCTTAACCAGTGGTATTTCTATAACCTGAATATCTTCGTTATCTATACCAAAGTATTTATCTTTTATCTCCTCTCTCGTTTCAACGTAAGCGAGGTATACGGATATCCTTTCAGAGCAGCCTCCGGGGCTTGGATAGAACCTTGTTAAAAGTTTTAGTTCTTCTGCCTTATAGCCGGTCTCTTCCAGAACTTCTTTCTTTGCAACTAAAACTTCACCATCATCTTTGATCCCTGCAACACATTCTATCAACCAGCCCGGGCCATCGTCCACATATGCCGGATACCGAAACTGCCTGACAAGAACGACTGATTCATTCGTTTTGTTATAGAGAATGACGGCGATCGTGTCTCCCCTGTTAAAGTTCAGCCTGTCGATCTCTTTGCTCATTGAACCATCGAATTTTTCATGCTGAAGGACAACCTTATCAACCTTAAAAAATCCATCATATTCCCTTTTTGAATCTTTTATTTGAACCTTCAATGTTCTTTTGCCTTTCAGAAAAAGTTAGCAACACTTCGACCCGCTCAGTGTGACATCATCCTCCGCGGAGTCGAAGGACAGCCTTTTGTAGCGATAGCGGCTCAACTTGAATCTATTGACACAAATTCTTTTGCCTTTCTTAAAGCCTCTTCTTTTGTTGTAATCTTCTGTTCCAGTTGTTCATCTTTTATTGCATCCAGGATTTTTGTGAATATTGGGCCGGGTTTAAGTCCTAAAGCGATTAAATCATTACCTGTTATAAGGGGCTCAGGTTTTATCTCCTCATCTTTTAGTTCCTCAAACATATTCTGGCAGAAGTTGTAATCATCAAGATTTGCTGTACTGGCAAGCGAATCCACCTTATATAGCTCTGCAAGTTCAGGATAGCCATCATGAGCGAAAAGTCTCTTAAGCTTGCTTATCCTCATCTCCTGTGCATGTCTTAGATAGAGATGCATTTTTACCAACCACGTAATGCGCTCCTTCTCTGCGTTCGACATTCTTAACCGTTCACATATTTTTTCTGCCATTTTAGCGCCGATACTATCATGGTTGTTAAATCTGATACGATCTGCAATCTCAAATGTTACGGGTTTTCCGATGTCGTGAAGGAGTACGGCCATTGCCAGTTCCCAGCTGCCGTACAAGTTTTTTTTATCAGAGTTGTTCGAGACTGGATGAAGCTCTTCTCTGAAATCTGTTGCCTTTCTTCCGTCAGCCAATTTAGTTAATGTGAGTATAGTATGCGTAAAGACGTCACCTTCCGGATGAAAGTTTTTCGGCTGTTCTACGCCCTTCATTGCCGTTACTTCCGGAAGTATTTCATGCAGAATGTTCAGGTCGTCCAACATTTTAATACTTGTATCCGGGTTTGGGCCAGTTAATGTCTTCCGGAGTTCATCTCTAATTCTTTCGTTGCTTACGGTTAATACTTTATCATGAACCTTTTTTATAGCCTCAGCTGTTTGATCCTCTATATTGAAGTTAAATCTACATGCAAAACGTACGGCCCTTATCATTCGTAATCTATCTTCATCAAATCTGTCAAAGGGGTTTCCAATGGTCCGAATCAGACCGGCTTTCAGATCATCTTCCCCTCTAACATAGTCAAAATGTTTATCTTCAATCGGGTCATAAAACATTCCGTTTATAGTAAAGTCTCGTCTTAACGCATCTCCTCTGGCATCACAGAATGTTACGGTGTCAGGGTGGCGTCCATCCGAGTATGTACCGTCAGATCTGAATGTAGCAACCTCGAACTCGAAGTCATTTTCCATAACCAGTACAACTCCAAAGTGAATGCCGATAGGGACCGTTCGTTTGAATATTTTTATAATATCATCTGGGCGGGCATCTGTCGCAATGTCATAGTCTTCCGGGATACTGCCCATCAGCATATCACGAACACAGCCGCCTGCGAATAAAGCACTGAACCCGTTTTCCCTCAGGCGTTTCACTATGCTTATTGCAGTTGCTTTAAGTTGGTTTTTTCGCGAGTCGAGATTGGTCTTATCATTCATGGTTCAACACTCTTTTTCGTATACAAGTTTTTTAGGTGACATTGGTATTCAGTTGAGAAACAAGCTCTTTAAACTTTTTCCCTCTCTCTTCATAGTTTGTAAACATACCGAAGCTTGCGCATGCCGGTGACAGCAAAACGATATCTCCTGGTTCAGCAATCTCAGAAGCCTTTTTGACTGACTTGTCCAGAGATGCTGCCATATAAACCTCCGGTTTTGTTTTTTCACCTTTTATGTCTTGAATAAGCTTCTGTATTGTTTTAGCGGTATCGCCGATTAAGATTACGCATTTTGTGTTTTTTACACACTCCTGTGCAAACTGATTAAGGCTGACTTGTTTGTCATAGCCTCCCGCAACTAATATTGTTGGACTATCAAAAGCCTTTATACCTGCTATCGCTGCTTCCGGTGTAGTTGCTTTTGAATCATTGTAATATTGCACCTCGTTGATACTTTGTGCGTACTCCAATCGATGTTCTAATCCTGAAAATCCTGTAATTGTATTTTTAATAGACTCTACATCGGCATGCATTAGGGTTGCTGCGTATGATGCTGCCATTATATTCTGCCAGTTATGAATACCTTTTATATTAATTTGTGTTGAGCAGGGGATAACGGTACTTTTGGAATTATGATTAATAATAATTTCGTTATTTTTCAGGAAGGCGCCATCTTCCAGTTCTTTTGTTGTGCTGAACCATAGCTGACGACCTTTCGTTTCCCATTTTTTCAATATCGGGTCATCGTAATTCAGTATTGCGTAATCATCCTCTTGTTGATAGTGAATAATTGTTTTTTTGATACCGATATAGTTCTCCATGGTTTCGTGCCTGTCAAGGTGATTTGGAGCTATATTTGTTACTATGCTTATGTGCGGACTCGCTTCTATCCTGGCGAGATATTCAAGCTGAAAACTTGATATCTCAAGTACAACTATGTCATCTGTTTCTATCTCGTCAAGATTTTCCAGTAATGAGATGCCTATATTTCCGCCAACCCATGTTTTAATTCCCGCTTCTTTCAGCATCTCTCCCAGCAGCGATGTAGTTGTAGATTTTCCATTACTTCCCGTAATCCCTATTACGGGTGCAGTGCAAAGCCTGAAGAAAATACTCAGTTCGGAATCGATACGAACACCGTTTTCAATTGCTAATTTCAAAAATGTTGAATCACTCGGTACAGCAGGGTTGACAACTAGCATGTCCACATTTACAAAATCTTCTTCATCGTGTTTTCCAAGTCTGAGCTTAACAGGCACATTGTCAAGTAGCTTGAGAGAGGCAGATAGCTCTTTGGCACTTTTCAGGTCTGTGACTGTCACATTCGCACCTTGGGAAGCAAGGTATTTGACAGCGCCAACACCACCTCCAAATAACCCCAATCCCATCACAGTTACTTTTTTATCCTTAAAACTCTCTGTTTTCACTGGTCTTTTATTAATGATTTATAGATAAATTTCTCTTATTAAAGCAAATGAACATAATCTTTCAAATAAATAAAGCCTGTATTTTTACAGATCTCAGCATTATACTAAACAAAATAATATAGTAGATAGTATATTTATTATTTGGTTTCTCAATAGGTTTGATTGCTATCTTAATTTGAGAAGCAAAAAGAATAAGATCTTGTATCGCAATCTTTAGGTTTCGAAGGAAAGTGTAATGTCCGACGCAGAAGAAATTGCCAAAGCTGTCCAAAAAGCAGCAAGCCTTGGTGAAAAATCATTAGAAACATCTGAAATAGTTGGTGGATTTCTAGCTCGTGTGTTCAAAGAACCCATAGAAGAAGTCACAGGGATGCTTACGGACAAATTGCGTTTTGTTCGCTGGCGTAGACTTGTTCAAATGTCGGACGATGTAAGCAAAATATTAGATGCTAAAGGAGTAAAAGAAACGCGGTCAGTACCGCCAAAGCTTGCACTTCCTATATTCGAGGAGTCTAGCCTTGAAGAAGATCCAACTTTACAAGATCTATGGAACCACCTCTTGGCTAACTCAATGAATCCTGGTTTCAATGGGGAATTACGATATGGTTTCATTGAAATGATAAAAAATATAACTGGTAGTGAAGTAGCTATTCTTAATAATTTCTATGAAACTTTAAAGCGGGAAGATCGGCTACAGAATATAAGCGAACTGTCCAACTACAGTTTGAAAAAAGAACAGATTGAGCGAATTGTTGGAATATCAGCAGATCAATATCAGGTGAATATTTATAACCTTATGCGTATGCAGTGTATTGGACCTGCAATTCTAAAAAGCACTGGCATCATAATGGGGGATGAACCTACAACTATCTATAAGGGTGTTGATTCTGTGGTTTTAACCCCACTTGGAGTAAGATTTGTTGAGGCATGTATCAAGTAGTCTAGTAAGGTAAATTCATTCGGACTGTAGACCCCGCGACAGATCGCTTTCAATCCTTATCTTGCATTTTCAGAAAATCTTAACTGCCCGATATAATCATGTCTGACTTGATCTCTTTTTGTGAGCCTTCGGTGTTGTTTTTGAAAAGTGCCTGCATTCCGCTGGAGGTTTTGGTGGACAGTTTGGAATCAGCGTTCTCATAGACAATAATACCTTCAACATCCGGCAGTTTTTCTATAAGGGCCATGCCCTCCTTCAGCCCCAGAACGAAGACTCCAGTGGAGAGAGCATCTGCCCTGGTCGCGTTGTCTGTTACTATTGTTACACTCACGATACCCTTAACAGGATTACCCGTCCTGGGATCGATTATGTGTGAGTATCGTTTTCCTTCAATAGTAAAGAATTTCTCGTAGTCGCCGGAAGTGGATACGGCCTTATCCTTAATCTCAAACGTGCCGAGGAGACCCTCGCTCTCGCGTGGATGCTGCAGTCCTATCACCCATGACTCTTTTCCGGGCGGAGTTCCAAATGTGTAAATATTCCCCGCGAAGTTTATAAGCGCGGAACTTATTCCGTTTTGTTTCAGTACACTGACCGCCCTGTCAACCGCATAGCCCTTTCCGATTCCTCCCAGATCAATTCGGGTATCCGGGTTTTTGAAGAATACCGTCTTCACGGTTCCCGGGTTCTTCGCGAGTGATTTTATGGTTTTTTCTTCGATAATAATATTTTTGTAAGATACTGATTCAAGTACGGATTCCAACTCTTCTTTGCCTGGAATTCGTCCCTTCTTCTTAAAAAATCCCCACTTTTTCATGAGTGGGCCTATTGTGATATCAAAAGCACCATCAGTTATATCGCTATACTGTAAAGATTGCTCAATTACACTCGCAAGCTCTTTATTACAATTGGCAGGTTCTGCTGAGGCATTTTTGTTGAGTTCTGAAAGTACGCTCTCCTTCTTATAGTTGCTCATCAGGTAATCAAGCCTGTTTATTTCCTGGAAAACATCATTGAAGGTTTTTTCGGCTACATATTTATCAGGAGCGTAGATGGTAGCCTCGAAGACGGTACCCATGCTTAAGGACGCCTTTTTGAAAAGCTTTAATTCCTGCTTCTGTCCTGTACCGTCTTCATAGCCGTATTTTATCTTTTCCAGAGAGGCAATTTTGTCTGCATTTTTGCCGCTTAAATAGAATTCGTCAATCACTGCAAGTATTTTCTTCACCCCCTTACACATAGTGACAACAGACATGGTTGCACCTGAGATGTTTATAATGTCTCTGTTAATTCGTATTTTGTTTTTAAGTGACTTGCCTTTAAACTGGTAGAGGAACCTCTTCTTTGCGATCTCCGAGCCCCTGCTTTCGCGGTAAACGAGAATCGCTATCTTGTCGATCTTGCCATTAAGATCTGCTGACACTATAAATGTATAAGGATGAAATTTGCCTATCTCTTCAGTGATTATTGCATATCCCGTCACCTCGCCTGCTTTAATTCCCATATAGACAATAAAAAAATCTTCATAGATTTTCCTTCTCAGTTTGTTTTGAAGCTGGCTCTTCTCCTCTTTTGTCAGGGGCACTACATTGAAGAGAATGTCGTCACAATGCGGAAACACCTCCCGCAATGCCTGTTCTTCTGTCAAATAAACCTGGGATATGTAATTATCTGTTGGCCCATCGTCAGAAGCTGTTTGTGCGTAACTTGGTGTTGTAATCTCAAATACCAGTGTCAGTATTAATATTATTATTGAATAAACGCTTGCGTTTTTTATTCCCATGAGTTCCTCAGCCTTCCTCCAAGAGCTCTTCAACCCGTCTTAATACCTCTTCTTCTATCTCTCCCGTAGACTTCATCCTCTGCCATCTGTATGCCGCACTGCCACCCCTGGGTTTTTGCTGGAGTTGACTCCTCACCTTTACAGTACTTGCTATGATATTGCCGGAAATAGTGATGGTAAGTCGGTATCTCTCTTTCCAGTAATCTTCCATGAATCGATCCGTTACCACGCTCCTCGCTTTTCTTGTTTGTGAAAAGCCTTCAGCCCAACCGGTTTTAATGTAGCCTTTTTCCTTATCGATTTTGTCTAACGGCATATTTCCAAGCGCCATGATAACGGTTGCCCATACATGTTCAAAGTCATCATTGAAAGACTTGGTATCTTTAGGTGGTTGTGTGCGGGTTGCACCGTAATCAGACTGGTAGCCTGAAGGGCGACCGAACAGAGAACATCCTGTTACAAAAAACAGCGAAATGATCAAAAATAGTTTTGTAGTCGACATATATGTTGCAATTGAGTCTCAAGTTCTAAAAAGCCATGATAGCAAAAACTATCTGTTATTGTCAAGCGATTATTGGAGTTATGAGTGTTGTTAAAGGTTTGGCAGAATTGGATATACAAAAACGGATGGCGATAAAGGGGAATGGGTGCACTGCGAAAGGAGAAGGAGAAAATGACAGTGCACCCATTATGTTATTTATTTAAAAATCATCAAACGTTGTAGTATTGTTAACATGAGAAATATTCAATTAGTTCCTTTAAATTTTATTATTATTGTCGCCGTCCACTTGGACGGACGTATCTCATCATCCGATGAGTGTATGTAACGCTCTTGTAAGTTACGCAACCTAAAGGATGCGACTACACAAATCACTCAATTTAATTATTAGTTAGATTATGTGGTAATTTCTTGTAAATAGATGACCATGATCGTTTCGCAAAGACAACAGGAATATTACACTCCTTTGCCTGTTTCTTCGTTACACTTGCCAGATTGTGGTTCACATAATCGTGCAATACTATTATCAGGTCCATTGTCATCGGCATGCCTCTTTTAATGACGTTTCTATTCCTGCCGCTCATATGCTTGATATCGTCTACTCCGATTTTTTTAAGTTCCTTTGGTATGCTGCCAAGGTGATCTCCACCAACTATTAATACGGACATGGTTTTTCCTCCTGTATAATGGTAAAGGCTATCTAATGCTAATTAATTGCAAAGGCTTATTTTTTTGCTCCATCCTGCTTTCGTTATGGATATCTTGCCTTCTTTTGCCAGCCAGCCGATAGCCTGATAAAAGAGTGACTTCTCCATTCTCAGTAAGGATCTAAGTCTGCGAAGCATCATCTCTCCATTCGCATGGAGACGGATCCAGATGAAGTCCGCTGCTACTTCTACTTGTGTGTCAAATTCCATATGAAACCTCCTGGTTATAAAAAAACTATCAAAATTTAAATTAAAATAATGAACAGAGATTGACTAAAGTTGTTGATTAATTGCAGGCTCTTTGTCTCCTGTCGGTATACTATTGTGCCTGTGTTGTGAACACAAAAGATTTATAGGGCGGTTAATCAGGCTGAGCCTTTGGTTAAAAACCCGCCTCAGCCTCTATCCCTCTCTGGCCGTATATTTTCCTAAAACGGCAAGGGCGCTTGGGGACAGAGGATGTCTTTTGGCAAGACCGTCAAGGAAGTTGATTGCCCGGTCAGCTTCTCCGTATTGCCGTGTTAGGCCGATATATCTCTTGCAAATATCACCGAAAGCCTTATTGTCAACTTTTCGTTCCATACTTTTCTCAAGCATTGCAAGATCTCCATTCAAGCGTATATCTTTAAGAGAAGTTGCCTTTTTAGTAGAATCATTTTTCGTGTATCTGCCAGAAAGGATTTTAATTGAGCCTTCCTCATTTTTAGTTTTTCTCAATACCGATTCATCTGCATGGGAAAGAGATGTAAAAACGAGTGAAAAGAGAAACAAAATAGCTATAAATATTTTTAAAGACATGTACTTCTTCTCCTTATTCAGAAATTAATAGAAAATTTTATTTATTGTTTTTTGCTCAACCCCGGCCTGAACTTTTTTCAATAATCTACAAATTACAAGCGAGGGTTATCCTCAAATACATTTAAAATACTTTACTTTCACATACTTTGTCTTCCAGGCAGTATTTGACTAATTCGCAAAAATCATAATCACCAATTGTCTTTGAAATTACCGCATTTATACCCATAAGCTTTGCATCGTCCGGCTCAACCGGCAGATAGTTAGAACTCATTAATATAATAGGGGTCTTAATAATATTGTTTATCCTTTTTATTACACCAAGACCGTTCATTTCCGGCATGTTGAGGTCTGTTATTACAAGGTCAAAGCTTTTCCTCATAAACAGTATCATGCCTGTGGCGCCATTATTTGCGGTAGAGACGCGATGGCCTTCATCCAGTAATAGCTGTTTAAATACCTTAAGCATCTCTTCGTTGTCGTCTATGATCAGTATGTTTTTCATTTTATAGTTCCTTTCAATTAAATTTCATTTTGCAAACTGATTAATGATTATATTTTATTGACCAGCTTGCGCAAATGAGTCTCAGTCTCAGCAGAAGGCTAAAAAAATATATGCTATGTTAAGACACTATTTTTTCTATCCGATATCGCAATCATCATAAGTATGGTCGGTTCGTTTGAGTCGTTGCACAAGTTTAAATAACTGAGGCCGATGCGTTATACGGGGAGGTGTATAACGCATCTAATCAGCCTCTGTCCGTTGCTTCAAACAAAATGGACACTTAAAATACCTCAGTCATAATTGCTTACTTATGCAAAATTCAGATTAAAAATATGTGGCAACAGAAAAGACCAAACTATTATTGCTGACTTCAGCTTCATCTAATGATCGGTCTGACTCCCAGTTAAACTGGTATTCAGCCTTGAAGACAGTATCTTCGGTGAATCTGAAGTTAATACCGGGAGTTAAGCGTGTCTTTCTTATATCAGCGGAGCCAGGGGTTGGCCGATTAATATCAAGTCCTCCCAGCCTGCAAACAGCTGTGAAGGTGGAGTTATCCGTAAAAAAAGTAGGAGCAGCGTCCTTAAGGATCTGCGGCATGAAGTGGTATCTTGGTTCAACATAGTACCCCCACATATCTCCATTATATGTATCGCTTATTTCTGTTCCATCACCCAATTTTCCATCCCTTTCAATTGATGCATGCGCATACTCTCCAACCAGTTCAAATGCGCCACGCTGATACGTCCAGTCAACCGCCTTAATTGTCATCCTGTTGCTATCATGCTCATCAATATTTCCCGAGTGAGCGGAAAGGCCTACCTCCAGCCCTAGGAAAGGGCTATACGCAACACGTCCGAGAATCGCAGAGTTCCTGTTGTTGTCATTCTGTACGCTTCCCCTTGAACTTCTTATAAAGCTGTCTCCGCTAGAGACAACAGTGCCTCCATCTTCAGAAGAAAAACCATTTACAAAATAGATTTCGTAGCTAAGTGTTGACATTTCGGTGGGGTAAAATGTACCAAAGAAACCCGCTCCTGCCTCGGATAGTGTTGTCGGTATAATGTTTGTACTTACCATTGGCCTGTCTGTCAGGTCCTGGAGGGGAGAATCGTGGACAAGGTTAAACTTACCGAGAGGGGCCAGGATGATACCACTACGAAAATTCACCCAATCACTCATAAGGAAATCTATTGTCGCAAATTCAATCTTTATATCACCTTTTGAATCTTGAACACCACCTGGTGTTTGAGGTCCGCCATGCTCGATTTCTATTTCCGTAGCAAACTTGACCCGGTCTGATACATCTGAATATATAAATGGTATGAGGCGATGTTGATCAAACGTGTGATTACCGTTTTCATCAAATTCAAGCTCATGGTCCATATATCCACCCATATAGGTATTTCTGCCAAATCTGCGTAAGAATGGCTTACCATACTGATTACCAAATACTGGAGCCATGCCTTTGTTTACAAGATCCTGGGACTTTTTAGCCCAATAGAAGTCGTCTTCCGGTAAGGACGGAGTAGAAATATTATTGATCTGCTCCCTCATGGCCTTAAGTTCATCAGAGGCGACTGTCTGCTGTTTAAGTTGATCCTTCATCTCCATAAGCATCTTTTCCATCTTCTCGACCTTTGTTTCCAAGCCGTCATTTGTTCCTTGCCCGTATACGCCCGGACATACCGCACCAAAAGACAGGGCAGCTAAACAGATAAACATAATAGTATACTTCTTCATAAAACACTCCTTTCAAAGCACTTAAAACAGTTATAAGCTTTTTACTGAGTCTCATTCTCAGTATATAGTTAAAAAAATATAGTTTATTCTCTTCGATACTATAGCTTTACTGAGACTCAGGCTCAATACTTGGTCAAAAAAATAGTGATTTTGTGTTAGCCATCATGAAAAAACTGAGCATCACGTATAGCTCGGGACTAAAAACACAAACCACTTTTATTGAGACTGAGTCGCAATTTGTGCCATTCTATACAATTCCCCTAAGATGTCAACAGTTTTTTGATTTTTTTTAAAAATTATTTTTCTTTCATTTCATCATGCTTTTTATGTTTGACGGAAAAACTCAAGTCATTATACTTCTAACGTATTCGCTTTACATGAATTATAAAAATAGAGAAATAAGAGGAATTAAATTTTGTTATTACAATCTATCTTATTTGTTGTCGGGATTTCTGGCGTATACTTTGGCGCCGAATGGCTGGTTAAGGGATCATCAAAACTATCTCGTGATCTTGGGATTAAACCCATAGTAATAGGTTTAACCGTTGTCGCCTTTGGCACTTCCAGTCCTGAATTGGCAGTCAGTTTAACTGCATCTATAAAAGGATCTAATGACATAGCTATCGGTAATATAATCGGAAGTAATATTGCCAATATAGGTCTTATCCTTGGCGTTGCTGCAATTGTTCTCCCCTTAAAGGTCGAAAAAGTCATAATGAGGCGCGAACTACCACTGATGATTGGAATCTCAGCCGGCCTATATTTTATGGCAATAGATAGAAAGATAGGGTTTGTTGATGGGTTGTTGCTTTTTACAGGGATTATACTTTTTATAGGTTATCAAATTTATCATACTTTGAATTCTAAGAAAGAATCAAGGAATTCAACGGCTAGCAACCCTGTTAGCAAAACAGGTACGCCAGAGAGTACAACGGAAGAGAGCCAGACAAGGAGACATTTACTATCTAATATCATTTATATTGTAATTGGTTTAGCATGCCTCTTAGTCGGTTCGCATGTATTAGTTAAATCTGCAATTTTTATAGCTGGTAGCTTCGGGATCAGTGAAATGGTTATCGGGATGACGGTAGTTGCTTTTGGTACTTCAGTTCCAGAAATGGCTACATCCGTTGTAAGCGTCCTGAAAAAAGAGTCGGATATTTGCGTGGGAAATGTCATTGGCAGTAATATCTTCAACATACTCCTGGTCCTGGGGTCTGTAGCATTAGTAAGGCCATTAAATGTGGAGAGAGGAACTCTCTTTTTTGAATTCCCTATCATGCTTCTCTTCTCCCTGGCTTTGATTCCGATGATAAGAGGCCGTCTGATGGTTAACAGGCTTGCAGGCGTTGTGCTGGTTTCAGGATACCTGGCATTTATTTTTCTACTGTTTCAATAAAAACTTCCCCACGAAACACACGAAAAAAGCACGAAGAAAAAATAATGGATTCAAAGATTATATATAAAGAGGAAAGCTACGCAATTATTGGTGCATGCTTTAATGTGTATAAAGAAAAGGGAAATGGTTTTTTGGAAGCAGTTTATCAGGAATGTTTAGAAATAGAATTTCCCTTTCAGAAAATTCCATATGAAGCTCAAAAAGACTTGCAACTTACATATCGTGACCAAATTTTAAAACAGACATATAAACCAGATTTTTTATGCTATGACAAAATTATTGTTGAAATAAAGGCATTGTCAAAAATTGTGGATGAGCATAGAGCACAAATATTGAACTACTTAAATGGCTCCGGGTTTAAACTGGGCATTCTTGTAAATTTTGGGCACCATCCAAAACTTGAATATGAACGTTTTATTTTATAAGATTAATTAGAAATAATTTTTCGTGATTTTTCGTGTATTTCGTGGGCTAAAAATGACATTACTAATAATCATATCCATACTTTCATTACCATTAACGGCAGCGTGCTATTTTTATTCGAAGATTAAACTGTCTGTATTGTTTGCTTTAATATTTGTTGTATCGAATATAATATTTGCACATGGCCTTCTCTATGAAGATTATA
>Ga0209042_1000914_pt1 | contig 25616 bp, 24 predicted proteins | sample SaaInlV_200m_DNA_6_FD_184649 | JGI IMG/M metagenome (GOLD analysis project Ga0209042, IMG submission 184649) | Marine microbial communities from expanding oxygen minimum zones in the Saanich Inlet - SI037_S2LV_200m_DNA (SPAdes) (version 2) | ecosystem: Environmental > Aquatic > Marine >...
CTGAGTTTTCCAGCATTTCACCCCTCACCAAAGTGTGCGACATCAACCGTTTAAGGTGTGCGGCATACTCCGTTTAACCTGTGCGACTTACTCCGTTTAAGGTGTTCGGCTTGCCCCGTTTTATGCACTAAACGGATAGATATATTTCCCATCTGGATCGGGCTTATCCTGATAGGGTTATCTCTGGGAGCTGTTGGCGCTTATCAGGTTTTGCGCGATGGCTTGCAGGTAACAGGCTTGAGTAATCAGATACCCTGGGGTTTGTGGATCGTTGTAGATCTCTCGAGTATCGCCTTGGGCGGATGTGCTTTTATTTTCGGGGCGATTGTATATTTGCTGAAAATTAAGCGATTTGAAAAAGTAGGGCGTTTGGCTGTTTTGATAGGTTTTCTTGGCTATTCAACAGCGGGGATGGTGTTGTTGTTTGACCTTGGGCAGCCATTGCGTTTTTGGCGTCCTGTCGTTTTTTGGCAGCCCCATTCATTGTTATGGGAAATCACAATGTGCGTGGTTCTCTATTTGACTGTGCTATTGGCTGAATTATTGCCGGTTATTGTGGAACATCCTGTTTTCGTTGAGCACCCTTGGATCGAACGTTTCCCCTTTGTGAAAAAAGTGGCTGATGCATTGCAAAGCTTTTCTCACTGGCTGCATAAATTAGGGCCGCTATTTGCGGTCGTTGGCTTGACTTTATCTCTGCTGCATCAGGCATCTCTTGGCGCAACTTATGGTGTGCTTTCGGGGCGCGGTCTGGCTTTTAGCCCAACAGCACCTGTTCTCTTTGTTCTTTCAGCAGGAACAGGAGGCACTTCCTTACTCTTTTTGATGAGCGTGATCGTTTTTCGGATCATGCGACCTGGTTTGGTCAAAGATAGTGTCCTATACGAGATTGCCCGTATTGCAGGTGGGTTTGCCTTGCTGTGCATCTATATTCGCTTATGGGATTGGGCTGTTGTTAACTATTACAGCTTCAATACGGAAATTTCCTTGCAAACAGAGTTGTTGAATTCAACCTCATTTTACTCAGCCACCTTTTGGATTGGGCAAGTATTCTTCGCGCTAATTCCTGGGTTTGTCTTACTTAATGCACCGCGGATTAAGAATATCCGCATTCTGTCCCTTGCGGCTATTATGCCGATCCTTTGCACTATTTTGTTACGTTGGAGCTATAACTTTGCGGGTGTAATGGCTTCGATTACTTACGATCCCTATACGCCGACAGTGGTGCTCAACACCTACACTCCGACCTGGCAGGAGTGGGCGGTCGCCATTGGCGTAATTTCTTATTGGTTGCTGGGCTTTAGTTTGGCAGCACGTTTCCTGCCATTTCAACAGGTGGAGAAGTTCCATCTTCCTGCTGAGTAAAAGTTGCTTAGTCGCAGATATAGTTTTTGTCGATTTTGATCAGGAGCCTAAAATGAATGAATTTCTTTCCAGTTTTTTATCCTTAGCCACCCTTTTCGCGCTTCGTTTTGTCCTCCCTATACTCATCACCTTTGGCGTGTTGACCTTTCTAAAAGGTATTGAAAAACGTAGAAATGTGGAAGATGAGGCGAGGCTATCAAAATAACAAGTAGTTTTTCAAGAGGCTAAAGAATCTGTTTTATAGAGAGAGCCATAAGACCTAAATGATCTTATGGCTCTCTCTTTTATGTTCTTTTTGCTTTTATTTTCCTAAAATTGGGGGCAGGATCGAAGGTGCAGTTTCTTCCACACTGCGTAAAAAGGCGACCAATGATTGGAGATCGTAATCATTTAGTCTACTACCCCAGGCGGGCATGAGCGTGCCTGAAACGCCACCGGCAATGATCTGATAAATGGCGGCATCAGGCGTCTCTTCGAGAAAAAGTTGGTTGTTCAACGCGGGAGCCATTGGGGAGCCGTATCCATCTACGCCATGGCAGGATTTGCAGGCGATGTTGAAAAGTTGTTGACCATCGGCGATCAATTCTGGTGAGGAGGGAATGCTCATCACTTCAACTTCCGGGAAGTCAATACCTGTTTGGATCAGCTCAGGCCAGCGATAGATCAAATCCACCGTTGCGTTGATCTCTTCAGGGGCAAGGATATTTTGCCAGCTTGCCATGAGGGTCCCGTTTATGCCGCTGTTGACAAGGTTGATGATCTCTTCTTTTGGTCTTGTGCGCAGATCAGCAGAATCAATGGCTGGTGCAATGATTGTGCCCGAACCGTTTGCACCATGGCAGGCGGCGCAATTGTCAGCATAAATGAACAAGCCCTCACTAAGCCTCTCTCCATCTGGAAGGGCTAATATTGATGAAACCATTTCATCTGAGACTTCCATTTTAATGACATCGGGTGGTGTTAGTCCCAGCTCCGCCACGCGTGCTTCAACGTAATCCCAATTTGCTTGCTGAATAAAGGTTGTGAAGTCGGAGATTTGAGAATTACTGAATATACCTCCCTCTTCAGCCGCCCAGGCTGCCATGAGTGTATTATTTCGTCCACGAGAAATCACTTTGCTGAGATCATTTTCAGACATTGTGCGCACAGCTTCGCTATTGAGGGGAGGTGTATCTCCAATGCCTTCACCGGCTGCGCCATGACAGACCGTGCAATTTTCAGCATATAGATCTGTGGAACTTAAGACTGCATTGGTATAGTGATTATCCAGCAAATTTTCCTGGTGTGTTGGTTCGATCCAACTGTAAGCGGGGATAACAACAAGAATGATCAGTGTTGCTAAAAAGCCCGTTAATTTCATAGATGTGGTCATAATAATTTTTCCTAAATTTTCTAAATATCAACTAGACATAAAAAATATCATCTGGGCTAGTGTGATCGCGTTCAATTGGAGAATTGGTGTTGACCATGATCTCGCCTTCTTCATTGATCGTGATCGGAAATAGATCAAGAGGACGTGGTGCAGGCTGATTGAGAACATCTCCTTCATTCGTAAAGACAGAGCCATGACAAGGACAAACAAACTCCCCGCTGGCTTGGTCGAAGGGAACGGCGCAACCCAGATGAGTGCAGCGGCGATAAACCGCCAGAAAACCACCATCTTCCAAACGCACTAGGTAGAAACGCCCAACTTCAACAGGTGTAACACTTCCTAAGGGGTACTCTTCATGAGCACCGATATTGAATTCCCCGCCAAATTCGCCATCTGTAGCGCGCGGGGAGAGAAAACGTAAGCCGACAAAACTCAACTCGGTTACCGCTAATGCGCCAGCTGCGCTCCAAACAAGGTTAAGGAAATCTCGACGTGATATTTTTTTAGTAGACATGATTTAGCTCCAGGGAAGGATGAAAGCCATCCCTTCACCACGAAAGAAAATACCGATAACGGTCAGCGTGATAAAGGATGCCAGTAAGAGAGTAAAAAGAGATTGACGAGCTTCACAGTTCGAGGCTTTCAGAGCTTTCAAGGCTTCGTAGTAACCGATCAATAAGAGTAAGACACCTGCTAAAGGTATCCAGCCATTGCTAATAAAACTGGGCATGAAAGGTAGCCAATTTGGCAAATCGAGCCAGTACTCATCTACGAGAACAAAAGCAAAGGTGCCAATAACGCCGAGAATAGTGCTGATCAATACCAACCAGCGCCCGTTGATAGAACGGAACCAGACCCCAATGCTGTCCATATCTTGATCGAGATAAGGGATCAGTAACAGCCCGAGCAAACCAGCGCCGGGGATGATAATGGCACCAAAAATAGGATGAAAATGAAGCAGCAACTCTTGAAATCCCATAAAATACCAAGCTGCCTTGGCAGGATTTGGGCTATGTGCAGGGTTTGCGGCTTCTTCTAAAGGAGCATTTACAAAGGTTGCCCAAAGTAGCAGGATAGCGATCCAGACCAGCGCAAAAGTAAATTCAATGCTGACCAAGTGTGGGATGGTCGTGACTCGTTCTTTATCCGCTTCTTGATTAAGCGCACGAGGCACTGTGATCTTATCTTTACGCACTCGCCAAATATGGAAGGAAACGATCCCAAAAATGAAGAGCGGAATAATTGCAATATGTAAACCGTAGAAATTTGTTAGAGTAGCGGCACCAACTTCCGATCCGCCCAATAGTAGCCGCGTGATCGGTTCGCCGATCAGGGGCAGATAATCCAATAAACTCACGCCCACCGTTATCGCCCAATAAGCCAGTTGATCCCAAGGAAGCAGATAGCCAGTAAAGTTTGCGCCGATGATGAGTAAAAGCAACGCGATGCCCATTACCCAATTGAATTCTCGCGGGCGAGTAAATCCAGCTGTATAAAAAACACGCAGCAGGTGCAAAACAGCAACAACGACCATTAAATTTCCAGACCAATGATGCAGATTGCGGATCAAGTTGCCAAAATAGATATCTGTTTGCAGCGCAACCATACTCTCATAAGCCGCGTCTGGTGTGGGGGTATAGACAAAAATTAAGAGCACACCGGTGATCGCTAAAACGGATGCGAGCAAGAGCAGTAATCCACCTAAGCCAAAGGTGTAATTGAACTTTAATGCAGCTTTTGAAGTTTTCGTGGGGTGAATATGTAAGACCAAGCTATTCATTACCATTTTCATTCGCCCACGATCATCTTCCGGTGAAAGTGGGTCACGTTGGATAGATTTGAAAATGCGCTTGATAAGGCTGTCTTTTTCAGGGGGATGGATTTCTTTTTCTGTCATGAGATTTCCTTTAGATTTTCCCTCCCCCAAACCCTGTTTTTAGAATTTGGGGGAGGCTGGGAGGGGTGTGACCTTTACTTGTTACCGTTACCCGGCCCCGCCCAAAGGGGGCGGCCATTGGGGTCTCGCAACATCACCCGTGCCCCTGTAGAGACTTGTGTAATATCGCCTGCGCTGAATTGGTCATTCTGATAGAAGCCAACAACGATAATTTCGTCGCCGACCTGGAAAGTTACGCCCTGCTCAGCAAAGAAACGTGGTTGACCCGTCTGGAAAGCGATGATCTCGCCATCAGCAGTAGACATCGTCATATTGCCACCTTGAAAAGACATCAGGCTACCTTCGTAAGTGATCCATTCATCTACTAGAATCTGTGGTTCACCAGTCTGCTCACCATTGCTTTGACCCTGAGCATTATCTACCCCTCCGCTCCACAAAGGCTGACCCGTTTCGCTGCGCACCTGCAAAATCTGACCATCTGACAGAAAGACCTGCGTTGCATGGATCATGCCCTCGTTGATCGAGCCGTCTACGATCACAGTTTGCCCGGCTTCGAGCGTAATCCCTTGAGCCTGCCAATAATCTGGCGGACCTAATTCAACATAAACGCTCTCTCCGGTTTGCAAAGAAAACTGAAATCCAGTATCGTCAATTTCGGTGATCGTGCCAACCTCTAGCCAAGGTTCTCCTTGAGAACCCTCAGCTACCATCGCTTGAGCAGGCTCCCCTTGTTGTCCCTGCTCAGCGTTTCCAAAACCCTGAGCTTGCTCCTGCTGGGAAAGAACCTCTGGTGTAGCAAGAATTTCATTTTCTTCTGCAACAGAAGCCTGATAAGCAGCCGCAGCGCCACCAGCCCCTAATACGGTTGTGAGCAATAAGCCAATAGCAATTTTCTTAAACATTTGTTTCTCCTTATGTGATTTACATAAAATATTTTTATTTATCTTGGGCGTAAATATAGTGGGAGAATGTAAAGAAATATTAAAGGCGTCATGAAGGCTTTGTAGCGTTTATGGGAAATATATTTAAGTTACTTGTACAAAAACAGCCATCTATCGAGTATGATAAAAAGAAAATCATTGGAGAACATTCATGCGTTGGAGACAACGAATCCCTCTGCTACTTCTACTCTTGTTATCTGCTTGCAGTTTGCCTGCTACAGAAGCGCCTCCTGATCCCTTTGAGTTATCGACACAAATCGCTTTGACAGGGGAAGCAACGCCTCGCCCCCAGCCTACACTTGCCCCCGCTAACACAGCAACTGCCTCCCCCACATCTGATCCATCAACCCCCGTTGGAAAAATTGTCTACGTCTGCCAGATGTTTAAAGTACAGGTGGGCGATCAGATTTGCATCATGAACGCTGATGGCACGGGGCAACGCCGTTTATCGACCGAAGATTACACGCGTCATTTTTACCCCTCGATGGCACCCGATGGTGAGAGCGTCGTCTACGCCCAATTTGGCGGCGAAAATATCTATAATATTTACGAAATGACACTCGCTGGACAAGCCAAACAACTTACCGATGGCTTGGGCGTTCTGACTGCCCCTGAAATTTCGCCGGATGGCAGCCAAATCGCTTTTACGTATTGGACACCAACAATAGACCATGCGATCTGGATCATGAACCGTGATGGCAGCAATCCGCACGAGGTGACGCCCAGCGGATGGGACCCAACCTGGTCACCGGATGGGGGAGAGATCCTTTTCGCATCGGATCATAACGGAACGATTCAAATGTACACAGTTGCTATGGATAGCGGAAGCCTGCGCCAGGTCAACGTAATGGATCGCCTGCGTGGTCGCACCGATTGGTCTCCACTGGGTGAGATCGTGACCTATTCCGGCACATCCTGGCATCGTGAATTATTCCTGATGAATGCAGACGGTTCGAATATCCATCAGATCACACCCACGGGCGGTAATAGCCAGGGGCCAAGTTTCTCTCCAGATGGAAATTGGGTTACTTATACTGGTTATTTTGATCATTATGGCGAAGATCATGGTTGCGAGATCTATATTATGCGTACAGATGGAAGCGATCTACGCCGTTTAACGGATAATGATTATTGCGACTGGCAGCCTCGCTGGGGACGCTAGACTCTAGGTTGATTTTGGGAGAATATTGTGAACGAAAGAATTCTGGTTGTTGATGATAATAGTGACCTACGTGAGTTAGCAGAGACAATATTGAAAACGCAAGGGTATGATGTTACTTTGGCAGAAAATGGGAAAGAAGCGCTAGGTATTTTTGATCAGCGTGAATTGGATTTGATCGTTTCTGATATTTCAATGCCCGAAATGGATGGCTTTGCTTTATTGAAGGCTGTCCGCTCACGAGATGCCGGTGCAGCGGTTCCCTTTTTATTTTTAAGCGCTTATTCTCAGAAGTCGAATTTGGCACAGGCGCGCCGTTTAGCAGTCGATGATTATCTCTTCAAGCCCTTTGATGCACGGGAGTTACTAGAGGCTGTACGCGTGCGTTTGGATCGGCGACGTGCGGTGAAGATTTTTGATACGCGTGAAGCTCATTTGCAGTCAGTTTTGCTAATGGCAAATGTTATTGAAGCGCGCGATTCGTATACAGGCCAGCATATTGAGCAGGTACGCAAAACAGCATTATTATTAGGAAAAGCTTTGAGGTGGGACAAGCCCTCACTTGTGATCCTGGAGTTTGGGGCGATCTTGCATGATATTGGTAAATTGGTTGTTCCTAAAAGGATTTTGAATAAGGAAGGTGAATTTACCTCTGAAGAATGGGATATTATGCGGAAACATCCCGAAGAGGGTGTCAGAATGCTGGAGGGAATTCACCATTTGAAACCCGCAATTCCCTTTGTGCTTTATCATCATGAGCGCTGGGATGGAAAGGGGTACCCTGAGGGACTAACGGGCGAGAATATCCCTATCGAGGGGCGAATGCTCGCTGTGGTGGATGCTTATGATGCGCTCACCAGTGATCGCCCTTATCATCAGGGTATTTCTAAGGAAGATGCGCTCGAAAAGATTGAGGCAGGAAGTCGGATTCATTTTGACCCTTATCTGGTGAAGAAATTCATCGAATTGGAAGACCAATTGCCATAAAAAAAAGCGCGAAGGAATTCAATCCTTCGCGCTTTCAGGTTTAGGCAGAGGCTAGTTTTTTATCGCCCTTGTTGCGATATACGTCGGCGTATATTCACTAATAATCATATTGCGCATGTGGTCTTCATAGAAGCCGATGATGGCAAAGCCCGCATCCGTTTGCCCACCAAGCTGGTCGGTTAATGAATGACTATGTTCGAGCGCATCGCCATTGGCGATCATCTTTTCTGCAATTTCGGGGTATTCGCTATCGGCATAGGGAAGTTTGTATTGTACAACCAGTTCTCTTTTTTCTGCTTTTTCAATATCGAAGGCATAGAAAATCGGATTCATGAAGCCGGCGAGCAGCGTTCCACCTGGTCGGAGTACACGATAGGCCTCTCGCCAAACAGGGCGTATTTCGTGGATGAATAAATTTGAGACGGGGTGAAAGACGAGATCAAAGGATGCATCAGAGAAAACGGATAGATCACGCATATCACCTTCGACCAGCTTAATATCCAAACCTTCACGTTCAGCGACAAATCTGTCCTGATCGAGTTGGCGGGGAGAATTGTCGAAGACAGTTACCTTTGCGCCAGCGGCAGCAAGCACGGGGCCCTGTTGGCCGCCGCCCGATGCCAGGCAGAGGATATCCGCCCCTTTTAGTACAGGAAACCACTCGCGCGGCACTGGCTTTGTCTCCGTCAATAAAATGGCGAAATCCCCTTTTCTTGCATGCGCAATAATTTCAGCAGAGACGGGCTTCGTCCATTCGCTTTCGCCACTGTCGACATATTTATCCCATGCTTTGCGGTTATAAGAGCGAATATCCATTTAGCCCACCATTTCCTTTTTTACGGTTCGGTAAAGGTTTTCGGCTTTGAGTTCGCTTAAAGTTAAGCAGGGTGCATCCAGATGTTTTGCCAATTCTGCCGCCAGACCCTGATCGAAACTCTCATGTTCCATATTGACAACAATGCTGCGGACATCATTTCTGGCGATCTGCTCTGCGAACTGATACGCTTCTTCATTTGGCGGCATGGTTCCTATAGAGACATTTCCCGCGCCATCTGTCAGAATAATCAGTAATGGTTCGACATCAGGATGAGTATATTTCTCACGTTGTAAAATCTCGGATGCCATAAGCATCCCTGCTGAGAGGGGAGTTTTCCCGCCAACGGGGATGTCGGCGAGAGCGCGTTGGGCGAGTTGGACGGAATTGGTGGGAGGCAGGATGAGCGTGGCCTGATTTTTTTGGAAGACGATCAGCCCGACACGATCGCGACGTTGATATGCATCCGTTAAAAGAGACAGGATTGCGCCCTTTGTCGCGTTCATCCGCTCAGCGACTGCCATCGACCAGCTTGCATCTACGAGGAAGAGAACGAGATTAGCCGCTTTCTTGACGCGAATTTTGCGCTGTATGTCGCTTTTTTTGATCGCGAAAGCGACCTTTTTTCTCTCTTCGGTACGTTCTTTTTGGAAAGGAGCGGCGGCACGCAGCGTTGCATCGAAGGCGACATCGTCCATGCGCCCGTTAGCTGGAGTGGCACGAATATAGCGCCCCTGCTTGCGCTCGGTGCGCGTAGTTGAACGCCGCCCAGAATGGCGACGGGATAATTTATCGAGGGGGGTATTTAGAGAGCGGGGCTTGAATGTTTCGCCCGGTTGGACTTTTTTCCCACCATCCCACCAATTTGCGCTGGTGTGGGCGGAAACATCCTGCGGTCCGGCTTCAGTTTGGCCCTGTTCGGGACCTTCTTGAGCATCTTCTTCAAGAGTTAAGTTTTTTTTTCCTGCTGACCATCTGATTCGGATTTTTCCTGCATTTCTTCCTCGGCAATGGCCTGTCCGCGCAATTCTTCGATGCGTTCCTGGAGTTGCGTGGGCGTCATGCCCTCTTGCTGGAAGGGACCGCTGTTGATGCGGTGGGGCAATGCTAATTCGGCAGCGAGAGCAATGTCCATGTCGTTGATAGCTGTGCGTCCGTCAAAGGCGGCTTGGGCTCGTGCCGTTTTCAGAATGACCAGATCAGCACGATGACCATCCACGTTGAGAGAGGAGGTCAGCGCAGCGATGGAGAGAAGGTCACGGCTGGTATAGGTGACTTTGCTGACGAGGGTGCGAGCATGAACGATGCGTTCTGAAAGCTCATCTTCTTTGGGTTGCCATTCTTTTCGGAAGGCTTCGGGATCTTCTTCAAAGGCGAGGTGGCGCTCCATGATAGCAACGCGTTCGCGCGCACCACGAATACCGATAATATCTACGGAGAGTGCGAAGCGGTCTAGCAATTGCGGGCGCAGGTCGCCTTCTTCTGGGTTCATTGTGCCAACGAGAATGAAACGTGCCGGATGCGAGAAAGAGATGCCTTCGCGCTCGACAATATTCATGCCCATTGCAGCAGAATCGAGCAGCACGTCGACGACGTGGTCGTCGAGAAGATTGACTTCGTCGATGTAGAGTAAACCGCGGTTGGCAGAGGCAAGTACGCCAGCATCGAAGTGACGCTCGCCTTTTTGGATGGCTTGCTCAATGTCCAGGGTGCCAACCACACGATCTTCGGTGGCGGATACGGGTAAATTGATAAAAGGAATCGGGCGTTCTTTTGACGGAAGCAAGTCTCCGGTCCCGGTCGTCGCGCGCTCGCGGCATTCTGTACACCAACTGGATGAGTGTTGAGGGTCGCATCCAAAGCGGCAATCCTGCACGACGTTTACGGCGGGAAGAAGTATTGCCAAAGAACGAGCAGCAGTAGATTTGGCTGTGCCGCGTTCGCCACGAATAAGGACGCCGCCGATGCGAATATCTACAGCGTTAAGAATTAGGGCGCGCGTCATACGCGTTTGTCCTACAATGGCGGTAAATGGATAGGTAGTTGGCATAAGGTTCCTCGCAGGGCATTATAACCTACCTTAAAGTAAGGGCAAGGGTTGTCAAGTTCTTGCTTAGACTGTATAATGCGGCGTATAAATTTTGAAAGTGGAGTTATTAGATGTCAGAGAATGATGCGCTGAAAGAGCAAGACACTGTGGAAGAAAATCCCCAGGAAGAAGAAGTAGTAGTAGAAGTGCAGGAAGACGGCATGGAAGAAGAAGAAATGCTGAGCATGGCTGAATTGCTGGATGCGGAAGAGTATAAAGTTGACTTACCGCAGCGTGGTGAAATTCGCACAGGCGTTGTTGCTAGCGTCGGACCGAGCCAGATTTTGGTCAGTATTGGCGCAAAATCTGAGGGGGTGATTGCTGGACGAGCATTAGATGACATCTCTCCAGAAGCGCGTGCCTCCTTTGAAGCTGGTCAGGAGATCGAAGTTTATATCCTTAGCCCTGAAGATAAACACGGAAATGTAGTTCTTTCTTATACCCGTGCTATCGAAATGAAGGCTTGGGAACTCGTCGATAAAATGCTGAAGAGCGAAGAAGTTTACGAAGGCAAAGTAAGCGGCTATAACAAAGGCGGTTTGCTGGTCGACGTAGATGGTTTACGCGGATTTGTGCCTGCTTCGCAAGTGAGCGCAGCTCGTCGCAGCATGGCTGTGGGCGCAACACCTGAACAACGCTGGGCAAAGATGCACGGTGAAGCGATAGCGGTTCGCATTATCGAAGTTGACCGTGAGCGCCGTCGCTTGATCCTTTCTGAGCGCGCTGCTAGCAGTGAATCACGCCAGTCGATCAAGGAACGCGTAATCGAAGATTTGCACGTCGGCGAATCTTATACCGGTCGCGTAACCAGTTTGGCGAATTTTGGCGCTTTTGTAAATATCAACGGTGCTGATGGATTGGTTCACCTTTCTGAAATTTCCTGGGAACGTGTTAAACACCCCAGCGAAGTTCTCGAAGTTGGGCAAGAAGTTAGCGTCAGAGTGATTAGTATTGATGAAGAGAAAAAACGCATCGGTCTTTCCTTACGCCAATTGCAGGATGACCCGTGGAAATCTCGTATTGAGAAATTCCAGGTTGGTCAACTGATTGAAGGCAAAATAACCCGCCTGACCAAATTTGGTGCTTTTGCCCAGATCGAAGGCGATATTGAAGGCTTGATCCATGTTTCCGAGATCAGCGATCAGCGCGTTGAGCATCCCAAAGAGGAACTCAACGAAGGTGATGTTGTTATCTTGCGCATCATCCGTATTGAAGCAGATCGTCGCCGCATTGGTCTCAGTATGCGCAAAGTCGACTCGGCTGCTTATGTTGACAAAGATATGAAAGCACTCGCACAAGCAATGACTTCTGACGATGCTGAAGTTGAAGAAGCCCCTGCAGATGAAGTTGCTGTTGCAGAAGCTCCTGTCGAAGAAGCTGTAGCTGAAGAAGCTCCCGCAGAAGAGCCTGCTGTTGTAGAAGAAGCTCCTGCAGAAGAACCTGTTGTTGAGGAAGCTCCTGTCGAAGAAGCTGTAGCTGAAGAAGTTCCCGCAGAAGAACCCGTTGCTGAAGAAGTTGAAGAACAAGAAGAAACTAAAAAAGCTTCTAAAAAGAAATAAACCTGATAAACGAAGGGCGCACCTCTCAGGTGCGCCCTTTTTTTAATTCCCCATGCACATAATTGTTGATGCACACCAAGATTTAGCGCATAATATCCTTTCCTTTGGGCGAGATTACACGCGCTCAGTTCTTGAAACTCGTCGTCTCGAAATAGGCACGCCTATCCCTGAACGCGCTGGCACAGCTTTACTTGGTTTCCCCGAAGCGCAACAAGGAAATATTGCCCTTATCTTCTCGACGCTTTTCGCAGCCCCAAAACGTTATAAAAGTGGCGCATGGGATGTGAATTGCTATGGTGATACAGAAGAAGCCCATCGCCTCTATCGTACTCAAATGGATGTATACCGACGTCTTGTTAACGAACATCCTGATGAAGTCAATCTGATCCGCAACGCACCTGATTTGAACGTGCACCTCGCCAAATGGCAGCGTCTCGAAGAGACGCGCCCCATCGGTCTCATTCTTCTCATGGAAGGCGCAGATGCCATCCGCTCACCTGAAGAATTAGAAGAGTGGTGGGCGCTGGGATTACGCATAATCGGTCCCGCCTGGATGGGGACGCGTTATAGTGGCGGTTGGCACGAGCCTGGTCCCCTTACTAATGAAGGGCGTGAATTACTCGCCGCCATGGCTGAGTATGGCTTTATCCTTGATCTCAGCCACATGGACGAAGAAGCTAGTCTCGAAGCACTTGATCGCTACGAAGGCGCACTCATCGCCAGTCATAGCAATGCAGCCGCCTTGCTCCCGAATGCGCAGACCAATCGTCACCTTACTGACCGCGTCATTCGCGGCATCATTGAAAGGGATGGTGTCATTGGTACGGTCTTGTTCAATGCCTTCCTGAAGGCGGGCTGGAGTCAAACCGATGGACGTGAAGAGATCAGCCTCGATCATGTGATCGCACAAATAGATCACATCTGTCAAATTTCGGGAGATGCTCAACATGTCGGCATCGGCTCAGATTTCGATGGCGGCTTTGGGCTAGAATCTGTTCCCAGTGGAATAGATACAATTGCCGATCTTCAAAAACTTGCCCCTCTCCTCGCAGAACGCGGGTATACTGAAAGCGATATTGCCGCCATTTTGGGCGAAAACTTTATATCATTTCTTATGAAAAACCTTCCTGTATTATGACAACTTCTTCAATAGAAAAAAGCACCGTTCCTCGTTCTCCCGTTCTCTTTGGTTTGGTAACTACCCTTTTGGGGCTTTTTGTCTTTACGATGGGTGCGAAGCCAGAATGGTTTGGTGTGGATCGCAGCCCTGTCGTGGGTTTTGTGCAGATCGCCGTTTTTCTGGTTGGGTTAGCGATCATCTGTATTGGAGGCTACGTCGGTTTGATAGCCCTTTGGGGAGATGATGAGCGTTCGATAGCAGCAGATATTGGGCTTCGTTTGGTTAGCACAGGCTATGTTCTCTCTGTTTTCACCGGCATGGCAGATGTTTTTGGCATGGGAACTCAGCCGCTGCCAGGCATCCCCTTTTTTGGCCCCTTGCAAGCCATTGGCATGGAAATTGGGCAGGGAGTGATCCTGCTGGGTTTCTTATTGACCATCCCGATAAAAAAACTACGTCAATAAACCACTCTGAAAAACATATTTTTTTGGTTCATCCCGCTTTCACTTCTCAAAATGGGGTGCATAAGCCTAAGCGAAGAATCGCGTAATATCAGTTATATAAGCACAAAGCACTCCAGCGCGGAGTGTTTTTTTGTTTTGCAAATATATACAATATCTACATCTTTTCTTGCTAATTCCTTTACAGTAGCGAAATATACTTTGAGCATAATAATCAAATTATGTCTATTGAAAGGGACATGCTATGCTCACTAAATTGAAGAAACTTGAAAAGAAAACACTTTGGATTGCTCTGGCAGTCATCGCATTATTCGCTGTAGGCGGAGTATACGCCTCTCAAAGTTTTGTAGCGGATACCGCAACAGCGGATGAACCCGCCATGCAGACTGCTAAAATCCGGCAAGGAGATTTGACCCTCTACGCCAGCGGGACAGGAACCTTGATCTCGGCAGCCGAGGCATCATTTGGCTTCCGCTCTAGTGGACAATTGCTCTCGCTCTCCGCATCTGTTGGAGATACCGTTGAAGCGGGTGATCTACTCGCCGAATTAGATAATACTTCCGAAGAGATCCAACTCCGGCAAGCCGAGCGCGAATTGGCAGAATTAACATCCCCTGCTGCAATTGCAACTGCGGAACAAGCTCTCGCTCAAGCCGAATTGGATGCAACTGATGCAAAAAAACATTTAGCTTATCTCATTAGTTGGGACGTGCTCAAATCAGAAGAGCGTGTGGCAGCGGCTGAGATCGGATTAGTTGAAGCAAAAGAATCAGGTGACGAAGATAAAATTACCGCCGCTGAATTTGAACTTGAGAATGCCGAAAATGTCTTGGCTGGCAATTGGGATTATTACGAAAATCATTATGTTGCTGATAATTTCAAAGTTTCTGCAACGCGTACATCGCAAGCCTATATTGCCAAACCCACAGAATTTGACATTCTCGAAGGGCGTGCGGGTTATGCCCTTGCACAGGCAGAGCTTATAGAAGCAGAAAATTATCTTGCCGCGATCCAGGGCGAAGAAATTCCCGCAGATGCCACAGGTAGCAGTTTGGCAGCTTTGGAACAGGCAAAATTGAATGTGCTTTCCGCACAGGACAATCTCGAAGCGACCCAGCTTCATGCGCCCATTTCAGGATTGGTGATGAGCATCGACGCAAATATCGGGGATGTGGTTGGTACATCTGCCATCGTGACCATTGCAGATATTAGCGAAGCATTTCTTGAGATTTTCCTGGATGAAACCGATTGGGGCATGATCGCTGTTGATTATCCGGTAGATGTTATTTTCGATGTATTGCCAGACAAGGTTTTTGCGGGCGCAGTTGTCCAGGTGGATCCAGCACTGTATACGGAGCAAAATACTTCGGTTGTGCGCGCTCTCGTTCGCCTAGATGAAAGTTCTTTTGACGGAAGCAAGCTTCCAATCGGGTCGGCTGCGGCAGTTGAAGTGATCGGTGGACGTGCTTCAGAGGCAGTCCTTGTGCCCGTCGAAGCGTTGCGCGAAGCATCCCCCGGTCAATATACAGTTTTCGTGATGGTTGATGACGAGCCAAAACTGCGTGTGGTTGAAGTCGGTATACAGGATCTATTCTATGCCGAAATTCTCTCTGGCTTGGAAGTTGGCGATGTGGTGACAACTGGAATCGCGGAGACAGAATAATGGCAGCCCGCGCAATTATTGAAACCAAAACGCTGACCCAAATTTATGGCATGGGTGATGCGCGCGTGGCAGCACTTGACGGTGTCAGCATTAGCGTACACGAAGGCGAATTTGTCGCCATCATGGGACCTTCTGGCTCAGGAAAAAGTACATTGATGAATATTTTGGGCTGTCTCTCACGCCCTACTTCTGGAGAATACTTTCTGGATAATGAAGATGTTAGCGGCTTGGATAAGGTTGAACTCGCTGCCATCCGTAACAAAAAAATCGGCTATATTTTCCAATCCTATAACTTGCTCTCACGCACGACAGCCTTGGATAACGTCATTTTGCCTTTGCAATATGATCGCACGACCGAGCGCACAAAAGAAGAGCGTGAAGAAGTCGCCACCAAAGCACTTGGTATGGTTGGTTTAGCAGACCGAATGCAGCACCAGCCACAAGAGCTTTCGGGCGGACAGCAGCAGCGTGTAGCCATAGCTCGTGCGCTGGTCAACGAACCCGTACTCATCATGGCAGATGAGCCAACAGGCAATCTTGATAGTAAATCCGGCGCAGAAATCATGGAGTTGCTCCATGATCTACATAACGAAGGTGCAACCATTGTGATGGTTACGCATTCATCCGAAATTGCTTCGCATACGCAACGCACGATCCACTTGCGCGACGGAAAATTGGACAAAGTTATCAGCAACGGGAAGAAGGCGAAAAAATGAAAAGCACTGAAGTATTCAATATCGCCTGGGCGGCGATACTCAAAAATAAAGTCCGTTCCCTGCTGACCATGTTAGGCATCATCATCGGTGTTGCCGCAGTTATCGTGATGGTCGCCATCAGTGCAGGTACAGAAGCTACGATCAATGAAGAAATTAACAGTTTAGGGGCTAACCTTGTATTTGTGCAATCCAGCTTTACGCGTGGTGGTGCTGGTGGCGCGCCGGAAGGCGGTCTCGTTTATGATGATGCCGCAGCCATTGCAGAAGGCGTAGATGGTGTGGGCGGGGTAGTGGTTGAGCAAACCGCATCAGAAACAGTGAAATCTAGCAGTGCTGTTCTCGATGGTATAAGCCTGCTCGGTTCTACATCCGATTTTCCCTCTGTGCGTGATATGAACATCGCAGATGGTCGCTATTTCAACGAATTAGAAGTAGATCGAAAACAAAAAGTGGCTGTGCTCGGCGCATCTTTGGCAGAAGAACTCTTCGGTGATTCAGACCCCATTGGGCAAGATATTACTGTCGGAACAACTCGTCTGGTTGTCATCGGTATCTTCGAAGAAAAAGGTTTGGTCGGCGATGTCGATTACGACTCCCGCCTTTATATGCCCATCACCGTTGTTCTCGACAAATTTGCTCAATCTCAATTTGCCCGCATTATGGGCGACCGCGTTCGCCTCATCTATGTCGAAGTGGACGATCAGGAAAACCTGGATAATGTTATCCTGCAAATCGAATTATTGCTTGCGAAAAGGCATGATTTGCCCCTCGAAGAAGCCGATTTCACCGTCACCACGCAGCAAGATATTATCGGCACACAAGAAGCGACCACAGCCGCATTTCGTTCCTTGCTGGCTTGGGTGGCAGGTGTCTCGCTCATCGTTGGCGGGATCGGGATCATGAATATCATGCTCGTCAGCGTGACCGAACGTACACGTGAAATTGGGATCAGACAATCCATCGGTGCGACCCCGAGCGATATTCGCTGGCAATTCCTGACAGAAGCCCTGCTATTGAGCTTGGTCGGTGGCCTCATCGGCGTGATTGTCGGCGTGAGTGGCGCGTGGATATTTGGTTCCGTCAGTGGAATGCGTACCGTTGTTGTGACCAGCTCCATTATCCTTGCCTTCGGTTCCGCTGCGCTGGTGGGTGCCTTCTTTGGCTACTACCCCGCCAACAAAGCCGCCGAACTTGACCCGATTGAAGCACTAAGGCACGAATAATAATAATGTAAGGGCGACCAGCCGGTCGCCCCCTACACAAAAAGGAAAATTAAAATGAAAAAAACAATCTTTGCTCTAATGATGATATTGACCCTCGCCCTCTCCGCTTGCGGTGGGGCAGCAACCGAAACCGCTAGCAGTGGTTTGAATGCAGATTATGAAAATGCCCTCTCTGTTCAACTACAACTCTCGGTAGGCACTTTCAATCTCGAAGGAACCGACCTTGTCGTAGACGCAGAACAAGCTGCTGAACTGCTCCCACTTTGGCAAGTTTTGAACAGTCTCAATGAGAGTAGTACCGCTGCACCAGAAGAAATTGATGCATTAGTCGCCCAAATTGAAGAGACGATGACAGTTGAGCAGATCGAATCTATTGCTGCCATGCAACTTACCCGCGAAGAAATGGGTGTGATTATGCAGGAATATGCAATCTCAATGGGCGGTGGTGAAACACCTCCAGAAGGTGTTACCCCAGGTCAAGGACGTGGTGGTTCTGATGTTCCTGGGTTAGAAGGTGGCGGTCCTGGTCGTGGCGGTGATACCGGCATGACCCCGGAACAAATTGCTACAGCCCAAGCCGAGCGTGAAGCCAATGGTGGTGGAGCAGGCAGCATGGGGAATAGTCGCATCTCCAGCGTGATCGTTGAAGGGCTGATAGAATTACTGCAAAGTAAATAATCTTCGTAATTTTCCCGTCTTCTTCTCCCCCCGCTTGCGGGGGGAGCCAGAGGGGGGCTAAAGGTTGAATTATGCAAAAAACAATTTTAGTGGTTGATGATGAACAACGCCTCGTCTCTCTGGTTGAATCATATTTTAAGCAGGAAGGCTATCGCGTTGTCACTGCTTTTAACGGACGCCAAGCCCTCGATGTTGCTGCTGCCGAAAATCCGGACTTGATCATCCTCGATGTGATGATGCCTGAAATGGATGGTTACGAGTTCATGCGTACCCATCGCAAAGATCATGAAACGCCCATTATCCTGCTCACCGCGCGTGTCGAAGATGATGAGAAAGTGATCGGGCTGGAACTTGGTGCTGATGATTACATCACCAAGCCATTTCGTCCACGCGAACTCGTGGCGCGTGTGCGGGCTGTGCTGCGCCGCAGCGGGCAGAATACGCCACAGGGAGAAACTATCCAAGCCGCCGATGTTTTCCTCGACCGGAACACGCGTATCGTTCAGATCGGAGAGAAAAATGTCGATCTTACCCCATCCGAATTTGATCTGCTGGCAGCCCTAATGTCCACGCCTGGTCGCGTCTATTCCCGCCTCGATTTGCTCGATATTGTGCAGGGCGTCCGCTACGATGGCTATCAGCGAACTATTGATCTCCACATCAAAAATTTGCGTGCCAAGATTGAACCAGATACACGCTCGCCGCGCTATATCCAAACAGTTTACGGTGTTGGCTACCGTTTTACACGGGAGTAAATATGCGTCGCTCAATTACCGCAAAAATGATCGTTTCTTTTCTTTTGGTCAGCCTTCTTAGCTTGATCCTGATCGGTATTTTTACACGTTGGTCTACGGGCAAAGAATTTCAACGTTATATGACCTCGCAAGACCAAAGCCGCATACTTGAAAGCTTTGAAGACTATTATGCTCAAAATAGCTCATGGGATGGCGTAGAGGGCGTAATTGATGAGCGTTATATCGACTTTGCCCCCTTTGAACTGGTGGACGCACACGGAGAAGCTGTCTTTGGCGAACATAGCGGCATGATGATGCCCATGCACGATGAAAGCCGCGCAATTATTATAGATGGGGAGATAGTGGGCTTTTTGACGGTAAATGACATGCGTTCGCGGATGATGCGCCCCAGCGGGGATGCCTTTCTCGCGCGGATGGATCATATTTTCATCTACAGCATTTCGGGGGCAGCGTTGCTCGCTCTCCTTTTGGGCTTGCTACTGTCCCGATATCTCACGCGCCCGATCCGAGAGTTGACTGCCGCCACCCGTGCTGTAGCCGATGGCGACCTCGAGCAGGTTGTGCCCGTCCGCTCACAAGATGAGTTGGGCGAACTGGCTAATTCTTTCAACCGTATGAACGAGAATCTCGCCCGCTCCTTAAATTTGCGCCGCCAAATGACCGCCGATATTGCCCATGAACTACGCACACCCATCAGCATCATTCTGGGGCACGCAGAAGGCGTTCACGATGGGGTATTGCCACTTTCGATGGATACGATAGAGATCATCCGCGATGAAGCCGGTCGTCTGGAAGGCTTGGTCGAAGATTTGCGCACCCTCTCTCGCGCCGATGCAGGGGAACTTCCTCTTGATTTGCAGCCTACCTCTTTAGAACGTTTGTTGCTTGAAGCGCGTGCAATGTATACGCCTATAGCGATGCAAAAAAATATCACTTTAGACATTGAGATTGCTGAGAATTTGCCCGAAATAGAACTTGATTTTACACGCATGATCCAGGTACTAAGCAACTTGCTCGATAACGCCATCCGCTACACGCCTGAGAGCGGGCAAGTGCTGCTCTCGGCTACACAAAAGGAGGATGCAACGGTTGAAATTTGCGTGCAAGATAGTGGACCTGGTTTGAACGAAGAAGAAGTTGAGAATATCTTCAATCGTTTTTATCGCGCCGACACCTCCCGTCAACGGGATGAGGGTGGCTCAGGGCTGGGGTTGGCGATCTCTAAATCCATTGTTGAGGGGCATAGAGGGCGTATTTGGGCAGAGAGCGCAGATGAGCAGGGTTTGGCGGTTAAAATTTCTCTCCCGTTGTCGCGATAAATAACGGGAGCAAACCTTTTTCAGGCGCGTCCAGCTGACATCATCTCCATATTTCCTCCACAATTTCTACACCATTTCCTCATGCAGATAAGGTAAATTAGACCTATCAACGTAACCAACTTATTGGAGGTAGAAAATGACTAAAAATTGGATCGGTAAAACAGTAATAGCGATTGTTCTTATCGGCATTTTGATCGCAGGCGGCTTTGCTGTCTATCGCATGGGATACGTACATGGCGCTAGCGCAGACGGCGCTTCATCGCTTTGGATGGGACGTTTTGATAATATGCCGCATGGCGGCTACTTTGATAGCGACGATGCCGAGAGCTGGATGGGTGAGTACCCCGGTTCCCATATGGATGGCTTCTCTCGGATGCCTTTTGGGCGCACTACGATGGGGCATAGCAGCTTCTTCTCACCCTTTTCTTTCATCTTCCGCTTTGCATTTTGGGGTCTTCTGATCTGGCTGATCGTCAAATTGGTGAAAGGCTCCAAACACGGAAATGGTTGGCAACTTAGCTTTACTCGCAAGCCTGTAGCAGAAGAGTTGCAAAAAGAAGAGGAGTAAGTGGCAGTAGTATATAAAAACATCCTCGTCCTGTTTTTCGGGACGAGGATATTTGTTTTAAATAAGGAGGTGATAAAATAGCTTTCGCCAAATGAACACTGGTAGAATTGTTGTTATCTAAATCCCTATTATTGGTTTGTGTCGGAGCCTTACTATGAAAACAGAATATGCTAAAAAAGAACAAGCAGCGCTTTATGAGAAGTTTAATTTACTTCAAAAGAAGTTGATTCCCCTCTGGGAGCAAATTGGTCGTTCTGATCCAGGCGGCACTTTTATTGAAGATGAAAATACGATGGTTGTGTTGCCCTCTTTAACGATCGATGTTGAATTAGATTTTCCATCCCAGCAAGCTTATGAAGAACGCATGTTATTCATGCTTTTTTTGCTACGCCAACCAAATGTGCGTATCATCTATTTGAGTTCTGCTCCAATTCAACAAGAGATCATTGACTATTACCTGGATATTTTACCGAGCGTGAGTATTACCAACGCCCGTAAACGGCTAATTATGATTTCACCACACGATCTTTCAGATCGTCCACTCGTGATGAAATTACTTGAGCGCCCGAAGTTGATGGAGCAGATACGAAAAGCTATTCCTGATCTGAATATGGCACACTTGGTTCCTTTCTTGACCACAGATCTTGAGCGCGATTTTGCTGTTCAACTTGGCATTCCCATGTATGCAGCAGATCCACGCTTTGTTGCTTTTGGGACGAAAAGCGGCTGTCGTGAAATATTTGCAGAAGAAGGCGTTCAATATCCACAAGGTGCAGAGAATATCTTTAGCAAAGATGACCTCGTGAAAGCCATATCCCAAATGCGCGTCCAAAAGCCAGAGCTTGAAAAAGTGATCGTTAAACATAATGATGGCGTTTCAGGCTATGGCAACGCAACTTTAGATCTAGCAGGACTCCCTGAGCCTGAAGCAGTGGATGAAAAGGAATCCATAGAAAAGCGTCTCAAAGAATTGAAATTTGAGTTGGCAGATGTTAAATACGATTGGTATATGGAGCAGCTCGAGACGAAAGGTGGTATTGTTGAAGAGTTGATCGATGGGGAGCCCTTGTTTAGCCCAAGTGTGCAATTGCGTATCACCCCCGCGGGTGAAGTGGAGTTACTCTCTTCTCACGACCAAATATTGGGTGGCCCTAGTGGGCAAACTTATATAGGCGCGCGCTTTCCAGCAAACCCAGAATATGGACCAATGATTACTCGTGAAGCCGAGAAAATAGGCAAACGTTTCGCAAAAGAAGGCGTTATTGGTCGTTTTGCGCTAGATTTCATTGTTGTTCGTTCCCGTTGGCGTTGGGAGCAGTATGCAATTGAAGTAAATCTGCGCAAAGGCGGCACTACACATCCTTATCTAACGTTGCATTTTCTAACGGGTGGAAAATTCGATCCAAAAACAGGTGTCTACAAAACCTTGCAAGGGCACTCAAAATATTATGTCGCAACGGATGCGCTAAAATCCAAAGCTTATAAGAAACTGACACCAAGAGAACTCTTTGATATTGTTAGCGAGAATCGTCTGCATTTTGATCACACTCGTCACACGGGCATAGTCCTGCACATGATCAGTTCTGTTTCAACTCTGGGCAAACTTGGCCTAACCGCAATTGGTGATAGCCCAGAGCATGCCCAGGAAATTTACGAGAAATTCATCAAGGTTTTGGAAGAGATTACAAACTAAACTATGGAAGCTATTAGCAACTTTCGCGATTTTGGCGGTTATAAAACCCAAAATGGAAAATCCCTTAAAAAAGGATTGCTGTATCGTAGCGGCTCTCTTTGGAAAGCCACGAGTGACGATTTGGATAAACTCGCTGCGCTAGGCATCAAGACGATTTGTGATTTGCGCTCTGAACAGGAGCGACGTATGGAGCCGGATCGCATCCCGGATGTGGAACCGATCACGTTTTTCAACATCTCCATGCGCCCCATCGTCGACTACCACTCGCGTTCCCTAAAACGACTCTTCTCCCTAATGTTTGGGCACGAACGTAAAATTGACTACATCGAAGAGTCCCGCAAAGCTTACCGTGATTACGCAACCGGCTATCTTCCGCAATTCAAAGCTCTGCTTGAGCGAATCTCAAACCCCGAAAATTTGCCTGTACTCATCCATTGCTCAGCAGGAAAAGATCGCACTGGTGTAGTTGCCAGCCTGATCCAGCAAATGCTTGGCGTCCCCCCTGAAACTGCGATGGACGATTATCTAAAAACCAACGATAATATGGATCAATACAATGCAGATGTCATGCAACAATTAAGCAAATTGGCTTATTTTGGCGTTCCTTGGAAGATGTTCGTTCCCCTCTTTGATGCCCGCCGTGACTATCTGAACGCTGCTTATACACAGGTCAAAGAAGAGTTCGGCGCACTCGATGGCTGGATGCGAAAAGGCTTGAGTTTTCTAGAGAGAGACCACAGTGCTTTAACCAAAACATTGTTGATGTGAGAGAATAAAGTTATTAAAGAAGATAAAAAGTAATTTAAAATACTTTAGAGGGTCTATGCAGAGAGTATGGAATATATTCGTTTCCAAAATAACCGATGAAAAGAACCGCTTGGTTGTGATTCTGGTCGTGGGGTTGATACATGGCTTGATCTATGTCTTCATGATCCCACTCTGGATGCACCATGAAGAACCCGGTCATTTTGAGTATGCTTGGCTGGTTGCAAATCGCCAGGAGTTGCCTCAACGGGGTGACTATGATAATGATCTAAGAAGGCAAATCGCTGAATCCATGTTTGCCAGCGGACAAGAGAATTACTATAACGTTTCAGAAAAAAAGCTAGATGATGATCCGATTTGGATCGGGATGTCACCAATTGGTTTACGTAGTATCCCGATTTATCATTGGATTATTTCCCTACCTCTCCGAATAGTTCACAACTCCAGCGTGGTCACTCAATTGTATGTAGCACGTTTGACTTCATTGTTGTTATTTATCTTAAGTTTATGGCTAACATGGCTGGTTATGGGGGAGCTTGTAGAAGAAAAGCACCCTCTCCGTTGGATGTTACCTGTCTTTTTAGCATTGCTCCCCGGTTATTTGGATACGATGACCTCTGTCCACGATGATGTTCTTGGTGTGGTTGCTGCGGCTTTTTTCATATGGCTTAGTACTCGTTGGATTAAAAAGGGATGGTCACCGTTGCTCTTAATCGGCTGGCTGGGGTCTTTGCTTTTATGTTATTACGCTCGTGAGACTACCAAACTGCTAATTCTGTTGGCGCCAATAGTGCCTTTGTCGCGTTTATTGAAAAGGAAAGCTGTCCCAGTCTTCATAGCAATCACTCTGTTCCTGGGAACTTTTTTTGGATATCAATGGATAACCTTTCGAGATGCCGCTCAATGGTATTATTTCCCCGCACAGCAATACGCCAATCGCATTGAAAGCACGCAGGCACCTTTTGGGAACTATGCCTTTTCGCTAGAAGGGGGGAACAGTAGACGACATTTTGGGCAATCCTTCGCTCCCGGTTTTATAAAACCCCTTCGAGAGAAAACTTTGACTCTGGGCGTATGGATATGGGCAGATCAGCCAACTAAAGTTAACTTACCGATCATTCAATATCGTACGCCAACTGGCTTGGGGAATTCACCAAACCTAGAAATGGAGATCGGAGCAATTCCAATTTTTTATACGACGACTTTTTATATTCCATATGAGGCAGGGCATATGTGGTTGATACCATTGCCTGCGTTTCTTGACGAAACCACTAACATATATTTTGATGGGTTTGTTCTTGCAGAAGGGGAGTTCTCATCTTTGCCTCCTGCATTTGATGATGAGCAATTAAGTTCAGGCGTATGGGATGAAAAGCCTTTTGTTAATCTTATCCGTAACCCATCTGCTGAAAATGCTTGGTTTGGCTTGCACAAAACAGTGGACCGATTTCCGCAACCTTATATCGATTTGGCACTGTTCTTACAAACAGTGCAGGATACACAAGGGTTTGGTTGGTATTATAAAATTGTAGGGAGTGTGTTATTTCAAGGTTTTTGGGGAAAAGGTGCTGGCACCCAAATCCCTCTGTTGGGCTCGTATTCCTACAAGTTTTTACAAATCATCGTCTTTTTGTCCATTCTTGGAATATCTAAATACCTGCGTCGTTTCGGCTCTTTATTTTTAAAGGCCGAATTATTTTTATTAGGGAGCGTTATTCTGGCCGCTTGGCTGCCCACTATTTTTCGTGGTACAACCGAGATGTTTTCCTTTATTTTAATAGTTCCTTATGCTCGCTATGCCTTCCCTGCGATTATCCCTACGGCGTTTCTTTTTTCGGCAGGATTTCTGGAATTATTGCGCTGGGTTGGTTCTCAATTTACTTATCCTAAAAAACTTCCTGCGTTATTTTTCTTGGCTTTCTGTAGCAGTTTAGCCAGCTATGCACTATTTAGTTTTGGAGGATATTTCTATCCTTGGGTGCTAAATGCCGGCTTCCTCCTGTTTTTCGGTTTATTGATGGGTGTTTTTTATATTGTCTTTTATATTGTCTTTTCGTATCTAATACGCTCTGGAGAGCATTCAGTTGAGCTAGACTAAGAAATTTACTTTGACTCCTCGCTCATTGGACGAGGGGAGTTGATAGGGAATACCAAGATACAGCCAAACGGATATTGTTTGAGCGTGACCAAGGCATCGAGTTATCGGGAGCAGATGCGAGTTTTTTTACGAGAAAATAACACACGGAGCGAACTTGCTTTGGTGTGGGGAGCGTACCCAGAACTTGATTTTCTGCCTAAATGCGCTGCCTCAACCGCCTACTTTTTTCATCTAGTCTAGAAAGCATTAGACCTCTTGCATAAGTATGCCATAATAGGCGTATGAGATACGAAACAATTAGAGAATGGAAAGATTCAGACTTCAAAAGGCTCACGGGTGTCAGGCAAAAAACCTTCGAGAAAATGTTAGAAGCC
>Ga0209042_1000923_pt1 | contig 25340 bp, 23 predicted proteins | sample SaaInlV_200m_DNA_6_FD_184649 | JGI IMG/M metagenome (GOLD analysis project Ga0209042, IMG submission 184649) | Marine microbial communities from expanding oxygen minimum zones in the Saanich Inlet - SI037_S2LV_200m_DNA (SPAdes) (version 2) | ecosystem: Environmental > Aquatic > Marine >...
GTGAATATCACGAAGAAATGGAGTGCGCCCCTTCATAACTGGCCGTTGATACTGAACCAGCTCGCCATCCGGTTTGAAGGACGAATGAAAATCTAAATCCCATTTACACAATTTTCTTGACACTCCCATAATGTCAGCATATCATAATCACAAGATTATCAATATTATTTCTATCGTCCTTCTACTCACACTGCTTCTTACTGTGTTTTTCTACCCTACATCATCACGCATACTCTCAACTATCGTTCTTGTCTTTGGCATCGAACTCGCCATCATTTTTACTGTTCACCGCAATTGGGAGTCCAAGAAGAGCAATAAGCTAACAAACATCCAGTTCACCCGCAACACCTTCCTCGACCTGCTCGGTCTCGCGCTGACAATGGGCGCAGCCATCTGGCTGGGACGATTGGCTGGCGATTACGCCGGGCAGGCGGTGGGAGTGGAAGCCGGTCAAACCTGGGGGATGATCGCGGGCATCGTCGCCGGGATGGGCGCTGGTTTTGCGGGGGCGCTGATTGCCGGTCGAGTTTGGGGGAGGGTTAGTGAGCCTTTGCGGGTTTAAAACAAAAAGACCTGCGCTTGCAGGTCTTCATTAGCACTCAGCTCTACTCTATCTGACTCAAGTCATTCTTTACTCAAACGGATTATCCAGCCGTATCCCGTGCCCGCGAACAGTAACTACATATTGATGCGAAGGATCATACGCCGCGAGTTTATCGCGCAGGCGACGGATGAGCGCATCGAGGGCTTGATCGGAGACACCCAGCGATTCTTCTTCGCCCCAGACTGCCGAGACCAAATCCTGGCGAGAGACAACGTCGCCTTGTTCTTCGTAGAGCCGCCACAATAAGCGAAATTGCTGTGCCGAAAGCGATGGGGTAACTTGTTGCTGATCGACCAAAACACGGCGAGAGCGCAAGTCCATCATCAGGCGACCGATACGGGTATTATTTTCTGTCAGGGGCATGGTTGCGTCGGAAACGAGGAACATGAATTTTTGCGCAACCGCGATCTGGACAATATCGCCATCCTGCAAAACCTGGGCGGCGGTTATGGCTTCGCCATTGCAATGAGTCCCGTTTTTGCTGCCCATGTCCTCGAGCAGAACACCATCAACGGTAGGTGTCAGGCGGGCATGATAACGGGAAACTTGTCGGTCAGGAATCGTTAGATCACAAGTGGCATCACGCCCGAGGACAAGCGAGCGATCCAGCGTCCAGCGCTCCCCTTTAAGGGGACCATCTTGTGCGATCAAAATGGGAAATTCATCGTAATTCGTATTCATCAGAGTTATTAATAAAGTTTGATTGATAAAATTATGCTGACGATTATTTTCTTTTCTCGTCAGCAACCTTAAAGACGTTTATAATATAGCAGAAAAAGAAAAATCTGTGTAAGATTTCACGCCGAAATAATTCCTTGCACAGTTGTTTATCACCCGAATGGCTGCTTAAAAAAGCAGTGAATTGACGAAACTGGAGTACTGCATGGCCCTCCCACTCAACAAGGGGGAGGTTCTGCGCGGTCGTTATAAGGTTCGGGAGCGCATAGGACAAGGCGGCACTGGCAGCATCTATCTCGCTGAAGACCAACGCCTTGAAGGACGCCTTTGCGCCGTTAAAGAAGTCGAACACGACCGCACATTGCCCCCCAAGATTTTCGAGGAGGCTCGCGAGCAATTTATGCGCGAGGCGACGGTTTTAGCGCGCCTGGATCACCCAAACCTGCCAAAAGTTTCTGACTTTTTCTCACGCGAGAACCGCGATTATCTCGTTATGGATTATGTCCCCGGTGAAGATTTGCGCACGATCATGCTGGACGCCCGCCGACAAAAATCTTTCCTGCGCGAGGATATTGTACTGGGCTGGGCAAATCAGCTTGCCAACGCGCTTACTTATTTGCATCGTCAAGACCCGCCCATTATCCATCGTGATATCAAACCCAGCAATTTAAAACTGACCCCATCCGGCTTACTTAAGCTGGTCGATTTTGGTCTCGTTAAAGTGCTTGCCCCCGATGAGATGACCATCACCGTTATTCAAGGGCAAGGCACTATTCTCTACACACCACTGGAGCAATATGGAAGCGACGGCGCGCATACCGATGTTCGCAGCGACGTCTACTCCCTGGGCGCAACTCTCTATCATCTGCTTACAAATGAAGCTCCCGCCGACGCCCGTAAACGCTTCCTGACCCCAGAAAGCTTGCTACCGCCTAGAGAGATCAACTCGGCGATCAGCAAACGTGCCCAACGTGGCATCCGATGGGCTATGTCATTACATCCTGATGAACGCCCAAGATCTATTGAAGATTTCCGGCTCTTCCTGTTGGGACAAAAAGAGATCATCACCAGCCCCCTGCCCCAGCTTCACCAAAATATGCAACCCATCAATCTACAAGATGCGCTTGAGCAGCCCACCGAAAAGGCGCTCATGTGGGTCACGGGGATTATGCTCTTTGTCAGTTTTTTGGCGACACTGGGAAATTAATTCGTGCGTTACTCCCTGCTATAAAAAAGTTGGGAGTAGTAAACAATAAGCGATACTGACTTTGCGAGGCAGTTCTATCGCCGAAGCAATCTCGTTTTTTAGATAATGAGACTACTTCGTCAGGCTAAAGCCTTCCTCGCAGAATCATTATCTCTTATTGCTTAAACAAAAAACTTCCGAAGTCTTAGGAGCTCGGAAGTTTTCATTTAATTTATCTTTCAATTGATCTTCGATACCACATCCAACCAAAGACCCAGCCTACGATCTCTGCGAAGAGGATAAAAATGATCACACCAGAAAGTCCATCGCCAGTTACCCATGCAGAAGCGGGCAGATCCAGAGCAAGGTAATTATAGGCAACGATGCCACCAAGCAATGTAGATAACGCCCAACGCAGCCCCCAACGTGTAGATTCAACACGTTCTCCAGCAAAATATGCCAAAACCGCTCCCAAGGCCCAGAGTAAAAGGGCGATAAACCAAGCCCCAAAGCGGAGTTTCCCCTCGTCTACATAAGGTGAAGGAGAAAGGGTGGGTGTCGGAAAAATTTCGGGTGTCGGGGTTGCTTCGCTCGCCAATGCTGGCGGGATAATGGTCACCGCAGCAGCGACCCCTTCATCTGAAATATCGAGACGCAGCGTTTCAGAAACAGTGGCTTTTCCACTAGCAACGCGAATATCGAGCAAGCCAGTTTGCCCAAGCTGAAAATCTGCATGAGCAACACCGCTCACGGTTTCAGCTTCGATCCGTTGACGGATGCCATTTTCTCCACCCAAGACGAGCGAAAAAACAACCAGGGTCCCATCAGGGACAATATGCCCATTTACGTCAAGGACAGTACCTGTTCTCACACCGAGGGTATCTCCCACTTGGAACATGGGGATTGGCGTTGGGGCGACGGTGGCGGTATCACCTTCGGAGACGGACTGTGGTTCAAGGGGCAAAGCCAAGTGCAATGTCAGGAGTTGATCCGGGTCCGGTTGGGTAACTGTATCCAGATCGTAGCCGATCCCTGCAATGCTTACCGGCGCGGCGCCGACAGGCGTCAATTCCTTAAAAAGAAGGCGGGCAGCGACATCTAAAAAGGGTGGAGCGTGGCTATAAAGCCCATAATAGGCGGTCACTTTCGAGATGTCGGTAGCATCCAGCAGATAGGGGGATGTGAATGAAAAAAGGATGATTTTCTTTTCGCGTAGGACGGGTTGATTTTCAACCAAAAATTGACGCAGTGCAGCAAGTTTTTGGTCGTTTGCTAGTGAGATGATGACCCAATCGGCTTGTTGGAGAGAATTCTGAAAAGATAAATGTTCTTCATTGGCAACAAAGGTGATGAGATCGTCGAAGGTATAGGCACTAAGATTCTCTGCGAGCACTTCTTCCGCCCCCCCCAAACCGTATAGCCGCAAAACGGCTTCGGGCAAGGAAGAGGCATCAAGCGATGTTTGAGTGCCACAAAGCGGACATTCTGAAGCCGTTTGTGTATCGGTGATGAAGATCAGGCGTTCTTGCACTCCAGGCGGAGCTGGGAAAATTGCGTCGAGATCGTTGATACCAGGGCTGATAAGCGTGGCGGCATTTTGGGCAACCTTGGATGCCGCTTGTTGATTTTGCCCGATCTCTTCCAGTTCAGTTTGTGAGGGCAGTGTTGAATAAAGAGTAAACGTAGGGTATAGACGTTGTTTTTGGGTCAAAATACGCGCAAGGGCTTCATCCACGCGCGCGGCAAAGGCTGAGTCTTCATGATATTTTTGAGCAAAGAAATCAAGTGTTTTGGCTATGGTTGCGTAGGTATTGGGCGCATCTGATGAAACAATATTGCCCATATAAAGAAGATCGTTCCCTGCGAGAAAAGCATCTCGTGCAATCAGATGAGCATAAAAAACTTCATTGCCTGGTGCGTAAAAATCGCGGATGGCGCGGCTGCCAAGATCATCGCTTATCGTTAGCCCACCCATGGCACGCCATTCGGCAAAGGGAGAGAGGGTAAAAATTTGCGCAAGCGAGTTCTCATCGAGGCTGATCGGGCGAGTGGTCGGAAAAATATTTCCTTGTAAGCCCTCATATCGGATATGCGCAGTTAATAAGCCATCTACTGTGTCAAGCGCAGATATTGCTCCGAGGGTCACAGCAGAAAAAGGCGCTAATTCAAATTCTTTTAATTCTTCAAAGGTCTTGCGGACCGTTGCGATCTCCTCGTTAGAAGCACGGTCAGCACTTCCCCGCCCAGGGAAATCTCTTGCTACAACTAGGATCTTCCCATCACTGCCGGTATGCAAACCGCTGATAAAGGCTTGTCCCATTTCACCGACCCAATATGGGTTTCCGCCAAAAGAGCGCGTTCCCATATCGCCGCTATTTGCTGGGTCTGGGTCTTCCAAAATATCGAGCGAGGGACCCAGATAAAGATTAATGCCTAATGCAGAAAGTTCACTCCCCAAAACCTGCCCTACATCTGCCGCTATAGTCGGCTGCCAGGTTGCGCCAATCGCCATTGGGTTTGGCAAGGGAGAAAGTCCACTAAAGATCATATCCGTTTGAGGGCTTTCGCCTCCCTGTGAAATCCCCACCCAAAGCGGAATATACGCTGAGGGGAGGCTTTCGCCCGACGTCGCATCAACACTTTTTTGGCGGGAAGCATCCCAGGTCCTTTTCTGTAAATCAGCAACCAACTGATAAAGATCATTGATCGTATCTGTTCCAAAATTCCCTTGATCCGCGCGCAACACCACGCCCCCAGGAGAATATTCAGCAAGCAGAGCGGCAATTTCTGAATCATCCGCTATAGTTGCCCCTTCAAAACTAATTAAAAATAATTGTCCAACGCGCTCTTCGGGTGTCATCCCCTCGATAAAAGCGAGAACTTCATCAGACGGAGTCAAACCTTGCGCTTGTACCGGCTCCCCAAAAACAGGCAAGAGTATAGACAGACTCAGAAGCAGGGCAAATACCCGTGAAAAAAACTGCCTACTTTTCATAACGCACAAGTATTTCAGCATGGATCTCTGGCTGAACATTTCCCCCGGAAACAACCACAACCGCCGGGCGTTGGGTCACTTTTTCGCGCAAGATCGCTGCCAGCCCAACCGCACCCGAGCCTTCGATCTTCTCGCCATATTCCGTCCATGCAAAAGCAACGGCTTCTGCGACTTCTTCTTCAGAGATCAGCAAGATCTCATCGACATATTTGCGGATTATCGGAACGGTGATCGAACCATCTTCGACCGCGCCAGCCAATCCATCTGCCAGCGTGGGAAGGTCTTCCACGTCTTCTTGCGTATTGCGATAGAAAAGCCCGTGCATAAAAGCGGATGCGGCAACTTGAACGCCGATCACGCGCGCCGGTTTAGCTTGATTCCGTAAAGCAGCACTGATGCCCGCTAATAAACCGCCACCGCTAACCGGTACGATCCAGGTCGCTGTCGCGGTTTCGGGTTGATCTTGTAAAACTTCACTAGCCGCTGTCCCCTGCCCCGCGACAACATGCCCATCGTTATAGGGAGAGACCCAGGTTGCATCATTTCGTTTGGCGTATACCAAGCCTGCTTCTTCAGCATCATGATAGCCACCCTCGACCAACTCAACTTCTGCGCCGAGGGCACGCATCGCTTCGATCTTGACGGCGGGCGCGTCTTTGGACGCAAAAACACGCACAGGTGCACCGACCAATTTCCCAGCCAGCGCAACGCCCTGCCCATGATTGCCAGCCGAAGCTGTTACCAAGCCCATTTCACGTTCCCAATCTTCGAGGGTCAGCACTTTATTCAACGCACCGCGTGCTTTGAAAGAGCCTGTCTTTTGATGGTTTTCCCACTTAATATATAAACCGCGCTCCGCGTCATATGTAAGCGGTGTGCGGTGGATTTTTCCGTTCAGGCGCTCTTCAGCAGCGCTTAGCCACTCTACAGGGATCATGTTTCACCCCTGAGAATTTCGACCGCCAATTTTGGGTCGTCGGTGAAAATGCCATCGACGCCCCACTCTACGAGTTGGCGCATCTCATCTGCGGTATTAACCGTCCAAACATGGACACGTTTGCCACGCTGATGGGCGCGCGCGATCATTTTAGCGTTCACATTCTTTATGCTCGGATGGACAGCCTGATAGGCTTTAGCACGAAAACCAAAAATACGCGCCCAGAGACCTAAAAGACCGGGTAAGGCGAGCAATCCGCGCGGGGTATCCGGTAAAAGTTCGGCTGCACGATGGAGGTTTTTTGCAAAGAAGGATGAGAAAAGAATGCGCTCTTGCAGAGCATGTTTTTCAATCACTTCAACAACTTTTTCAACGAGAGCATCGTTGGGAGAGCCGTAATTTGTCAATTCGACATTGATGTAGAGGTCTTGCCCGACAGCGGCAAAAACTTCGTCGAGGGTGGGGATGCGTTGCCCGTCTCCGGCATCCAGTTCTTGGAGGGAGGCAAGTGAAAGGTTCGAGACCGATCCGCTGCCGTTAGTTGTCCGATCGACTGTGGAATCGTGAATCACAACGGGGATGCCATCGGCACTGAGTTTAACGTCCAATTCAATTGCATCTGCACCTTGTTCGCGTGCCAGTTCAAAAGCTGCGAGGGTATTTTCGGGGGCATGTGCCGATGCACCGCGATGGGCGAAGATCGTTGGCGAAGGGATATTTTTGAACATAATTTAGATCTCTACAAAGTAGGCTTCTGCGGCGCGGTCGATCATCTCACGGCTCATGACCGGGTCTACAGAAAGATATTGGGAAATATCGAGAATTTGATCGCAAAGATCGCGGGGGTGCGAGGCTCGCAATTTGCGATTTCGCTTGATATACCATTCCTGCAGAAGGTAGGCGAGACCTTGATCGTTGTATTGAACACCTTTTGATTGCGCAACACGTCGGAAGATCTCGCGGTAATCTTCAAAGGAGGGGTCGCCGATCTCGATCTTATGGCGCAGACGGCGCAGGAAGGCTTCGTCAACGAGATCTCTGGGCGGCAGGTTTGTAGAGAAGACGACCAGCACATCGAAGGGGATTTCGATCTTGCGTCCGGTGTGCAAGGTAAGGAAATCGACGCGGTTCTCGAGGGGCACGATCCAGCGGTTGAGCAGATCACGCGGGCGAACTTGCTGGCGACCAAAGTCGTCGATTAATAGAATGCCACCGTTGGCTTTTACCTGAAAAGGGGCTTCATAGAATTTATGGGTATCATCAAATACAAGATCGAGACCTTCGAGGGTCAACTCGCCGCCTACAACGATGAAGGGGCGTTTGATTTTGACCCAGCGCGGGTCACGGCGAATACCTGTCCGCAGAGAACCAGTTCCTCGCGAGGTTGCGCCATCTTCTTTGACAAGTTGATGGTTGACCGAATCGTACATTTTGACGACTTGTCCATCCACATACAAAGCAAAGGGGATGTACATATTTTGGCTCATGATTAAACTGCCAAAAGAACGCGCGATGCTGGTTTTACCATTGCCGGGAGGTCCGTATAGGAAGATGGACGAGCCTGAATTTAGAGCTGGCCCCAAACGCTGGAAGGTTGTCTCGGAGATAACAAGTTCCGACATCAGTTTACGCATGGAGCGTGTAGTAACAACTACGCGTCCCTGAGACTGACGACGCACAGCATCGTTATATGTATCGATGGGCACGGGAGCTGCGCCTGCATATTGACTGCGATCAAGCGCTTCGCGGGCACGTTCGATGCCTTTTCCCGTCATGGCGTAGAGATAGGAACTTTCACCTAATCCCATTTGCTGAGTGGATTTGATCTCAACCAGCTTTTCTTTTTTCAACGATTCAAGGATTTTATCGGTAACGCCTGCAAATGGTAACGCGAGCGCTTCTGCTACTTGAAAGCCTGAAAGATAACCCTGAAAATACAATACTTTAAGTGCTAAATCCTGCAACCAGAGCGAGGAAAGCCCCGTATCTTCGAGTTTTGTGATCGTGGGAGGCAGAAAGCCTGTTCCGCCACGTGGGGGAGTGGGATTATCCATAATTGAGACCTTTCAACTAAGAAACCTGAAGTAGGTGAAAAAATGCCGTTAGAGAATAGAATTATAGCATGGGCAAGGAAATATTAATCTTGCGTATTCAGATTAAACGCGCAAAAGCGGGAGTCTCTACTTAGAGACTCCCGCTTATTCGACAAAATGGAGGGGGAAAACTATGCTTCTTTTTCGAGCTGTGCGAGACGTTTCATCAAGCGCCCTTTACGGCGTGCAGCATTCTTCTTATGAATGACGCCTTTTTGAGCAGCTTTGTCGAGGCGGCTGACAGCCATCATGGTAGCTGTGCGTGCTTCTTCAACGTTCTCTGAACCTAGTGAGGTTTGAGCATTTTTAATCGCTATGCGCGCAGAACCACGATAAACACGGTTGCGCAAACGACGTTTTTCATTCTGACGATTACGTTTGATTTGAGATTTTAGATTTGCCACGAGTCTTCCTCCGAAATAATCTTTCTGGTACGCAAGGCACGATTTTACCTGAGAGGTTTGATTCTGTCCAGCGATTTATTGAGCAGGAGCGGCAAGAACGACGGTGAAATAGCCGCCCAGTGCACTATCTTGGGAATAAGCATAGCCTATTCCGATCCGGGTGGTATTCGGGTTGAGAAGAGTCGTCCCACCCATCCAGGCGTCGAAGGCTGCTTGTCCATCTCCGCCATATTCGGGCGGTTGCGCGTGGATCTCCTGAAGAACGAGTGAAGCGGTATAACCTTGTGCTAAAACACGCTCTTCAACCGTAGAACCGTCAGAGCCAACTTCTTTCAAGAAACTGTTACACACCATATCGGATGCATGCACCATTGCGGCTGCGCTCAACTGTGGACTCTCTTTCAGAGGCGTTAACCCTTGGGTAACACGCTCATTATTGACGAGTTCGAAAATCTGGGCAATATAGTCTTGATTCTCTTCAAAAGGACAAGCTGCAACACCTGAGCCTCCATCACCACCAGCGGGAGCGACGGTTGGTGTAGGTGTTATATCTACCGGAGCAGTGGGGGGCAAACGAGTCGGTTCTGGCGTAACCAGGTTGGCAGGCACGATCAATATCTGCCCAACTTGAATAGCATTAGCATTCTCAAGCTCATTAGCTTCAATGATCGCTTCTTCTGTGCTGCGGAATTTGATAGCGATCGCAGCAATCGAGTCACCCGGTTGAACGATGTAATTAAGTTCGGTACCAAGAGGCAAGTCGAAGGGCACGGGCGTCGCGGTCGGCAGTTTCATCCCGGGGTTCGGGATCAATATCTCTTCGCCAACATAAACAAATCCACGTTGCCCGGCAACGGGGTTCAATGCTATTAGCAAGAGGATACCGTCTTCGCCTATGCCGAACTTCTCAGCGATCGAAGCAAACGATTCGTCTTCTTCCACAATATACGAGAAAGGCGCAGACGGGGTGGGGGTCAGCGTCATGGTAGGCGTAGAGGTCAGCGTCGCGGTCGCAGTGGGCGACGACGTAACAGTAGGTGTGAAGGTCAACGTAGGTGTCGGCGTTTCTGTCGCAAAGAGAGAGATTTGTGGTTTATTATCCCCCGTAAAGACAACGACGAGAATAATAATGCCGGTGATCACGAGTAAAACGACGATGCCCCAAATAATAGCGGGGCCACGTTGTTGGCGTTTCCTGTAAGAGTCAATTGTATTGCTTGCAGAACCTGAGTTCATAGTCATCACATTTTTTCCTTTCCTGCTTTAACTGCGTTGAGAAAAACCTTCAAGAAAACATGGAGTTGACACCTGAATTCTTCCCGCCGCTTAGTGCAGTATGTTGTCATTCTACCTGAACTTAAGTCTTTAAGCGAGTTGCGCATATTTAGAAAATTGAGCCATTTTAGCGTTTTTACTGCCAGCGATAGTCTCAGTACTGATCCTTTGAAATCGGATATAAATCTCGGCTCGCTCGCCTTTTAGGCTTGCTACCGTTAAAGGAACAGACCTGCATTGCACTTCATAAGTGCGTTGCAGATCTGTTTTAGATAAATCAATGTGCAACGCATCAACGGCAGATGCAATGCACATCTCATTAAATATTATCCCGTCAACTTCTCCAATCGATCAATATACTCGCTCATCACAGCAAAAGTCTCTTCAACGGCGTCAGGCTTTGTCAGATCAACGCCCGCCATCTTCAACGCATCCAGCGGATACATGGACGCACCTGCTTTCAAGAACTTGGTGTAATCTTCAACAGCATTCGGCACACCATCCAATACACGGCGAGAGAGCGCGTGCGCGCCCGAGATACCGGTCGCGTATGCGTAGACGTAATAATCCGAAAAGAGATGCCCAAAAGTAGACCAGATCATCCCGACGCGCTCACGATTAATCGTCACCGTTTCACCATAGCCTTCGGCAAAGAGATCAGCCATGAGCGTCATCATCGTATCGGCGGTTAAGGCTTCCCCTCTTTCAGCGCGTTCATGTGTTTCGAGTTCAAAACGTGCCAACGTGGGCATGATGAAGAAATAGCGCAGGAAATTCGACATTGCTTCTTCGATGATCGCGATCTGGAAATTCTTATCAGGATTGCTTTTCAGCAAATGTCCGCGCACTAATGCCTGATTGAAATTTGATGCCACTTCTGCTACAAAGAGCGAGTACTCTCCATAAACCAGCGGCTGATTTTGCCAGGTCAGATACGAGTGCATCGAATGTCCCAGCTCATGCGCCAGCGTGCTTAAACCGGTCATATTGTCGCCAAAGCTCATCATAATAAAGGGATGCGTCCCCGGCGCGCCCCATGAGAACGCTCCTGTGCGTTTGCCTTGATTTGGGTAAACATCCACCCAACGATCTTCAAGCGCGCCTTTGCGCACTGTCTCTACATATTCTGCCCCCATTGGCGCCAGCCCCTCGCAGATCCATTCGACGGCTTGCTCGTAGCTCAGTTTGGGACTGCTACTCGTAAGCGGTGCCCACAGATCGTAAGGATGCAACTCATCCACACCCAAAACCTTGCGGCGAATCTCAAAATATCGCTGCCAAACGGGCAGATTCTTTTTGAATACACTGATCAGATTGTGGAAGACATCTACGTTGATATTATCTTCAAAAAGCGATGCCGCCAATGTAGATCGATGTTTGCGAGCTCGCATTTGAAAAACATTCTGCTTAATAGATGTTGCCAAGCTTGAAGCGAGCGTGTTTTTATGTGCCAAATACAGGTCATGATACTGATTCCACGCGGATTTGCGCGCATCCCGATCGGGACCATTTAATATCTTTTGCAAGGTACCCTGTGTCAGGTCAAGAGCATCCCCGTCTGCTATCTGCACGGCTGGGAACTTAAAATCTGCATTGGTAAGCATGCTCCGCGTCGCCGATGCTCCGCCAAATGGATCCGCCAACATGCCCAAGATCTCTTCGACTTCGGATGAGCGAAGATGCGCCTGTTTCCTGAACAGATTGCTGACGAAATGTTCATAACCCGTTAAACGGGCTTCCTCGCGCACCCATTGATGAAGGGTTTGCTCGCCGATCTCCAGCATCTCTGGCTGGAGAAAAGATGTTGCCGCAACCACCTGCCCGTAAACGCCGCCCGCTTTATCGGCCATTGCAGCAGCGTTTTGATCGGCGGTATCGACGCTGTAGGTGAAACCGGCGTACATGGCGAGGCGTTCGGCGCGCACCTGTAAATTTTCAAGCGCTTCGAGCGCATCCGCGAGAGATGCGGCGCTTTCGCCGAGTTTGCCTTGAAAAGCCTTCACGGAGGAAATATCAGCAACAATACTTTCGGCTTCAGCCTGCCAGGCTTCAGGGGATGCGAATACGCTTTCGGCGTTCCAGGTGTACTTGGGGTCAACTTCACTACGTGCGGGGATTTTGGGCATGAGGGATTCCTTTCGGGGCGTTATCACCTTGTATGCTAGAGTGCTGAATTGTATAATATTGCTGTATTTAACGTCTCAAGGGGATTATACAGCCAAACAGTTGTGTATACATCCAATATGGAGGCTTATACAGACGGCTGTATAAAACATAGTTGGGTAGCAGGACAAATCCTGTTGCAGTATTCCGCTCTCGCCGGCGTCCCGAGCAAGGGAAGGATAAGTAAGTTTCGGGAAAGGCGCTGCGTCTGTTGGTGTGCAAACAATAATTTTTGTCAAGAACTGGTGTAGGAGGAACAATGGTTACTGGAATAATTATTTTAGGATTTGCAGTTGCCGGATTTGTGGGTGGTTTTGTTGCAGGAGGGGTGATTGCTAATGGCATCTGGCAATCAGGTTCTGCTGCAAGTAAAGTGGTAATCGCAACTGTTGTGGGGGGAGCAGCGGCAATGGCAGGTGGTACTACGGGGTATCTGGTCGCGAATAATTTGTTGGACAGTGGGGGGGCAAAAATAGTGTATTCTATGAATATAGACAATGATGAAATCGACAGTGTCGTATGGAGCCCAGGCGGGAATTTTGTAGCTGTAGCTCATTCGGGGGGGGTGGATGTTGTGGAATATGAGAAAAAGAGTTTGGTTACCGTCTATGCTCGAGGTGAGTTAAGCTATTGGTCTGATCGATTTTTAGTTAGCTGGAGCCCAGATGAGAAGTGGCTAGCAGGGGCTGGAGAAGATTCTTATATTCACATAAGATTAGCAGATGGGGGAGATTTTGCTTTTTTTCGCGCAGCTCACGATTGGGGCTCAGTTGAATGGGGGACAGAAAATCAACTAGCAGTCGTTCCTCCTGAAAGGGGAAAATTGGTTCAAATTATTGATCCGCTCAGAGAAACTTTATTACATGAGTTGCATACAGATTTGTATGCTGACTTCACATATCAGTGGAGTCCTGATGGGAAATTACTTCCTGTATACACTGACTCTTATGGTGTAAGTAATATGGAACCGATGGCTAAGATAGAAATTGTTGACAATGAAAAGGATAAAATAATATCCAGCATTTCTTACCATGAAATATATCCAGAAACGCCTTTCACGTATTTCCCGAACGAGGTTGAATGGAGTTCTGACGGAGAAAAAATAGCCACTTTTTTTGGAAAGGATTACCCAGTAGTAATTTGGGATGTGAGAAAGGCTATTCCATTGACGATTATCCAGCCTGAAACAGGTTTTACATCTGTTTCTTGGCACCCTTTTGAAGATGAAATAGCTATTTCATCATACAAGCAGGTATATATTTTCAGTACTATCACTGGGGAGTTGCTATCAACTGCTCAGGTGATTGATGCAGACACTCACGATTCAATCACTTCAATAGATTGGAACAATCGAGGAACTCTTTTGGTCATTGGTTCAGAAGAAGGTCTTTTATCCTTTTGGGGAGGTTGGTAATAAAAACACTTCTGAGTAATGCTGGCTAAAATTCGCCTATGTAGCTGCTGTTAGGCTACAGGGCAAACCTCGTTGTGTGGGTTGTCGCATTCCATGAGGGCTGCCCAACAAAGCGTACACGGTTTTATTTTTCAAGAAAATCTTATCCCCAACTCCGTTTCGCACCCGTCGGCGTGATCGTATCGCAGTCGATGTTGGTGTGGAAGATAGGCAATAAAAAACGTAGGGGCGACCGGCCGGTCGCCCCTACAAGATTAACGTGGCAATGAAAAACAGATCCGTGCGCCTGGTGTGGACTTCGCATCATCCACCCACATGCGCCCGCCATGCGCTTCGACGATGGCGCGCGCGAGATAAAGTCCCAAGCCCGCGCCCTTCGTCTTGTTGACCGATTCGACGGCGCGATAGAAGCGGTCGAAGATATGGGGCATATCCTTCGGGTCGATGCCGGGGCCTTCGTCAGAGACGCAGAGGATGACCTGCTCGGGGCGGGCTTCGCCGCTGATACGAATTTCGCCTTTGGGGGCGTATTTGATGGCGTTGGAGATGAGATTGGTAAGTACTTGCCGAATCCGTGTTTCGTCGGCGACGATAACGGGGAATATTTTGGGGAAATCGACGTTAATTTTACGGGAGCCTGCTTGCGTCCCGAAGCGTTCCGCCAGTTTGGATGCGAGATTCTGCATGGAAATGTCGGTCGGGCTGAGGCTTAATCCGCCTGCCTGGAGACGCGAAGCATCCAATAGATCGTCGATCATTTTCGATAATCTATCGGCTTCTTCTTCGATAACGCCCAAACTATCGCTGATGATCTCACGATCCCAACGCGCATCGTCGCGACGCAAGGTACTGGCATAGCCTTTGATGAGGGCTACGGGCGTACGCAGCTCGTGACTGACAACCGAAATAAAGGTGCTTTTAACTTGCTCAGCGGTGCGGAAATGGGTGATATCGCGCACGGTGATGAAGATATTACGGAGGGTATTATCTGCGGCAAAGAGGGGCGCGTAAGTTACGCCAACGGGGAGATTGGGTGGATCGGGGCGGTGGAGATCGCCTTCGACGTAGAGGGAAGCATTGGGCGTCAGGGGCCAGCCTTCGGCTTCAGATTCTTCGAGGGTTGCGCCGTGCGGATCGCCTACCCAACGGATGATCTCTGCATGTGCTTTCCCTGTGATCTCTTCACGCGGTTGCCCATAAAGTTTCTGGAATGCGCCGTTGACGCGCTCAATGGTGTGGTCGGCGTTGAGGATCAGAATGCCATCGGCTGCGGATTCGAGCAAGGCATCGAGGCGTTGTTTCTCGTAGCTAACCTGCCCATAAAGTTGGGCATTGTAGACTGCGCTGGCCGCTTGATCGCCAAAGGAGCGCAGCAATCTTTTATCGTTGGGGGAAAAGAGATCGGGATAATTGCGAAAGATGAAGATCACGCCGATAACTTGTTGATGCGCCGTCAGGGGCAGCCCAACGCCGTTTAGCAAGCCGCGACTGGCGGTATAGGCCAAGCCTTTGAGCATTCTATTCAATTCGCCGACGTTGAACTCAGAAACAGTCTCTTCGGCGAGCAGGGGTTTGAGATAGTCAAGCAGGGCGTGGGGGATTTTCTGTGCCGCCGCAACACGCCAGCCATCTTCATTTTTGAGCGCGATCAAACCGGCCTGCCCTGCAAGCATCTCGATGGAGATTCGCAAAATGCGCGCGAGGAGCTTTTCAAGATCAAGCTCTTCGGTGATGGCGCGGGTTATTTCAAGCAGGTAGTCGCGTTGACGAACACGGAAATCAGGAAGCATGGGGTTATTTTATCATCTGGAATGCAAAAGGGCAGGTCTGAGACCTGCCCCTACAATAAGATTCTTATATTATTCGCTAAGGGCGAACATCCGTTCGCCCCTACAAGAAAAAATTCTATTCTCGCTCCGCAACCGTGATCGCTTCTTCAAGAGCCGTCAAACCCTCGTCGATCTCACCCTGCGTAATATTCAACGGCGGCGAAACGCGGATAACGCTCTCACCACATCCAAGGGTAATAACGCCACGCTCGAATGCCAAATCGGCAATACGATCACGCAAGGCGCCATTTCCTTCGCGGGTTTCTTTATCTTTGACAAAGTCAACACCGATCATCAACCCTTTGCCGCGTACATCGCCAACACTGGGATGGCGTGCCGCGATCTCTGCCAACGCATCGAGGGCATACTCACCCACTTCGGCGGCGTTCTGCATAAAGGATTCACCGATCAGATCAATTGTTGCGCTGGCTGCTGCACAAGCGAGGGGATTCCCGCCATAGGTATTGCCATGTGTGCCTGGCGTCCATTTCATAATTGATTTGCGAGCAACGATCGCACCGAGCGGAACGCCGGAGGCGATCCCCTTTGCGGAGGTGACAATATCCGGCTCAACGCCGAAATTCTCAATGGCCCACCATTTACCGGTGCGCCCCATACCAGACTGAACTTCATCCGCGATCAGCAAAATGCCATATTTATCACATAGTTTGCGCAAAGCAGGGAAGAACTCAGGCGGCGGGACAATATAACCACCCTCGCCCTGGATCGGCTCGATCACAATACCGGCAACTTCGTCGGCGGGCAAAAGACGTCCGAAAATCTCTTCTTCGATATAGCGCACAACTGTCTCGCCGTAGCCTTCGCCGGCACGTTGCGCCAAAAGCGGGCGATAAGGATCGGGATAAGGGGCATGAACCACGCCGCCCATCGTTGGGGCAAATCCACGTTTATATTTTGCTTTACTGGCAGTAAAAGCAAGCGAGCCCATTGTCCGCCCGTGAAAACCACCGAGAAAACCGACAAAGCCCGAGCGTCCGGTATGGTAACGAGCAAGTTTGATGGCTGCTTCCACGGCTTCGGTGCCAGAATTTGTTAAAAATACGCGGGCGTCTTCTTCAAAGGGCGCGATCGCGCTAAGTTTTTCACTCAGCTCGACCCACTTCTCATGATAAAAATCCGAAGAAATATGCAAGAATTTCTCCGCCTGCTCCTGAATGGCTTTCACTACCTTTGGGTGGCTATGCCCTGTTGATGCAACGGCAATGCCAGCGGCAAAATCGAGAAAACGATTGCCGTCCACATCCCAAACTTCGCTGCCCTTGCCATGATCCATCACAAATGGATAAGCTCGAGGATAAGAATTTGAAACAACAATACTATCACGCTCGATCAATGCGCGCCCTTTTACGCCGGGGAAGTTAGACATCTACAGAATTCTCCTTGGTTTTTTCTTTCATCCCCACCAACGCCAGCGCACCGAGCAAACCGGCATCATCGCCAAGCGCAGCAGGGGTAATGACAAGATTTTCAAGATAAGCAGGGTTGAAAATATGCTCCTGCAAACTTTTTCTAAAAGGCGTCCAGAGCAATTCGCCGCTCTGCGAAACACCGCCCCCAAAGATCAAAATAGACGGATTGAAAATATGCAAAAAACTGGCGACCCCAATACCCAGATACTTTCCCGCTCGTTCATAAGCGGATACGGCAAGCGGATCGCCTTTTCGTGCAGCTTCAGCGATGAGTTCTGCCGTCCGCTTCGCCCGCGACCTTAGGCTTGATTCCACTGTATCATCTTCAAGTTGCTCTTCAACGTATCTTGCAATCCCCGTTCCCGAAGAAAATGCTTCAAGATGACCTTTATGCCCGCATCCGCACACAGGGCCATCCGCTACGACCGTCACATGTCCCAATTCACCAGCCAAGCCTTGCCATCCTTCGAGCAGGTGACCATCGCTGATGACACCACCCCCAATACCGGTGCTGATCGTTAGATAGAGTAAATTTTCATGTCCCTGCCCCGCACCATAACGCCACTCACCCAGCCCGGCAAGATTGGCATCATTGCCCAAATAAACGGGAATGTGAAAACGGGCGTTGACCTTGTCGGCAATGGGATAGTTCTCCCAATCAGGGATATTGGGTGTATTCAGGATCACGCCTGTGCGCGGATTTAGCGGTCCCGGGGCAGCGATGCCGATCGCGGTGGGAATTTCACCTTCAGGGATCACGCTCTCAATTAAATTAAGAATCCGCTCAAGTAGAGTTTCATTTTTTGAGCGGGTTTTAATTTTCTGGTGCTTAAGCGGGCGGGTCTCGTCACGACGGTAGGACGCCGCGCGGATGTGCGTCCCGCCCAGATCAACGGCAATGCGAATACTCATGGCGGCTATTATACTTCCTTGGAGGTGAATGTCATGGGGCAAGTGTCATATTTTTGGCAGACAAAACAAAGGGAGTTCTCTTTAATCCAATGTGCGAATAGACATTGCCAACCAAGCCCCACCGATCAGCGCAAAAACAATAATGAGCATCACCCAGACTCTTGTTGAATCGCTTTGCCCGGTTTCACTTTCAGCTAAGTCAGTTGAGGAAGCGGTGGGCATTACGGTTGGGTGGAGGGTGGCGGTAGGTGTTGTTGGAAGCAAGATAAATGTTGAAGTAGCGGAGGCAAGTTGGGGCACGGGGGTATCAACAGGCTGAGTGGCGGCTTTCTGAACAAGCAGGATCTCACCTTCGTATACAGAATCTGTTTCTCCAAGACCGTTCCAGACGCGAATCTGGGCAATTGTAATGTTATAAGCCATTGCGATACTCCACAAAGATTGCCCATAAGCAACTTTATGGATGACATCTCCATCGGGGCGAGCCGTGCTAACGATGACAGGCAGAATATAGTCAGAGACCAGATTTCCGGTTGAGTCATAAGGAAGGGCGGTGAGCAGAGAAACAGCATCGGTTTGCATATCACCGCTGTTGGTTTGGAGTGCAGTTTCGAGCACAATATAAATCTGATCGCTAATCGCAACGGCTGCGCCAATGTCGCTTCGGTCTGGGGAGAGCATGGTGTTGGTATGAGGGCCATCGCCAAGCCAAAACTGGATGGCTTCATCTACCGTGCGCGCGGCTACCCAATTTTCAGAGCGATAGCCATCTAAAGAAAGATCACCCGCGAGGGGATAACCGAGGGAAATCAACCATTGTCCCAGCGTAAGACCCGGCGGGCGAACATGCCCTGGTGCGCCAGCGGCGATGGCGTTGGCTTCCCACTGCGCGACTTCCATTAAAGCAGGGTGTGTATTTAGTGGATGCAATCCATTTGCAACACGTAGCGCATTTACAGCATTGATAACTTCTTGTGCTGTGGCTTCCTGCAACGATGGTTGGGCGTTGGCTTTTGGGGCGGGGATGAGAAAAATGCTGATGACAAGCAGAGAGAGAAGAAGAAATTTACGCATGGGCTTTCTAATGTTTAAAGCGTACAAAAATTCGACCAAAATTCTTACTATCTTTGTCAACACGATGATAAAGAGCCTTAATATGCTTCTGGTTCAGAAAGCGGAGTACTTTCTTTTTTAGCTGTCCACCGCCTTTACCGGGGATGATCTCCACAAGCGAGATTTTCTTTTCAATCGCTTCTTGAATGATGCGGTTGAGTTCTGTTTCGATCTTGTCGCCGCGATTGTAGATGTCGTGTAAGTCGAGTTTAAGTTTTGCCATAATTGATTTTACTATGACGGGAGCATAAAAAGACACCGAGTGTTTTAAAAATACTCGGTGTCTGATTTACTGCTTACTGATTACTGTTTATTGCTCTCCGTAATTCTCCGGCAGCCAACAGCAGAGAACCAAGTCTTTTGCCGCTTTGACTTCATCGAGTCTGCCGAAGGGCGTATTGTGCGGAGCCTCGTGTAGCAAGTCCGGGGTCGCGTGCGCTTCTTCGGCGATCTTCAGCATTGCATCAATGAAAGTATCCAGCGTAACCTTATTCTCGGTCTCGGTCGGTTCGATCATCAGTGCTTCATGAACGATCAGCGGGAAGTAATTTGTGGGTGGGTGGAAGCCGTAATCCATTAGGCGTTTGGCAATATCCAGCGCATGAATGTCAGGCGCATCTTTCCAACGACCTTCAGCAACGAATTCGTGCATACAGATGCGGTCATAGGGAACGTGATAAGTATCACGCAGACGGGCGAGGATATAGTTGGCGTTCAGGACGGCGTACTCAGAAACATCGCGCAGACCATCCGGTCCGTGCATGGCAATATAAGTGAAAGCGCGGACAAACATCCCAAAGTGCCCGTGGAAGGCTTTCACACGCCCAATGGTTTTTGGCGGATCAACCAGCCCAAAGAGCGGAGGCAAACCTTCGGCTTCCTCTTCAACGACGTCGACGATCGGAGCGGGCAGGAAATCTGCCAATTCCGCTGTTACGCAAACGGGACCAGAGCCAGGGCCACCGCCACCGTGCGGGGTGGAGAAGGTCTTATGCAGGTTGTAGTGCATCACATCGAAGCCGAGATCAGCCATTTTTGTGATACCGAGCATGGCATTCATATTTGCGCCATCGCCGTACATCAGCCCGCCCGCATCGTGGACGATCTGGCAAATTTCTTCAACATTTTCATCGAAGAGACCAAGTGTATTCGGATTGGTGAGCATCATGCCGACAAGGGTATCGTCCGCTTCAGCACGTAAGGCGTCGAGATCGACGTTACCGCGTTCATCCGATGGAATTTGAACGACTTTCAACCCACTCATTGCTGAGGTAGCAGGGTTTGTCCCATGTGCCGAGTCGGGGATGAGCATCTTCATGCGTTTCATATCATTGCGGTCGCGGTGATAGGCGCGCATCATCAAAACACCCACAAACTCGCCGTGTGCGCCAGCCGCAGGTTGCAAGGTGATCGCATCGAAGCCGCTGATCTCTTTGAGCCATTCCTGCAATTGGAACATCAACACGAGTGCGCCTTGTGTGGTCTCAATAGGCTGCATCGGGTGCAGATTCGCAAATCCTGGCAGGCGGGCAGTATCCTCGTTGATCTTGGGGTTGTACTTCATCGTACAGGAGCCAAGCGGATAGAAGCCGCTATCGACGCTGTAGTTGAAGGTGGAGAGTTTAACGAAATGACGGACAACGTCTACTTCAGAGAGTTCGGGGAGCGGTAGCTCTTTTCGGAGCATGGCATCCGGCAATTTGGTGCGTGGCACGTCCGGTTCAGGAAAGTCTACGCCGATCCGCCCGGGGGAAGAAAGTTCATAAACGGTGGGTTCAACAATTTTCGGGGCACCATCCAATTTGAAATCAGTCATGGTTCACCTCCGCAAGAACGCTTACAAGGGCATCAATTTCTTCTTTGCTATTCTTTTCGGTCACAGCGATCAGTAAGTGATTTTGCATATCAGGATAATCCTGTCCCAGATCGTAGCCGCCGATGATGCCGTGTTCGAGCAAATGGGCGTTGATCTCAGCAACAGGTTCTTTGCAGCAAACCACAAATTCGTGGAAGAAAGGCTCGTCGTGGCAAAGTTCAAAACCGGGGAGATTAGCGATTTGTTCAGCAGCATAATGTGCCTTGTGATAGCAAAGCTCAGCAACATGGCGCATACCCGTTTGCCCAAGCAGGCTCATATAAACGCCGGCCGCGAGTGCCAGCAAGCCCTGATTGGAGCAAATATTGGAAGTGGCACGTTCACGTTTGATGTGTTGTTCACGTGGTGTCAACGTTAGCACAAAGGCACGCTGTCCACGAGAATCGACACTCTCGCCAACCAAACGCCCAGCCATTTTGCGGACATATTTTTGGCGCGTGGTGAAGAAGCCAAGATAAGGACCACCATAAGACATGGCGATGCCGAGAGGCTGCCCTTCACCAACGACCATATCTGCGTCCATCTCACCGGGGGTTTTCAACATGCCCAAGGCAGTAGGATTTGCAACAATACAGAAGAGTGCACCGGCTTTGTGAGCAGCTTCACCCAATTTTGTGTAATCAAAAACGCGACCGAAGAAATCGGGATATTGGACGACTACCAGCGCGGTATTCTCGTCGATCAGTTCAGCCAGCGCATCAGGCGTGGATAACGAACCTGCTTCCGTACCTACAATATCTAAATCGGCGAATTGCGTATACGTATTAGTCGTTGCCCGATACTGTGGATGCACTCCCGCAGACATGACAATGCGTTTGCGCTTTCCGCGGAACTGCGCAATTGCCATATTTACAGCTTCGGCAACCGCTGTTGAGCCATCGTAATGAGAGGCATTCGCTACATCCATACCGGTCAGGTTCGCCATCATGGATTGATATTCAAAGATCGCCTGCAAGGTGCCTTGCGATATTTCTGGCTGGTAAGGGGTATAGGCGGTATAGAACTCGCCGCGTAACAAAATATGATTGATCGCAGCAGGGATATAATGGTTATAAACGCCTGCGCCAAGGAAAGATACCAGTTCGGCAGCACTTTCATTGGCTTGAGCGATCTCGTTCAACTCTGCCGCAGCTTCCATTTCGGTCAGTGCCGGGGGCAGGTCAAGATCGGGATAACGATGCGCAGCAGGGATGGCGTGGAAAAGGTCTTTTAGCTTCTCTACACCGATCGTTGCCAGCATCTCATCCCGCTCTTTGGGGGAATGGGGGATATAGGTCATAATAGTTTCCAGTTTCCAGTTTCCAGTATTCAGTAGGCAGTATTCAGTAAACAGTTTTCAGTGGATTACTGATTACTCCCTACTGTTTACAAAGTATTCGGCTTGTGTTTCGCTGATCTTTGAAGGATTACAAAACATCGCCGATTTATTCATCATGCCGCCAAGAAGACGGCCAACCTCTTCAGCTTGTAACAAAAGTTCCTGAGCTTTTTCTTCTGAAATATAGCCACTATCTTTTGCCACTTCTATCCAGTGTTGAGTTTCCAGTGCTTCGTTATCAGCATCTGTTAGCTTGCTTAAAAAGTGCTTTTGGTAACGGCGTTTTCCCCAAGCTTCAGCGATTTGTGCACCAACAGAGCGAGAAGAGCGACGTATTTGGTCTGTGAGAGAAAAACTCTCATTACGAGGAAATGCTTTTGTTATCTCAAAAATCTCCCGCCAAAGAATGCGAGCCTTTTGATAAACAATCAAATCCTGAAACCTTTGTACATACGCCACTTTTTTCTCCGACTACGCACTGATTACCAAATATTGAATACCGATTACTGAGCACTGGTCACTGAATACTGATCAGTCTCTATCTGCGCAGTATTTCTCATACGCAGCAGAATCCATCAATTCATCGCTCTGGCTACTAACGTCAACTTGTACCAACCAGCCAGCCCCGTAGGGATCGCTATTGATGACTTCAGGAGTATCTGCCAAACCTTCATTGACGGCAACCACAGTCCCACCAGCAGGAGCGTAAACTTCAGCAGAAGCTTTTACAGATTCAACCGAAGAGATTTCGCCGCCAACTTCCAGAGTGTCATCGACATCGACGAGGGCTTCCACAAAAACGATGTCAGAAAGCTGACCTTGAGCATAGTCGGTCAATCCCATTTTGCCGCTTTCAAGATCAACCCATTCATCCGATTTCGTGTATTTCAAATTGCTGGGGATATTCATTTATCTGTCTCCTTTAGACTAAACGTAAATTATGATTTAAATTAAAAAGCGCACGAAAATAGTCGCGCGCCTCTGTGTTTGATTACCTGAGAGATTCTTCCCAAAAAAAACTGGGAGTTGCCCCGTCGGTGTCCTATTTAAAATAGAAACTTTCCAGAGAAAGAAAAAAAGCGGGTCCTTTTACCTGAGAGTTTCGCCTGAGCTCGCCAGCCCAAACTTGCCCCTTCGGTGCTTTACAACTATCTCTAGCGCAAAGTCTCTCCCCGATTTCATTTAAATTGTCTGACAATAATAATTCTACGGGGCAGAAGGACTAAAGTCAAGGGGATGAGTGTCACTAAAGAAAAAAGCCTGTACTTTGTACAGGCTTTTGAGTAGAACTGGAAGAGCTTATGCCCAACCCTGATTTTTAACAAAATCAGTTACAACAGGTATTTCAATATACTCACCCTGATAGGCTTTATAAGCCCAGAACCACATGATCAGACCAACAAGGAAGCCACAGCCAAGAGTTATCGCGCCTACAAAGGGCAAGATGACTGATAGCAAAAGCCCCAGAATAAGAGCCTGGACATTATGCGCCTTGATAAATGGACGATCTTTCTTGTCTTCCATCAACAAAATGATAATGGGAACGACGGGGGAAAAGAAATAAGCCAATGCAGCCCACAACTTGTCATCACTTGTAATTTCGCTTTCAACGATAATAGGTTCTTCAGTCATTAGTAACTCCTCTAATTTAGATGAATAAAACAAAACTTGCCTAATTCTACAGGGAATAGGTCTAAAAATCAATTAGGAAGATTGTATAATACCACTATGAAAAAATCTCCCCGCATTGTCTTCATGGGTTCGCCCGATTTCGCAGCGATAGCCCTCAAACGTTTAGCACAAGATTTCAACGTCGTTGGCGCAGTCACCCAGCCAGATCGACGTGGTGGACGTGGCAAAAAACTCATCTCGCCGCCCGTTAAAATTTTGGCGGATGAGTTGTATATTCCGACTATTCAGCCGCGCCGCGTTCGGGATGAAGAGTCAATGGATGCCCTGCGCCGCTTCGCCCCTGACCTGATCGTGGTTGCCGCCTACGGGCAGATTCTGCGCCCCGAACTGCTACAACTCCCCCCGCGTGGATGCATCAACATTCATGGATCATTATTGCCCCGTTGGCGTGGTGCAGCGCCCATCCAAGCCTCCATTCTCGCAGGCGATGCTGAAACCGGCATCACCATCATGATGATGGACGAAGGCGTAGACACAGGCGATATGCTCGACAAACGCGCCCTCCCCATCGCCGATGATGATACCGCCGGAACACTCTTCGACAAACTCGCGCCCCTCGGCGCGGAATTGCTCGTTGAAACCCTCCCAAAATATCTTTCTGGTGAAATAAACCCCCAACTCCAACCCGCAGAAGGCTCAACCTACGCCAAAATGCTCAAAAAAGCAGATGGCTTACTCGACTTCTCACAAACCGCCGAAGAACTCGAACGTCGCGTGCGGGCTTTCTCACCTTGGCCTGGCACCTTCTTTGAATGGAACGGAAAACCGCTCAAGGTTCACCGCGCCCACGTTGACGGGCGTAAAAGTCCGGGCAACGGTATCAAGTTAAAGGTCGCGGGCGTACCGGCAATTGGTACAGCGGAAGGTGTCCTCGTCCTCGATCAAATCCAACCCGCAGGGAAAAAGTCAATGGACGGCAAATCCTTCCTATCTGGCGGAAGAATCTGGGAATAATTACGAAATTGTCACGTTAAAAACGTGAACTACCGTAGGTCATGCTTGTAGCGTGACGTGGATAAAGGAAATCACTATGAAAAAATACATTGCCTCCATCGACCAAGGCACGACAAGCACCCGCTTCATCATCTTCAACCACATGGGCGAAATTGTTGCCGTTGACCAAAAAGAACACCGCCAAATTTACCCCAAGCCCGGCTGGGTGGAACATGATCCGCTCGAAATTTGGGTGCGCACGCACGATGTAATGAAGGGCGCGTTGGAGAAGGGCGGCATTGATGCGAGCGATATTGCCGCTATCGGCATCACCAACCAGCGCGAGACGGCAGTGGTTTGGAATCGCCACACGGGTGAGCCAGTTTACAATGCCATCGTCTGGCAGGATACGCGCACGCACGGGATTTGCAACGAACTCGCCAAAGAGGGTGGGCAGGATCGTCTGCGTGCCAAAACCGGGCTGCCGC
>Ga0209042_1000925_pt1 | contig 25309 bp, 17 predicted proteins | sample SaaInlV_200m_DNA_6_FD_184649 | JGI IMG/M metagenome (GOLD analysis project Ga0209042, IMG submission 184649) | Marine microbial communities from expanding oxygen minimum zones in the Saanich Inlet - SI037_S2LV_200m_DNA (SPAdes) (version 2) | ecosystem: Environmental > Aquatic > Marine >...
AACTATTCTAAATAATATTTTGTTAACTTTGCAACTTGAAATTTAGTTCGTTGAAAATATTGAAATTACAAAATCCGTAGTACCCGAAAAACGAATCCTATGAACGTAATATGCTCATATGTAGGCAGATATAAAATATTGTTCTCAACTTGGGTTAGGTGCAATTAAAATAAAACGTATTCGATTGAAAATAATAACACTCAATAAAATTATGAAATGGAGCTTGATTTTATTCGTTTTCACAATAATCGCTTGTTCGGTTAATCGAGACATTAGAGATAAGACTAAAACAAAAATAATAAGGCTTACTTCGTTAGATTTGACTTTAGATAGCCATTTTAAAAAGGGGGATTATATTATATCGATTAGTGATAGTATTGGAAATGACTTGTTAGAACGGTTTATTAACCTTCCAGACTCTTGTGCTTTCAAAAATGACACAGTTGATTTAGATATAACAGATGCGTATTGGACAAGAAGTCCTATAAAAAGAGTGATACGCAATTGTATTGAAATGAATGATGTAAGGATTTATTCAATTCTTGAATCAAAATATATTTATAAAATAAAGAGGACTGTTTCAAAATCAAAATATAAAGATATTCACAATCGCTACATCTACACAAATGTGGTAAGTGGTGATACAATTCTTTATTCACATTCATTTGATACAGGGACACCACCATTTTGAATTAAATAATTTTTTTTAATAAAAGCACCTAATAGAGTAGGCGGCTGATGGCAAAATAACTACCAGTGCACCTCTCACAGCTCTACTGAGCCTGTCGAAGTACCACTAAGCGTACGGATCTCGTACTTAGCGCTTCATTAAGCAAAAGAAAATTTCACAGTTTTATCCAAGTAACAATATTTTGATTAATTTTATTGTTTAATAGAGGTTTATTGAAAAATTGAAGATATGAATTATAGAATTATAAAAATGTTGGTTTCGTTCCTTGTAATATTTTTGTTTCTAATAGGAGCAACAAGCGATACGGACGATAAAAGAAATAAAGTCTTAATAGATATTATACATCAGGGATTGGAAAGAAGTCATTTTTTAGAAGTAAATTTAGATGATAAGTTTTCGCAAAAGATGTTTTCTCTGTATATGAAACGACTTGACTATAGCAAGCGCTTTTTGTTGAAGTCAGATTTCGACCAACTTTATCGTTTTGAAAATCAATTAGATGACCAAATAAAACAAAGAAGCTACGAATTTTTTAATCTTTCGAATAATATAATCGAACAAAGGATAGGAGAAGTCGAGCATTTTTACCAAGAAATTTTATCTAAACCTTTTAATTTTGAAACAGATGAAACTTTGGAGACCGATCCGGAAAAAATTGAATATGCAAATTCGTCTGATGAGTTAAAGCTAAACTGGAAAAAATATCTTAAATATCGCACACTTGCTCATCTTGCCGATAAAATAAAAACTCAGGAAAAAGCCATTGCTGACAATGACACGAGCATCAAAATTCAAAGTTTCGACAGTTTGGAATTTGCTTCGCGCGAAAAAGTTAAAAATACCTTCGATAATTATTTCAGACGCTTAAAAAAGATAGAACAAAAAGATAGAAGAAGTTTATATTTAGTCTCATTCACAACAACATACGATCCGCATTCGGTTTTTTTTCCACCAAAAGACAAAGAGAATTTTGACATTTCAATGTCGGGGCAATTCGAAGGTATTGGTGCAACCCTAAGCGAAATTGATGGTTATATAAAAGTACAAAGAATTGTTCCGGGCAGTGCTTCCTGGAAACAAGGAGAATTAGAGGTAGGCGATATAATTTTAAAAGTTGCTCAGGCCGATGGCGAACCTCTCGATGTGGTTGATATGCGACTCGACAAAGCAGTAGAATTTATTCGAGGGAAAAAAGGCACAGAAGTCAGGCTGACAGTGAAAAAAGTAGATGCTTCTATTGTTGTAATTCCGATTATCCGCGATGTTGTAATTTTAGAAGAAACCTATGCAAAATCATCAATTATCAATAGCGAGAAGAAAATTGGTTATATAAAACTTCCGAAATTTTATGCAGATTTTAATAAGCAAGGTTCTGCCAATTGCACTGACGATATGAAAGTTGAAATCGAAAAATTAATGGACGAAAATGTCGAAGGATTAATTTTAGATTTGCGTAATAACGGCGGTGGCTCGCTAATGGATGTTGTAAAAATTGCAGGTTTGTTTATTGAACAGGGCCCGATAGTTCAAGTGAAAGCCAGAGTTGGCAAACCAATAATTCTTTCTGACGAAGATTCTACAACTATGTATGATGCACCTTTGATTATCATGGTTAATTCTCATAGTGCATCGGCTTCAGAAATTTTAGCAGCCGCAATGCAAGATTACAAGCGTGCTGTGATAATTGGAACATCATCGACATTCGGAAAAGGAACAGTGCAAAAGATGATAAATTTTGATCATCTTTTACCACCAAAGCTGAACGATATAAAACCTCTCGGTGCAATGAAACTTACTATTCAGAAATTTTATCGCATAAATGGAGGTACAACCCAACTGAAAGGTGTTGTGCCAGATATTGTTTTGCCCGACAATTACAAATATATTGAATATGGCGAAAAAGAGCTCGATTTTCCTATGGAATGGACAAAAATTGAGCCTTTAGAATACAATACTGCTGATTTAAACAACGAATTGAAAATACTTCAGAAAAACAGCAAGAAACGTATTAAGAAGAGTGAAAAATTCAAAATTGCAGATTCAAATGCACAGAGATTAGAAATTCAACGAAAAAACTCAATTAGAAGCTTAAATCTGGAAAAGTATCAAAAAGAACGAGCAAAAATTAATAATGAAGCAACAGTTTATAAAGAAACAATGAAAAAACCAACGGGTTTGGAAGTGTTCTCCGTTCCTGCCGATACTTTTGGTTTGGCTACAGATTCTGCAAAAATGGATATAATTTCTGCATATTACGAAAATCTTCAAAAAGATGCTTACTTGTTCGAGGCTGTTTCTGTTATGCAGGATATGATTGATGAGTAGTTTTTATAATATTTATTCATCAATTCATTTTTTTACATTTAGCTATGAAATGCCTATCTCCCAAATTATCAATTTGATAGTTGAGATTTGCCCTTTCCATTTGTTCTTTTACTTCATCAAAAGTAAAGGCTGCCAACAATGAATTGTAGAAATCTTCCTGCAAAACCTCTGGTTCACTTGCCGAAATTGATTCCACAATTTTCTTAGCTTTATCGATAGAATCCGGGCGAATTAAATCCATAACATAAATTTGGGTGTGGTTGTTTGCCAATCGGTTTATCTCAGCCCAAAAATCATTAGGGCTTGGGATATGATGCAAAAGGTCTTTTGAAATAATCAGATCGAATTTTCCTTCTGGCAAATTCAAATTTGGCAATATGTCTTGTAATATTTCAACCCTATCCGTTAAATTATGTTTTGCTATTTTTTGTGTTGCTAAATCTACCATTTGGGCTGATCCGTCAATAGCAAAAATTTGCACATCCGGAAGTTTTTTTGTCAATTCAATATCCAAATCGCCGGGACCGCAACCTAAATCTAAAATATTTCCAGTTTTTATTTTTGAATTTTCAATTATGTAATCTATAAATGAATGGTTCGAGAAAGCAAAGTCTGCATTACTGTATGCAAGTGTTTGTTCTTCATTTTCCATTAGTTCAGGTTCGAGGATTCTTTTCATAATTTTCTGATATTTATTTAAACATTTTGTCAAGAAAGCAAATTATACTGTAATTTCGCCACTGATTGATTTGTTGAGACAACTTATAATTTCTTGCTTGTTTTTTTTATTTCCAAACAAAAACATGAGTTTGCATAATGCGGCTTCGGTAGTAATGTCGTAACCGCTCACAACTCCTGCATCAGACAATGCAATACTTGTTTCGTATAAACCCATATTTACACTTCCTGCACTACATTGTGTTACATTTAAAATAATTATTCCTTTATCTACTGCTTTTTTTATCTCGTTTACAAACCAATTGCTTGATGGAGCATTGCCTGATCCAAAAGTTTCAAGAACAAGAGCTTTGAGCCCCGAGATATTTAAAATTGAACTTACAACATTTTTAGAAATGCCGGGAAAAACCTTTAGAACAGCAATATTTTCATCCATTTTAGTGTAAATTTTAATATCGCGTTTCACTGTAGGATAGTGAATTACAGAATGATTATATTTGATATTTATTCCAACTTTTGCTAATTTAGGATAATTATCAGACTGGTATGCATCAAAATATTCGGCACTGTATTTTGTAGTTCTATTTCCTCTAAACAGTTGATTTTCAAAATAAATACAAACTTCTGGCACTAAGGCCTGTCCATTCTGACGAGCGGCTGCAATTTCAATAGCTGTAATCAAATTTTCCTTTCCATCTGTTCGTAGAGTTCCTATTGGCAATTGTGAGCCTGTAAAAATAACGGGTTTGTGTTGATTTTCGAGCATAAAACTAAGAGCAGAAGCGGAAAATGACATTGTATCGGTTCCATGTAAGATTACAAAGCCATCATGTTTATTATAATTTTCTTTAAGAATTTTCGTCAGTTTAATCCAAGTTTTTGGATTCACATTTGAGGAATCGACTACTGGGTCGAAAGTATAAGTTGACAGATTGTAGTCGAAATTTTTCAATTCGGGAACCTGTTTCAAAATATGGTCGAAATCGAATGGTACAAGCGAGTTATTTTTCTCACTTCTAAGCATTCCAATGGTTCCGCCGGTGTAAATTATCAAGACTGAGGGTTTTTGCATTTTTGTGTTTTAAAATAAATCATTTAAACTGACTCACCTCGAATTACAGAGGAAATACATCATAGAACTAACTGTTAGTCAATAGTTTCTACCCTTAAACCAATATCCATAATAAAGGGCAAATGCCTCATGCGCATGGCCTGTTCAAATTCGAAAGTATAAATTCCAGCAACAGGAAACCGAACGTTTTTTTTATACAAAATTTGATTGTCCCAAATATCTCCCATACCATCGCCAAGCCATTTTCCGCTTAGGTCTGCCAAAACGCAATCAAAGGTATCTCTCAGAAAATAGCCATCCGGAGAACTTGTCTTTATGAAAAGATAAATGTTGCTATATTGATATAAGTCTGTATTTCGGATGTTTACAAAAACATTATGAACAGCCAAAGTATCTGAGATTAATACTTCAAAAGTTGCTTTTTTTTGGTTGTCCCAAATTCCTTTTTCGATTTTTATGTTTTCTTCAAACACTTTTTTTGTGTCGCAGGAACATAAAAAAACTGAAAGAATTCCAATTATTATAACAATTTTTTTCATTAAGAATATTACAATATTTATTTATTTTCCTTTCTATTATTTTCCTTTTTGGGTTTATGTTGTTTTTCGCTATTACCGTTTTTTGACCTATGGCGATTAGGTTTTTTCTTTTTCTTTGCTTTTTCCTTATCGTCGAAACGAGTTAAACTCTCTTGCCCAACGGTATCTTCATATCCAACTACATTAAACATGTTTACCGGATTTTTTTCAGACAACTCATCAGGAATTACTCCTTTTGAATTCAGTTTTATTATTTCTCTTACTCTTTCGAGCGGAAGCGGAATAGCATTAAAAGCGTGTTCTTTATCGTAAGAATACCAAAGGATTTTTTTATAAATTTCGGTTTTTACATGAAATGCCGTTCCGTTTTTAGATTTTAACTCAATAGTCGAAGAAGGAAAATCTTTTTGAGCATCAATATAACAATCTATCTCGAAGTTTAAGCAGCACTTCAATTTACCACATTGGCCTGCTAATTTCTGTGGATTGAGAGAAAGCTCTTGATTTCTGGCCGAATTAGTCGAAACCGAAACGAAAGATTTGATATGAGTAGCACAACATAATTCTCGCCCACAAGGTCCTATTCCGCCAATTCTGCCGGCTTCTTGTCTGGCACCAATTTGTCGCATTTCAATTCTAATTCTGAAAGTATCGGCCAAAATTCTTATTAAAGCACGAAAATCGACTCGTTCTTCAGCAATATAATAAAATATTGCTTTGGTTTTGTCGCCTTGAAATTCTACATCGCCAATTTTCATGTTTAGCTTCAATTCTTCGGCAAGTTTTCGGGCTTTTAGCATAGTTGGAATTTCCGACTCTATTGCAAGTTCCCATTTTTCTACATCCAAAATTTTTGCTTTCCGATAAATTCGCTTAAACTCAGAATCTAAAGAAATTCCATTTTTCTTTAATTGAAGATAAACCAAATCTCCAACAAGCGATACAATCCCAATATCGTGTCCCGGCGAGGCTTCCACAGCAATTATATCGCCGTTTCTAAGAGGAATATTATTAATATTTGAATAAAATTCTTTTCTTGTATTTTTAAATCTAACTTCTACTATATTACATACTTTTGCACTTTGTGGTAGGTCTTTCAGCCAGTTCTCGACATTTAATTTGCAACAACCGTCTGAAGTGTGTACCGGTCTGGCCAAATCTTCAAAATCTACTTTTGTACATCCCCTCGAAATTTTCCCTTCACTTATCATAATTTCATCTCTATTCATTTTTTCAATAAATGCAAAACTACATAAAATTATGAATTTTTGAGATTTTGAAATTTGGGCTAAATCTTATTTTGAGGTACTGAAGAGAAATGTTTTGGTGATAGCTATTTGTAAGCTAAAATGCTAAATTGCATTATCATAGGCTGTTCTTCGAAAACCTTAGGAAACAAACTCCTTCGAAAGTTTCATGAAAATAACCTTTTATGTCATCTAAAGGTAAATTGAATTTGAAAAAGGTTAAAAGTCCGATTTGCGTTTTTACATGTTATTGCATTCTGAATTTTAACAGTTTAGGGGACTTCTATAAATGCAAATTTCTTCGTTGTTTCAAAATCCTCATTTACAATAGTAAACTGCGGTTTTGAAATTTCTTACGCCTTGAAATTTGATATTTTTAGAAGTCCCCATTATCAAAATGTTGAAAAAAAGTTCGTTTTCTTTTGAAAAATTTGTTTTAATACGAAAACAAATTTAACTTTAGCAAAAAATTAGTTTTATGAAAGTTTTTCAAAGCCAATATAAATACTAAAAACCGAATTATTGGCTATTGACCGACTTTGAAAAAAATAAAACTGATTTCAGAAAATTGTTAATGTTTTACTACTAATAGTTACAAGTGAAAAACTATTTCTTTTTATGCGACATTTTTTATCTGGGGGAAACAAATTAATAAAACCATGCCTTGAAATGTGGGAATATTTTGAGGCTTTTCAAACCAAAAAATCTACCACCAATTAACAAAAACTATTATAACAAATCAGTGTGTCTAAAGTGTTGAATCTATGATTGTTGTGAAATTTATTTTAAGCGCAAAGAACGCTAAGTTAATGAGTATTTTTTCTTTGCGAAACATTGCGATTTACATGGCGATCTTTGTGGTTATAATATTTATTTTGCTTTAGTTTAGCATGTTACAATTTATTGTCATGCACTGATTTGTTACAAACTATTAATTTAAATTTTATGATTATGAGACTTAAAAATATATTTACAATAGCTTTTCTAAGCTTAATCAGCTACTCAATTTATTCTCAAAATATTCAGTGGCAAAGTGCTACAAATTTTGGATGCCATGCTTATTACTATTCAAGCGCCTTCGATAATAATGATGATTTAATAATGATGGCAGAATATTTGGCAAGTCCTGTTTTTGCTGATACTACAATATCATGTCCTCAATGTTATGCTGGCAGTTCCAATAACCTTCATTTGACATCAAAAGTTGACATAAATGGCAATTTGTTAATTCCGGATATGACCGGTGGATACAATTTTGTTTTCGATCAGCAAAATAACTACTATTCTTCATCCAATTCTTATATAGGCAGTCATCTTCGTAAAGCGGATAGTAATGGCAATCTTTTATGGTCAAAATACTTTGCCAGCAATTCAACAACATCGGATGCTGCAATAATCTCAATTTCTGTTGCTGATAATAATTCAGTTTGTGTTGCAGGAATGTTTTATGGAGGTACAGCATTAAATATTAGTAATATATATTATCCTATGCAGGACACCATTCATGCTTTTGCTGTACAGTTTGATTCGATGGGCAATGTTGAGTGGGTCGTTGAACTACAAAGTTTAAACAACAACTATAATCCAAATATTGGCACACAATCATCTATATACGACAATAATGGTAATGTATATATCGCTTGGGATTATTCTGTTTACAAAATTTATCAGGGAAATATTGTTTGGCAACAACATTATCCTGATTTTCATATAAGCGAAATAGGAGTATTTTATTCTGGTGATTTATTTTGTATTGGTTGGTTTTATTCTCCAACAATTACAATTGGTAGCCAAATATTTACAAACGATGCAAACTATGGTTTTGATTTTCTTATGGCAAAAATTAATTCTTCAAATGCAAATGTAATTTGGGCAAAAAGTGGGATTAATATTTCGGGCTCCTCTGTTAGTTCTTTATTTTCAATTGATCAGAATGATAATATCTATAATTATCTTGGTTCTTCAGGAAATGTTTATATTGATTCTATAAATATTCCATTTGGCGGTTATTTGGCAATGTATGATAGTGATGGAACCTTCCAATGGGCAGAAAACTTAATAGTTACAGGATCTTCTTATACTATTAATGATCTACAAATTAATCAAAATGGAGAATTGCTTTTTTTTGTAGAGGGTTTTAACAGTGGAATCTATGTTTTTAGTGCAGATACACTTATTACAAGTGGTAATCAATTTATCTTCGCCAAAGCCACCCTCCCCTCAGCCCAAACACAAAGCCAAAGCCAAAATATTTCTTTAGTTTCGGGCTGGAGTATGATTTCTACATATATCGAACCTATGAATAATGATATAGAAAATATTTTTTCAACAATTGTTAGTGATGTTATAATAGTGAAAGATGGGGTAGGAATGGTTTATTGGCCGCAGTATAATATCAACAATATTGATAGCTTTACTATAGGAATGGGCTACCAGATAAAAATGAGCAATCAGAATACATTGCAGGTTTCCGGTGAGCAAATTGTTCCTGAAAATGAGATTATTCAATATCCTGCCGGCTGGAGTTTAATTGGGTTTTTATTAGATACAATTTCACCATTAGAAACATATTTAGGTTCAATAAGTTCAGAAATTGAACTTGTAAAAGACGATTTGGGAAATGTTTTTTGGCCATTGTACAGCATCAATAATATTGGAAATATGGCACCCGGCGAAGGCTATCAGATGAAACTGGCGAATGCTATATATTTCACCTACACGCCTTCACAATAGAAAAGAATTCCTGAAAGGACGAAATGCAATAGCGCAGGCTTTTTTATTTCAAAATTATTTGCAATAGAATTTTCACTTTTTTATCAAAATAGCAAGCTGAACAGCCAAATCGAAGAAAATAATTTTTGCATTGCCATTTCTTTCTATATGAAAATGTGTATTATTTATTTGGTCATTTATTTCGCTGATGTTATCATTATTTATGAATGGAGAAAATTTCGCGGAAAAGTCGTTCTCTTCGTTCGTCAAATAATTTATCTTAGGCTTATTGAAATTTAAGATAAAATTTTCACGAATCATTTTCAAGGAATATTTCAGAAAAGATAATTGCTTTTCTCTACCTATGCTTGCAATTTCGTCAACCCAACTATCAATTTTTAGCATTTCCTTAGTGTAACACATCCGAAAAAGTGCAATGAACTGTTCTAAGTTGAATTTATTTTCTTCGTTTTCTTCGAAAAGACTAAGAGCCTTGGTGTAGTTGCCATTTGCAAGATGCAGAATATTTGACAGTTTATTTTCATCTACTTCAAATTTCGATTTTAGCTTTTGCAAAAGGCTTGAATCATCAATTTTAGGAATTTTGATTAATTGAGTTCTCGATAAAATTGTCTTAATAATTTGGTCTGTATTTTCCGAAACAAGAACAAAAAGTGTTTTTGGTGGCGGTTCCTCAATAATTTTCAGTAATAAACCAACGCTTGTATTTTGCATTTTTTCGGGCAGCCAAATAATCATTATTTTATATTCCGATTCAAATGCCTTGAAATTCAGTTTTCTGATTATTTCATTTCCTTCTTTTTTGTAAATTACGCCTTGCTTATTTTCTATTTTGATTTTTTTATACCAATTATTCAGGCTGAAATATGGGTTTTCTATAAATATTTCTCGCCATTCTTTGATAAAATCATTGCAAACAGGCTCGTCATTTGCTTTTTTCTTAAAAATTGGAAAAGCAAAATGAAGGTCGGGATGTACTAGTTTTTGAAATTTTCGGCAAGATAAACATAGGCCACACGAGTCGTTTTCAGTTCTATTGGTGCAGGAAATATACTGAGCAAAAGCCACCGCAAGTGCCAATTTCCCTGATCCTTCGGGTCCGAAAAATAGTTGAGAATGACTCACTCGGTTTTCTTCAACCGACCTAATCAATCGGTTTTTTATGCTTTCCTGACCTATAATTTCTTTAAACTGCATAGTTTCATTAACTTACTATTAAAAATACTTTTGTAAAGAAAAGGAAAATATCAATTCTCATTGTCTAAGAATTTTTATTTCTGAATTTACTCCAACTTTTATTATGCTTGAGGGCTTTCTTTTCCTTAAATCGTTTTTGCTATGATTAACTATTAAATCGACCGCATTTTTTATTTCATCTTCAATTGAATGGAAATTTTCAGGCGATGGTTTTCCCGAAATATTTGCCGAAGTAGAAACTATGGGTTTCTTAAATTTTCTAATCAAATGACTGCAAAATTCATCATTAACAATACGAATTCCGATACTTTTATCCTCGTTTATTAAATTTGATGCTAGATTTTTTGCATCTGGATAAATAATCGTAAGAGGATTTTCAGAAACATCAATGAGCTCCCAGGCAATTTCTGGAACTTCTTTTACGTAGGTTTGAAGTTTAACTTCATTGTCGAGCAAAACGAGCATACTTCTTGTGTCTTGCCTTTGTTTTATTTCAAAAATCTTTTTCACTGCTGCCTGATTTGTAGCATCGCAACCGATACCCCAAATTGTGTCTGTTGGGTATAAAATGGTACCACCGGCTTTTAGTACCGAAACTGCTTTGTCTATTTCATTTTTTATGTTCATTTGCTTTATCAGAAAATAATTAATTATGCATAAATAGGGGATTTTGGATTTGTTATAATGCTAACCTATTCATAATATAGACTATCAATAAAATTCACGACATTTTTGATTGAAAGGTGTTTCCCATTTTCAAGAAATATTCAACATATTTTCAAAAGGGGCAATTCTCATTTTTGTAAGTTCAATATATTTTTGACTAATTTCAAATCCTACAAATTTTCTTTCACTTTTTAAAGCAGCTACGGCAGTACTACCACTACCCATAAATGGGTCCAAAATAATGTCTGTCTTAAAAGAATAAAGTTGCATCAATCTATGAGGTAAGTCAAGTGGAAATGGTGCAGGATGACCTACTCTTCTTGCTGATTCAGCATTGAATGTCCAAATAGATTTTGTCCATTCCATAAATTCATCTCTCGAAATTGAGTTTTGCTTTGTTTCTTTCTCGTTTCTATTACGGTCTCTTTTATAATCTCCTTTTGAAAATATTAAAATATACTCGTGAATATCTCTTAAAATTGGATTAGAAGCAGACATCCAACTGCCCCAAGCAGTTGAAGGACTTGCACTTGCTGCCTTATTCCAAATTATCTCACCACGCATATTAAAACCAATCTCAATCATAATTTTAGAAATATAATCTGAGAGCGGAATGTAAGGTTTTCTCCCAAGATTTGCAACGTTAACACATGCTCGACCTCCATTTACCAAAACTCGATACGTTTCTTCAAAAACACTTTTCAGCATTTTTAAATATTCTGTCAACGACAAATCTTCATCATATTCTTTTGAAACATTATAAGGAGGTGAAGTAATCATTAAATGCAGTGAATTGTCTGGAATCATTGACATATTTTCTGCCGAACCAAATATTGTTGAGTTTAGCAATTTTTCAGGAAACGAGTTAGTCTCTTTGCTGACTTGTATTTTGTTTGATATTTCTTTGTATAATTTAGAATCATAGAATTTGGATGAATCGTGATTTATTCTACCAATTGTTCCAAACGAACTTGATTCTGTGCCCTTTTTTCTTTGATATGTAGTTTCCTTTTCCCCCATTCTAATCATTTATTAAACTTAAAAACTTCGTTGCTTTCAAAATATCATCTTTTTCTTTTGAAGATACAGTAATAATTTGTCCTAATTTTCTTTTAGGCAACATTGAAGAAAAGAAATTCAAGTCGGAATTAACTACTTCTGAAATGTAATTGCTTAAATCTTGATATTCATTGAATGTTTGAAAACCTTTGTTAATACTATTTTTAATAAAGTCATTTGTGGGATTTGGATATAAGGAAATAAAACTTTGTATAATTCCCGCCTTTTTCAAGAAATCCACTTTTTGTAAGTAGTTTTTTGTTATTGGGCTATTTCCAAGAATGATAATTGGAATTTTTGTTGATTCTGTTCCAGAAACTCTAATATTTATAGATTTTCCAATTGCTTTCAACATCGAATCCGAACGAAGAATTGAAGGATTACCTTTATGTTTTTTGTAGTCTCCTACAAATTTTACTTGGTCATTTTCAAATTTGTAGTTATTTACAATACTCATTTTAATTTCAAAGAGCAATTTTATATTTTCTGGTTTTTGGAGAGTTTCATTTGTTGTGCAAAATGCTAAATCAGCATCACTTTGGGTTGTTAATCCAAGTTCAGGACAAACAACACCATTGACTGCAAATATCCCTAAACTTTCAGCAATTGGTTGAAAAAAGTCTTTACTCCATTTTTCAGTATATTGTCCAATTAGTGAATTTCTGCTTTGTAAAGTTTGTCCTTCTGTAGTTTTTCCCTTTGGGACGTATGCAAAATATCCATCGGTTAATTTATAAAATAATTGTTCCGGTGAAGCAAAATTTTTCATTGCTTCAGTAAAATATTTCTTTTCAATCTCTGTATCCCAAAATGTCATAACTAATTCATAGATTTAAAATACAAAAGTACTTATTAAAACGGTGTTTACTAAATCTATTTTGTTTTCTGTTGTATATTCTTCAACAAAACAAAGTATATATAATTATGCAAAAATAGGGAATTTTCATTTTGTGTTTTTCTGTTGGAAAGTTATCCATTGCCATTTTCATTTCTGATTTTTATCAACAATAAAAAATCTTTTTGAAATTGAATTTCCATATTCATCAACAACTGTCATTGTATGTTTTCCTTTCTCAGGTTGTATTCCTATTTCATGGAAATGTTCGGTTGTGCCAATAAATTCGTTATCTAAATGCCAAAAAACTTTAGTATTCGGTTCACGATGTACGATCTTAAAAACCACTTCACTTAATCTTTCATCAATATCTTTTGGAACATAAATATTTCTGGATTCTCCGGGGTACAAAAACTCCATCATATCAATAGAACTTACACCTATGCAGTCGGGACTGTATGGGGGCAATTTTCTGTAAAATGGATTTTTTGTTCGAAAGTACCATTCCCAACTTGGGGGCAAAACGAACCATGGTTTATGGTTCATATTTTGTTGAGGATAACATTTTGAGTTTACACGATACATTCCAGTAGAATCGAGGTGAATAATTTTGTGAAAGGGACAAATACCGGTCTTATTTGTTTGGGCAGAAACCAAAATTGTATCAACATTTTCGCAAACTGTTGATGAGATGAATCCACTTTCCTTGCAAACAGGCAGGAGTTTCATATCATCATAGGGTGTTTCAAACCAAACTGTAACAGGAAGTTTATCGTAAATCTCAAACATGATTGGTGCTGCTGCAGAAACTCCAATCAAACCCGGGCGGCCTTCTCCATCGGCATTTCCTACCCAAACCCCAACAGTGTATTCCGGTGTTACGCCAATTGCCCAGGCATCTCGAAACCCAAAACTTGTTCCTGTTTTCCAGGCAATTCGGCGCGACGAGCTAAACATTTCCCAGCCTGTTTCGGTTTCAGGACGATTTACTTCCAATAAAGCCTGAAAAGTAGAAAATATAGCTGAAGCGGAAAATATGCTATACTCATGGTTCAAACTTATATTCGGCTTTTTTGTTTTAGAAAAATAATAATCGCATTTTTCCCAGTTGTCCTGGCTATATTGGCTGCTATTTTGAGAGTAATTCGAAACAACATTTGCCATGTTTGAATATGCGTTTGCCAAATCCCACAAACTGGCTTCTGCACCGCCCAGAATAAGCGATAAACCATAATATTCGGCAGATTGGTTTATGTGTGAATATTGCATTTTATGTAAGTATTCTAAAAATTTCTCAACTCCGTATTTTTGCAATAATCGTATCGCCGGAATATTTAGGGAACGCGACAAAGCCTTTTTGGCAGGAACTGCACCATCGTATGTCAAATTATAATTTTTTGGTGAATATCCCTGCATTTGTGTAGGGACATCGGCTATGAGCATATCCGGCAGCAAATATCCATCAGTAATCATAGCTGCAAATAGCAGAGGTTTCAGAATGCTTCCGGTACTTCTCGGAGAACTTATAATGTCCACATCGCTGCCGTGCTCAGATTCTTTGTTTTTAGTATTACCTACATATGCAATTACCTTTTTTGTTCTATTGTTAATAATAATTGCTGCTGCATTATATATTTGATTGAATATCAAATTTTTGTGATGTTTATTTATAATTCCCGTAAGTTTGGTTTGCAAACTAAATTGCAAAGACGAATGCAAGCGTTTTCCTTTGAATTCTAATGCAAATTTTTCTAATAAATGTGGAGATAATCTAGGCAATCTATGTGGTTTTTCAGGAATTGGTTCAAGCAATGCCAATTCGTAATCGAGAGAATCTATATACTGTTTTTTGTATAGTTTTTTAAGCAAACGATTACGTTTTTTCAGAAGTTGATTTTGAGCTTTGCCGGGATAAATTAAGGAAGGTGCATTTGGCAAAACGGCAAGTGTAGCGGTTTCTGCCCATGACAACTGAAAAGGAGAACGGGTATAGTATCTCCAACATGCCGCTTCGAGACCTACCACATTTCCACCAAAAGGAGCATTGTCAAGATAGATTTTCAGTATGTTTTCCTTAGAATTCCATAATTCATATTTTGTTGATAAAATAATTTCATATAGCTTTTGAAAATAGCTCCGCTCTTTGTTTCCGCAGGCAATCCGAAGCAATTGCATAGTGATGGTGCTTCCTCCACTTACAATTTCGCCTGCTTTTAAATTTAGTCTGAAAGCACGAAAAAGCGAAATTGGATTTATTCCGGGATGATAATAAAAATATTCGTCCTCAAAAAGTCTGATGCAGGCATCCATTTTTTTTGGAATACTATCGAGCCCGGGAAAACGCCACTGTCCGTCGGCGGCAATTTTTGCTCCCATTAGTTTCCCCTCGGAAGATTCTATAACCGTAGATGTGGGATTGTCAATTTCTGGAATAGGAATTGTAATATAAAAAAGTAAAATGAATACCAATATGGCAATCCATTTTACTTTCTTTCTTTTCAGAAATTCTGACAGCATTTTTTAATATAATAATTCATAATCCAGATACTCTATTTCACAACTTTAACCCATTGTCCTGTAGTTCGTGAATTAATCCTATTGTCGTACATTGCTTCGCAATAAACAGTTGGCAAATAGTATTTCCCAACGTAAGCTGCATTTAGTAAAACAACAAAAGATTTTACTCCACTAGATTTTAAATCAAAATATGTATAAATCCTGTCGTCTCGAATATCCTGATAATCTGGCTTGTCAATTTCTTGAGTAGAGCCAACATCAAACATTCGGGTATTGTGAATTTCCCAACCAGATGGAAAAATCTGAGTAATTGCCATTTCCCGATAATTACCAAACGTTCCGGGATTTTTTAAAGTTACAATTGCTTTAAAATCTGTACCCTGAGTTATAGAGCCAATGTCTATATTTTTACCATCAATTGTTCGATATTCAATTTTCATTGAAAGATTATTGTTTTCAGGTGCTAATGTATTTTCAAGCGGAGTTCCTTCCACAGACAAATTTACATATAAAATTGAATTTCCCTTGTTTTCAACTTTCGATTTGAAACTTTCAACTCCCGATATTTTCTTTTGAAATTGTTTAATTGATTTATCGGTTCTTATTTCGTCCTTTTCACTAAAGAAACTAAAGCTAAATTCAAGATTTTTGTCAGTCAATTCTGCATCGTCAGCAAATTTTGCCATAGCCATTAAGCAATATGCAGTTTCCTGAGTGCTAAGCCATTGCTGTGAGCTTAATTTGCTTGAAATTTTTTCCATTAGTGGGATTGCTTCATTTTGCTTTTTTAATAAAGAATATGTTTCCAAAATCATAGCATAATCGCGGATTGTTGAGCCATAGGTATATGAAAGCTCACGATAATCTTCAATTTCCCAGGATAGAGTTTCAAGCATTGAATTTGCAATATTTTCTTTTCCTGCTAAAGTATATGCCGCTGCCAGACGCCATTTTGCCTGTTTGCTCAAGTGTGTTTGTTCGCGCAGGCGATTCATAGCTCCGATTTCTGCCTTTCCCGCCAAGGCAAGGGTATATAATCGATATGCCTGATCGAGCCATGACCAGTTTTTGTTATCGAACGACCAATTTCTGGCAATGCGCTTTTGGTACGATAACCAGTTTTCTTTTAATCCAATTGGTAAAGTATATCCCTTTTTTTCGGCTTCGAGAATGAAATGCCCTGCATAGCTCGTGCCCCATCCACTTGCCTTATTTCCTCCGGGCCAATAGCTATAACCACCTTGAGGAATTTGAAACGAAAGTATGCGTTCTAATGCAGCATGTATATTTATTTCAATCATATTTTTCATTTCATCGTCCACTTCCAAAACTGAAGATAAATATAGTTGAGGAAAAGCAGCTGAGGTGGTTTGCTCTATGCAGCCATGAGGATATCTGAGCAAATATTTTAAGCGGCGACCGAAATCAATTGGCGGCATATTGGAAATTTCAAGGGTAGCACTGTTTGTTCCTTCTATACCAAAAACTTTTGCATCTGTTTCCCAACTTTCTCCAGCTTTGATAATGGAAGAATAGGTTTCAGTAATTGGTGGATTTGATGCCCGAATATCCATTTCAATTTCATATTCGGCTTTTTCATTTCCTGAAATAGCTACAATCTTCACTTTTCCTATCCCTAAATTTTTTGCTACTTGTAAATCGAAACTTAAATCAGATTCTCCAATTTCAGTAATATTTATTGTTTTTTCGTGGTTTCCAATAATTTCAAAAAACTCATTTGTTTCTACGGAAATATTAACCTTTTTAATTTTTTCGTCCATTGCAAATAAAGTAACGGGAAGTTTGATTTGCTCATTAGGCCCAGCTACACGTGGCATAGTAGCGAGAAGCATCAATGGGTTTTTCACTTGGGTAGATTTGTTGTCGAATCCGTAAGCTCCCTCATTTCCTGCAACTATCATTGTTCTGACAGCTCCAATATATTTTGGAAGTTGAATATTGTGGGTGTTAGTTTTGTTTCTTTTTAGCTCAAATGGACCAAGAAATGTAACTACGGGTTTAAATCTGTTGGCTTTCTTTTTATCTTTATTGATGATATCTTCGTCTCCTCCTATTGCAAAAACCTGCTGAATTTTTCCGCCATAAGCACCCAGAACCATATCGAACATATCCCAGGTTTTCACGCCAAGTGCTTCGCGGGCATAAAATGTGTTCCAGGGATCGGGCGTTTTGAAACGTGTAAGATCGAGTAATCCTTCGTCAACAATGGCAAGAGTGTATGTCATTGCTTTTCCGTTTTGTTCATTAACATCGATTTTGAATTTCTGTTCTGATCGAAGTTCTTTTGGCATTTCAATGACAGGTGTCAAACGAGTTTCAAGGTCTTCAACAAATAGTGGAATGACACCGTAGAGACGTATCGGCAAATCGTTAATAGTTTGATTATGAGGCTGAACCAATGTAATATTTACATAAATATTAGGTGTCATTTCCTCTGTTAGCTTAAATTCGAAGGATGTTTCTTTATCATTGGTTTCTACCCAAAATGTATTGATCACACGAGTTCCATTTTCTAAGCTTACCAAAGCACGTCCGTCTTTACTGCTTGGGAACGAAATTTTTGCACTTTCGCCGACATTATATTTTTTCTTTTCGGCAGAAAACATTAGCATGCTTGCACCTCCAGGATTTTCTCGCTGACCACGACCTGCCCAGCCGGGCCAATCTACATAAACAGTTTTTCCGCAAATATGTCCAGAATTGTCATTTATTCTAATTAGATAGCGTCCCCATTCAGGATATTTTATTTCGAAACTAAAATCGCCAATACCATTTTTATCAGTTGATACATTTTCTGTGAAAACTGGTGTATATCGGCTTGTTCCAATATATGATGCAAGATTATCGGTTCCGGATGCCCACCACCAGCGCCAATGAACTTTGTAGATATTTACTTTCAGGTTTTTTCGTGAAACAGGCTTGCCGTTGGCATCTACAGTAACTACTTCAACTTTTTGTTTTTCATCAGTCAGAAGCATTCCTCTGAGTTTGTCTCCTTTCGGAGTTTTCAGACCAACATAATAGTTGAAAGGAGCATAAGGTATTGAGAATTTGTCGATACTAAATTCGCCACCTTCTTCAAAAACACGTGTAAGAAAAGTGGCTTTTAACATCCCTGAAGTATTGTTGCCAATATCGAATTTTGCATGAATTTTTGCATTTCCATCACTATCAATTCTTTCATCGAAAATGGTAAATTCTTCGGTCTCAAAAGAAGAGGCAGGATCATCAAAAATATAATCTTTGAAACGGTCGAATTTGGTTTTTATCTCGCTAAGTTTTACATCGACCTGTGCTTTTAAGTTTTTTGCTATTGCTCCATGCAGCCATTTAACATTCAAATTTCCAGCAACATTACTACTTTTGGCTGTGAGTTTTTCAGTACCAAAATCAATATTTATTTTCAAGCGATTTGGCTTAACTGCCTCAATGCGAAGCGATTTGTTAAACTCTACACCACCAACTCTAATTTTTGCACTCCACGTTCCAGTCTGAGCATCGGCATCGGTTGCTATTTCGAAAGTATAAAAACCATTTATGCCATTCGTACTTACTAATCGTTTTACTATTTGCACATTAGGATCGTATAATTCGAAAATGACAGGGTGATGTTCGGGAAGTGTTTTTTCTTCATCTTCCAAAATGAAGCTAACAAACAAAGAATCGCCCGGACGCCAAACACCTCTTTCGCCATAAATGTATCCTTTTATCCCTTTCTGTACAACTTTTCCTGATACATCGAATTTGCTTAACGAAAGGGAAGAACCATCGTTAAGTTTTAGATAGCCACGCTGGTTGCCTTTTTTTGCAATCAATAAAAATGGTTTTTGGTCGAAGCTGATTGAAACTAATCCTTCATTGTCTGTTTTCTTGCTATTTATGAGTTGTTGTTGATAATTATAAACTTCAACCTGAACACCATTTAAAGGTTTTGTAGAGTTCAAATCGTTCACTGCAATTTGTAATTTTTTATTTGTTCCTGATTTTGCAATAATTCCTAAATCGGATGCCAGAACATTTCTGGAAACTTTTTTATTTCTATAATATGCTATGTGACAAGGATTTTCACGTTCACGTCTGCTATAATAATAATAGTCATAATCATAATAGTCTTCGGCTGAGTCCCAATATGTTTGTTCTTTCTCATCAGAATCGTCCCATTGTTCTATCTCGTCTTCGGTGTCCTCATGCGATTCGGCACATGGATATAAAGAATATTGCTTTTTAAAACTTAGCTCTACTTTGTAGATGGCACCCGGATCGGCTTTAATCAGGTCTGAAAGCTCTATTGAAAAAGCATTCCACTGGCCATAGTCAATTACATTTTGAGAAATAAGTTCTATTTTTTTCTTTAAAATTAATCTGCCTACTCGTTTGAGTTGATAATCTCCGTCGAGCTGATTTACTTGTAAAAATTGTGCAATATTATCTTCAAAAATCTTCACAATTTTTACATCTATTGCCGAAAGGTTTACTGCCTCAAAAGGAAATTTTAATCCATCTGAATTTGGCATTATTACTCCATTTCCAATCAATCGCACTTGTGGTTTGATTGCTTCGAAAGTTAATTCTTGTTCTATTTTTTTAGGTGTTTTATATGAGTTTGTGTTCATTATTCCTGCCTCAACAATTACCTCTTTCGTTCCGGTAAATCGTGATGGCGTGTATGCAATTATTTCGCTACCATTAATACTGAAACTCAAATCTTTCTCACCTTTTATTCGAATTAGCCCTCGCAAATCCTGCGACTTGTATATAGGATCGCTAAAACGTAAAAGTATATGTTGGTCTGGTTGCTGAATTACAACCATTTGCATTAGCCTAAAACTGTTAATCGAAGGAATTTCAATAATTTCCTCAGTGTCTTCAATTCCAATCTCGTTTCCTTTTATCAACAATTTCAGTTTTCCGTCTTTTTCTTCTCTTGTAATATTTTCTGCTATAATTGTATGCAATCGTTTGATATTATCGTGCTTCCACTTGAGCTCTTTAGATTTTCCTTTGTACTCGGCAATTGTAATTCTTTCTAAAGTTTCAATTTCGATATAGTCGCTGCTCGAAATAGTCAATTTAAACTGATTGTCGCTTAGATTCTTATTTGAGTACGGTTTGAGAATAGTATTTTTTATTGAAAATTGTTGATGACTTGTTTGAAACTGAAACTCAAATTTGCTGTATTCTTCAGGAGTATCTTTTATTTTTTCTATCCAAAATGCTGATTCATATAATGTTCCGTAGGGCAACAATTGTTCAGGCCTAAACTCAATTGTTCTATCGTCAATCCAATATGATTTTCCTTTTAATTCAGGATCGAAATCGAAAAACTTGTCATCAATTTCTGCTCCTGATTCTATTTGAAAATCGACAGGTGAAGCCAGTTTTATTCGTATGTTCGATTTCACTGAAACAATTCCTCCGGTATATCCCGATATATAATTGCTAAAACCGGAATCAATTTTTATTGGTGGAGGAATCTGCTTTTTTGTTCTTAATAGAAAAGTAGTTATAGCAGCAATCCCAAAAATAGCGATAATGAGGATGAAAATAGTCTTTTTTTTCATAATGTTTTTTTGGTTGGAAGTTTATGAATATATCAATTTAAATTTTTTCTCAATTAATTAAAACCAGTTTTATTGATATTATTTGTCATTTTATTTCTCGGGTTTTCAGAAAAATTGAAGATTATTTTAAGTAGGACAAATTTTTTATCAACTAATTCAACAGAAATATTTTTAAAATTATTGTTAAAAATTTCAATTTTTCGACCGATTTTCATTTTAACAAAAGTAGGCATTATTCTGCATTTAGAAAATTAAAATAATTTAGAAAACTTAATTTTCAGGTGCTAAATTTACTGAACAAATTGAAAGAGAAAATAGTGATGAAATACTTTAAAATGTTGTATGGTTCAGACTTAATAAAATTAATTTTCTATGGATTATTTTGAAATTGCAGAAAAATTCTATTGATGATGTATTTTTCCCATTGTACATATTGGTAAATTTTAACTTAGTATTTACATTTTTCCTAAATATTTTATTTAAGTTTGTATAAATTCTTTGTGCTCTATTAATGAATATGAAGTAATAATTTGAATGGTTTTTCTCATTAATAAATGGGACTGACGTGGCGAAGCTGTGAGCTAATTCTGTTTTTTCGCAAGTTTTATGAAACAATTGAAATATTTCTAAGTAAAACCTAAAATTTATAATTTCGGAACAAATAATTTAAAAATTCCAAATTTTTGATTTTGCAAGAAAAAGTATTAATAATAATACCAGCATACAACGAAGCCTCCACCATTACTCAATTGATAAAATCTTTAAAGTCGTTTAACGATCAATGGGATATTATTATAGTTAATGACGGATCGTCTGATGAAACAGGAACTCTTGCCGAAGAGACAGGCCTTGTTAGTGTCGTAAATTTGCCATACAATTTAGGTATTGGAGCAGCCGTACAAACAGGATTTAAATATGCTTTCGAAAAAAAATACGACTACGCATTACAATTCGATGGCGATGGACAACATCAGGTAAATGAAGTTGAAAAAATTTTGAATATTGTTGTAAACAACGAAGCAGATATTGCCATTGGTTCAAGATTTAATAAAGAATATAAAGGATATAAAACTCAGCCACTGAGAAGAATAGGAATTAAAATCTTCGAGTTTTTTAGTTATTTTCTAATACGCCAGAGAATAACAGACCACACCTCCGGATTTCGAGCTTTTAATAAAAAAACCATTGCATTTTTAAAGGATAATTATCCGGTAGATTATCCGGAACCAGAAGTTATTATTTTGCTTGGACGAAATGGATTTAAAATAAAAGAAGAATTTACTCAAATGTTTAAACGGCAGGGCGGCGTGTCATCCATTTCTGCTGCACGAGGTCCGTATTATATGATTAAAGTAATTGTTGCGATGTTTATGGCATCTATCCGTTCGAAACAAATAAAAAAGAAATAATGCTAAGCTATTATGTTTTTCAGAAAATTCAGGCAGTTGCTATTGCATCTAGCATTTTAATGTTTGTGGCACTCCTGTTGTTAATCAGGAAAAAGAGAATAAAAGAGGAGTTTTCGCTTTTGTGGCTTTTTTTTGGGGTAGTATTTATTGTTTTTTCAGTTTGGCGATCAGGACTTGATTTTGTAGCTGGAATTGTCGGAATATCGTATCCTCCTGCTGCAATGTTCATGCTTTTTATGCTGGCTTTTTTCTTAATTTTGATTGAATTTTCAGTCATCATCTCAAGACTTTCAGACAGAAATAAAAACCTTACTCAAGAAGTTGGACTGCTTAAAATGGAACTTAAAAGCATTAAGAGTAAAATCGAAAATTTAAATATAGATAAAAAAAAAACATCAAACCATTGAATTTGGAAAAACTTATGAAACCAAAATCTCAAAAAACAACAAAACCCGAATCTGTTCAGCCCAAGTTTGTCAAAAATTTTAGCTGGATTGCTGTATCCATTACGATATTGTTAGGATTTCTGATATACTCAAATTCATTTGATGCAGAAATGCAGTTTGACGATATTCTGCAAATTGAAGTAAAAACACGAGTTAACGACATTTCACAATTTGCTTCAATTTCGGAATGGACTAATATTAACATGCGACCTCTTGCATATTTTACATTTGCCATTAATTATTATTTTGGGGAATATAATGTTTTAGGATATCACATTTTTAATTTTGTTATACACTTGCTTTCTGCCATTTTCGTTTTTTTTCTTGCAAAAATGATTTTTATGTCTGCATCGGGGAAGAAAACATACGAGAATATAAGATTTTACAATATAGCAGCTCTGTTTGCAGCTTTACTATTTGTTAGTCATCCTATTCAAACGCAAGGAGTTACATACATAGTTCAGCGAATGACTTCGCTATCGGCAATGTTTTATATTTTATCGATTCTTCTGTATGCAGTTGGCAGAAAAAATCATATTTCAGGAAAACTTAGTAAAGCATATTTTTTATATTTCATAACTTTTGTTTCCGCATTATTCTCGCTTCTGTCTAAGCAAATTGCCATAACTATTCCATTAACAATTCTTTTTTATGAATTCTTTTTCGTGAGAAACGGAGATGGAAAACCATTCAACAAATATTTAATCTATGCGTCTATTCCGATAATTGCAGCAATTTTGTTTGCGATTTTTGCAGGTCTCATTCCTAAAGAAACAGATAGTATTTCGCGTATAGATTATCTTATCACTCAATCGAGAGTTATTGTTAAATATTTTCAATTGTTGATATTCCCAATTCAACTGAATGTTGATTATTATTTTGAAGTTTCGCATACAATCTGGGGCTGGAAGGAGATTTTAAGTATAATTTTTATTCTTGCTTTGCTTAGTCTGGCAATAGTTTTCCGTAAGAAAGAACCAGTCTTTTCTTTTGGTGTAATATGGATTTTTCTTACTCTTTCTGTTGAGTCAAGTATTATTCCTATTCGAGATGTGATTTTTGAACATAGACTTTATCTACCAATGTTTGGATTTGCCCTTACTGTATCAGTATTATTTTTGAAATATTTCTTTAGAAAGAAAATGCAATTTCAAATTGTTTTTCTAAGCATAATAATAATTCTTTTAAGTGTTAAAACATATAGTAGAAACAAAGTGTGGCAAAATCAACATTCTTTGTGGATAGATATTACTGAAAAATCGCCCAATAAACCACGTCCGTTTCATAATTTGGCTAAAATATATTTAGACGACAAAAATTATGCAGCTGCACTAAAAAATGCTGAAAGAGCAGCTTATCTTAATCCGGAAAACGGACATGCTTTTTATATAATTGGAGTTTGCCACGAGCAAACCGGTGATACTACACTTGCTATTTTTAACTATAAAAGGGCAATCAGATTTGATGACAAAGCCACACGTGCAATGAACAACTTTGGTAGCATTCTTATGAAACAAGGCGAATATCGTTTGGCAATTCGTCAGTTTTTGATGGCTCACGAAATTGAGCGTAAAAATATGTCAGTTTTGCAAAATCTTTGCGTTTCTTTTTATAAAATAGGAGACTTTGAAAATGCTATTAAATTCAATAATAAACGATTAAGAATTGCACCAAACAATGCAGTGTTCTTATCCAGTCTTGGACTTTCGCATTTACGTTTGAAACAATTCGACTTGGCAATTGAGGCATTTACGAAAGCAATTGAAAAAAAACCAAATCTAATAAATCCATACATTGACATGGGAACATGCTATTTTTATAAAGAGGATTATGAAAAAGCCTACGATTTTTATTCGCAAGCTCTAAAAATTGATCCTCGAAATCAAACTGCTCAGCAATACTATACTATGACTAAAAAGATTTTGAGAAATAAATAATAAACTATTCTTTATTTCTATTAATCCCGATTTAAACCAAATTGCATTTTGATATTGCCCTAAAACATAGATATATGTAAAAACCCAATTGTGCCAATTTCAACATTCTGAATTCGCATAAATAGAAATATTTATAAAATAGTTTTAACCTGAATAATTCATTATTAATGTAGAAATTCTTTCTCTATTAGTTTTTTATTGATTATAACCCAACTAAAGGTATGTAAACAATAAATAAAAAACAATTACCAGCAATTCCGCAAGAAAAAAAAGAACTCTTTATGTAGCTGAAGTTTAGAGAAATATGATTTAGGCTAAAATTTATTTTTCTTGCTATTTTTTTAGTTTTACTCAGATGAACCACATTTATCATAAA
>Ga0209042_1000939_pt1 | contig 24969 bp, 26 predicted proteins | sample SaaInlV_200m_DNA_6_FD_184649 | JGI IMG/M metagenome (GOLD analysis project Ga0209042, IMG submission 184649) | Marine microbial communities from expanding oxygen minimum zones in the Saanich Inlet - SI037_S2LV_200m_DNA (SPAdes) (version 2) | ecosystem: Environmental > Aquatic > Marine >...
CCCAGTTTTCTGCTCCACAAATCACTGCGCACAGCGCGATGGCGATTATGTCCACTAATTTATGCTCTTTTGTTCGGTCTACACGTGGGTCGGTTAGTTGTCCAAAGTGCTTTTCTATCGCCTTCAGTGCTTTTGGGGTCATAGCTATTCTCCTGTTTGCAAGATAGCTATTTTTACCTCAATTTAGATGCAATCGCCCTGCCCCTCTTTAGTTTTCATCCGGTAACACTCGCTCTATAGAGTAGAATAAGGTAAATGGAATTTCAAAAGGAGTACCCATGAATATAAAACGTTTTGAAGGGGTAGACTGGCGGAAAATCATCAAGAAATATGAACCCGAAAATTGGCGCAGCATCTGGCAGATCGTGAATACGCTCGTGCCCTATATTGCGCTTTGGGCGATCATGTTTTGGAGTGTAGGGGTTTCGTATTGGCTGACCTTGCTGCTTTCTATTCCTGCGGCGGGATTTATGGTGCGCACCTTCATCATATTCCACGACTGTGGGCACGGCTCGTTTTTCAAGTCGCGACGTGCTAATTTGATCGTGGGCATCGTCACTGGCATTCTGACCTATACGCCCTGGCATCTTTGGTGGCATGAGCATAATGTCCATCACGCCAACGCCGGGAATTTGGACAAGCGCGGCATTGGTGATGTGGACACCTGGACGGTGGAAGAATATCTCGCCGCACCTTTTTGGAAGAAGCTTTGGTATCGAGTAATACGCCACCCGCTAGTGATGTTTACGATTGGCGCGATGATCGTTTTTGCGGTTGTGAAGCGTATCCCTTTACCCTCGCACGGTAAAAAAGAACGCGCCAGCATTTGGTGGACAAATTTTGCGTTATTTGTGCTTATCGCTGGGCTGATCTCGTTAGTAGGTTGGAAAACTTACCTTCTTGTTCAAATGCCTATATTGCTTCTTGGTACATCTGCGGGGGTATGGATGTTCTACGTGCAGCATAATTACGAAGGGGTTTATTGGGAACGACAAGAGAATTGGGATTTTTACAAAGCCGCGATGGATGGCAGTTCGCTATATGAACTTCCTGCTATTTTGCAGTGGTTTACAGGCAATATTGGCTACCATCATATCCACCATTTGGGATCGCGGATCCCCAACTATAAATTGCAGCAATGCTTTGAAGAGAATCATCTCTTTCAGGTAAAGCCGCTTAATTTATGGAGCAGCTTCAAAACGTTACGATTGCGTTTATGGGATGAAGCCAACCAGAGAATGGTGGGCTGGGAAGCATTGAAAAAATATCGTAACCAAATAGCACAATAAAGAAAAAAGAGACCGAAGCCGGTCTCTTTTTTCTTATCGGAGTTAAGCTTTTTTCTTGAAAGTATTAAAGTAATACCGCAAGATAATTCCTAATACAAAGACGAAAACAGAAGCGACAAAAATTTGTGATAACCCAAAATCGAGCCACCAGATCGTCCAGAATAGCTCAACAGCCAAATCTTTGAGAGCCGTGGAAATTGCCCAAATTAATGAACCAATGCCGAAAATATCTTTTAAGCCAAGATGATAATCAAAATGCTTTGCCAAATGTATGATCATTACCAATTCTAGTAAGGTTAGCAAAATAGAGGAACCAGGAATTGGCCCTGTAACCCCGGCAATAATTCCAGCAATGATTGTGTAAGTGAAAATCAGTTTCATGGTGTATCTCTCCCTTTATTTTTGTAGAAATATTCTGCTCGTGTGTACGATGTATATAATTTACAGGTTTTGCTTTGCCTTTGTCAAGCAGAAATGCTAAACACGGTTTTTAAAGCAAAAAGACGCTTTCAATAGTAAAGCGTCTTTTTGAAAGAAAGATCGTTAACAGGGAAAACTCAGCAGGTTGCTTTAACGCCTTCGGTGCGTGTGTTGCTTTGCCCTCGCTTTGCTTTTCTTTGCGGGGCGTGGTTCGCCGCCACCGGGCGGAAGAAGTTTCACGTCTTCCGCTGCAACCCAAATAAAGCGCGAGTTTTTTGTTGTCCCAGTGTATGCTGGGACTTTATAACGACGTACCTGAAAACCGCAGCTCATCAAAAGCTCTTCAAATTCTTTACTGGGTTCGGCAGACCAAATAGCCAGACAGCCCTTTTTACGGAGCGCATACTTGCAAATTTCTATGCCACTCTGCGTATAAAGTTGGCTGTTGCCCATATCTGTTATCGCGCTAGGACCATTATCAATATCAAGCAGAATTGCATCGAAGCTCTCTGCTGAACTTGTAAGCAAGGGAAAGATATCGCCAATCTTAATTTCAGTGCGTTTATCCTCCAAAGGCTGCCCATTCAGGTTTTTGAAATAATCACGGTTCCAGGCAACAACATCGGGCAATAATTCGCTCACAACCACCTTTGCATCCTCGCCCAGCATATCCAGCGTTTGGCGCAAAGTGTAGCCCATCCCCAAACCGCCGATCAATACACTGGGGGCATCGCGCTTAGCAAGATGCGCACACCCCAGCCTTGCCAAGGCAAGTTCCGATTCATGTTGTCTGCTGCTCATTAATTGCTGACCATTGATCTTGATCGCAAAATCCTGGTCGTGTTGATAAAGCCCCATTTTCCCGCCATCGGGTGTCTCAGTCGTTGCTAATTCAATTTGTGGTTTCATATTTTTACCTACATGTGACTTTATTTGGATTTGACTATCTTCCGTTGAATTCGTTCAAGGCGATGAGATAACTCATCAACCCAGTGATTTCGCTCGTAATCCTGAAGCTTGCTCTCGTTGACCAAGCTAAGTGCTCGGTAAGTGGCATCTTCCGCTAAATCATAATCCCTAATGTGATGCTCATAATATTTTGCCAACTCCACATGCGCATAGATGTGACCCTCGCCTGCGGCTTGCTGCCACCATTTTACCGCTTCCCCAATATCCCCTCGCCGCCGTTGCAATATGGCCAGCCGTTTGACCGCGCGCGCAAAATCATCTTCAGGGAGCGAGTCTTGCAAGCCATATTCGTAGAGTTTTGCGGCTTCATTCCAACGCTTTAGATCTTCAAAAAGCTTTGCAATAGCGATCACATCCAAACTATGTTGCACACTTTCTCCGCGTGGATCGGCGAGCATAGCGGCAGCGTGATTAAGCAAAGCAGCCAACGAAAGGATGTCAATCTTGTTATGGTAGAAAACGCCCTTCATATGCGTTGCATCTCGGTCGCGCAAGTAGTCGAAATAGAGATAGGGAATCTCGTAACCCGGCACTTCCTCGTTTGTACGCGTGACACCCATTATATGCTTTTCTATGGACTGCAACGAGCGTGACTCGAGTCGATCCCGCCATAAGCGACGGGCGAGATGCAGTAAGTCGAGATGGGCGTAATCCTCAAAGGGCACGGGAATGCTATGCAATTTATAGCGCGTTTGCAAAAGAGGCGAATCAAAAGATTTGCCGTTATAGCTCACTAAAACTTCGCCATGTGCGAAGAATTCTGCCAGAGCTTCGAGCATGGCTGGCTCTTCGGCAGGATCACGTAGGAAGAACTGCGCTAGCACAAACTTGTCGCCTTCGAAACGTCCGACGCCGACCATGAAGGCATACGTTCCTGTGCCACCCGAGAGACCACTGGTCTCGGTATCGAAGAAGATAAATTTCTCGATGGGTGATTTTTTAATGCGTGCATCTTGGGCCCACTCTGCTAAAATTGCTGGCAGGGGGGCGGGGCGTAAAGAGATGTGCCCATGTGGCTGGGTGAGCGGAAAACGCTGCTCGACGACGAAACTCTCGCCATAACGGGTTTGACGGAATTCGCCTGAAAGGAGATTTTCGATCTTTGTCCCCTCAGCAGGTTTCGGGCGCGCGAGTCTCGCTGCGCCAGTCCTCACGCCAAGTGATTTTAGCTTATCTGCAAGAGATGTTTTAGATGGTAAATTTTCGTCAGTCATTCATGAAATTATAGCCGATTGACGCCAAAACTGCTTTTGTTGTAGACTGTGCGTATCTCCTATCCTTTTTTTGCGTCATAGTAGGTGAGTAACTTGTGAACGAAGCAAAATTGATTCAACGCGCCCGTCGGCTAGAAGGTCAAGCTCTAGCTGAAATTTACGATGCCCACAACGAGGCGATCTACCGTTATGCCCTGCGCCTTCTCGGCGATGAGAGCTTGGCGGAAGATTGTGTTTCGGAGACTTTTGCGCGCTTTTTGAAAGTTCTCAGCAAAGGTAAGGGGCCGCGAGAGCATCTGCAAGCCTACCTTTTTCGCATTGCCCATAATTGGATTACCGATTTTTATCGGCGGCCTGCGCCCGAAACTCGTCCAATTGACGATGAACTTGGGCTGGCGGGCGATGATGATCCGGCGCGGGCGGCATTTGAAAATATGCAGAGCCGCCGCACACGCGCTGCTTTGGCAGCTCTCACACCAGATCAGCGTGCTGTGATTACCTTGAAATACCTCGAAGGTTGGAGAAATGCCGAAATTGCCGCGATCTTGGATAAGCCAATTGGCGCAATTAAATCGTTACAGCATCGTGCGTTGGCAGCCTTAAAGCGAATTTTATTGGATGAAGATAATGAGCAATAAACAGAAAATTGACCCCAAACTGGAAGCATTGTTGGATGAATTACGTGACGTGCCCGTGCGTGACCCTCGTCGTGCTGCACAAGGGCGAGCGCAGTTTTTGTCCCAGGCTGTTTCTGTCCGCACCCAAACCGTATCTCGAAACCCGCTTCGGCGTCTTAATGGATGGTTCGACAAATACAAACAACCGAAGGAGAAAAAAGGTATGACTACATTTGCTTCCATTATGACCGTTCTGGCATTATTACTGGGTGGTGGCGCAGGAACGGTATATGCCTCGCAAGAGAGTATGCCCAATGAGATGCTTTATCCTGTCAAAATTGCCAGCGAAGAGTTCCGTTTGAATATGGCAGGTGACTCTGTCGAAGAATTCGCGCTGATGCTGGAATTTGCCCAGCGACGTGGCGACGAGATCGAAACGATGATGGGCGCAGGTGTTGAGCCGACCGCCGAGAATATGCTGCAACTTGCACAGCAGACTCAGATGGCGGCGCAATTGGCTGGCACACTGGATGGTGCAGCCCAGCTCCAAGCCCAGAATATGATCCAAAACCAGATGCAGCGTATGCTCAATTTGCAAGAGAACGCCTCCGAAGAAGGTGCCATACTCATGGAGCAAACCCGCGCAGCTTTGCAGATGCAGTTCATGCTCGCTGGCGGTGCTGGTCCAGGACAAGAGCAAGACCAAGGTCAGGAACAGGGTCAAGAACAAGAGCCAGGGCAGGGGCAAGGTCAGGGCGGCCCAAGTGAAGAAGATCAGGGACAGAGTCAAGGCGAGCCGCAAGGGCAGGGGCCTGCGGATGGCTCTGGGCAGCCAGAAACTGTTCCCGGTGCGGGGAATGCTGACGAGACAGGTGAGCAATTCCAGAATCAGGGAGAAGACCCTTGCGCCGCTTACTACGCTTCCCTCGCGCAAGGCGCATCACAAGAGAACGGTGGATCTAACGGCAAAAAAGGCAATAGTGGGAATAGTGGGCAGGGATCGCAGGGCGAGAGCCAAGGTCCTGTTGTCTACGGCTTGAATGGCGAAGTTTGTGTCCCCCCGACTGTTGCTCCTTAACAAAACTAAGTAGAACAAAAAGGGCTGAGGTTTCTCAGCTCTTTTTGTTTTAATACGATACAGCACGGAAATTCATTTTTCTGTTTTCAGGATGATTGTATCCGCAAATGAGTTTTCGATGCTACACTAGAGTATTCCATCCAAGGAGAAAATTATGCTTTCCTTCCCCTCGAAAAAACGTTCAAAAGAAGATGTTTTGGCAACCATGCGCGCTGCCCGCGACCATGATGTGCAGTGGCAGCAGGGCAAGGCTTTTGGTTTGATCTATCATATTGACGAGGCAGTTGACGCGCTTCTTCAGGAAGCTTTTACGATGTTCTTTGCCGAGAATGGGTTGAATCCGACGGCTTTCCCTAGCCTAAAAAAATTTGAGACCGAAGTTGTGGCGATGACTGCCAGTTTGCTGGGCGGTGATGCGCAAGTGAGCGGCAATATGACATCAGGCGGCACAGAGTCACTGCTTTGCGCGGTGGTGACTGCCCGCGAATGGGCACGCGCAAAGCGCCCGGAGATCACTGCGCCTGAAATTGTTCTGGCGCGCAGCGCGCACCCAGCTTTTGAGAAAGCGGCGCATTATTTTGGATTGCGCGCTGTGCACGTCCCCGTGCGAGATGATCTACGCGCGGATGTAAGTGCCATGATCCGCGCGGTCACACCAAATACGATCTTGATGGTCGGCTCGGCTCCGGCATATCCGCACGGCGTTATTGATCCGATCCGTGAGTTGGCTGCGGCAGCACAGGAATTGGGAATTCTTTTCCACGTGGATTCATGTGTGGGCGGGTTTATGCTGCCCTTTGTTCGAAAGTTGGGATACCCCGTACCAGATTTCGACTTTAGCGTGCCCGGTGTAACTTCGATGTCTGCCGATGTTCACAAATACGGTTACGCGGCGAAGGGGGCATCGGTGATCCTTTACAAGACACCGGAGTTGCGCCGTCATCAGATGTTCGTTTCCACAGATTGGTCGGGTGGAATCTACCCATCCCCAACCTTGGCGGGGACGCGCCCTGCCGGGCCGATCGCGGCTGCGTGGGCGGTCCTGAATTATCTTGGCGAAGAGGGCTACCTTGAAATTACGGATGCGGTGATGAAAACCGTCATCAAAATGCGCGAAGGCGTGAATGCCATCCCCGGGTTAAAGACACTTAGCGATCCTGAAATGAGTATCTTCGCGATCGCCTCAGACGAATTTGACATCTACGAAGTTGCAGACGAGTTGGGTAAGTACGGCTGGCATCTCGATCGGCAGCATTTTCCCCAGTCTCTGCACGTCACCGTCAATTATGCCCACGTCGCCGTTGCGGATGATTTTCTATGCGATCTGGCTGAATCTGCGGCAATTGTGCGTGCGCCATCCTTGCGGAAAGGCATCACCAAATGGGTGATTAAACTTGCCAATGCTCTTACGCGCATTCTGCCGGAGCATTGGGTCAGCGCGGCGATGGGGAAGGTCTCTGGGCTGCTGGGGGGCTCAGGTGGCGGGTTACCGGAGCGCATGGCACCGATGTATGGATTGATCGGCTCTTTGCCTAATCGCGGTGACTTGAAAGAGTTGGTGCTTGATCTGCTGGATTCAATGACACGCTATAGTAAAGAATAATTGGGAACTTTTCCTCGTATTCTGGCGTCTATCGCCTGAAAACAAAACTTATCACGAGGTAATAAAATGAAAAAGAATGTAGCTTTTCTGTTGTTGATAATAACCCTGCTTTCAGCTTGCGCAGGGATAAACCCTGGTGTTTCGCTAAACGATACCACCTGGGAATTAGCATCTTATGGCCCGGTAGATGCGCCTACCCCCGCTCTTGATGATGTAAATACCCACTTTGCCTTCAGCGCGGATGGTGTGCTAAAAGGTAACGCAGGCTGTAATAGTTTCTCTGGTGGATATGAAATATCAGGGAATAAGCTCACTACGGGCCCACTTATGGCGACCCTGATGGGATGCGAATCCCCACGCGCAGATCAAGAAACGGCTGTCTTTATGTTGCTCAATGGCACGCTGACCTTCGAGAGCGATGGCGATATACTGACGATCTTTTCAGAAGATGGCAGTTCAGTATTGAATTTTACAAAGGCGGATAAATAAACGAAAGTCGGGAGCCAATTGGTTCCCGACTTTTTTATCTCAGCGTATATTCCAAATGGATATCTTCCGGCTCAAACGCAAATAGTTCTGCATCAACTTCTTCTGCCAGAACACAGCCTAGATATTGATAAAAGTGAACAGTATTCTCCGAAGGCGTGGACGATATATACAGCTTTGCAGCGCCCATGCCCCTGGCTTGCTCAGCAGCAAGCGAGAAGAGTCTGCGCCCCAAGCCCGTTTTGCGGACGTTCTTATCCACATGCAAAAACTTAAGTTGTAATGTGTCTTTTTTGCTGCCAATGAACTTCTCTTCGAGTATCGCCACCCCAACAAGAGTCTCCCCTTCAAATGCTCCCCAAAAGAAACCGCCGCGTTCGAAACAATCTTCCAAAAAGGGGGCATAATGCTCCGGCTCACCGGTCGGCCAGCCTTGCATATCGTAATATTCCGGTTCAAGGACAAGTTGGCCCTCACGAAAATAGTAGATATTCTCGATTATTTCTGCGCGATCGATTGTCCAGATATTAGGGAGTTCGTCTTGGCTGAGTTGACGGATTTTTATCATGCTTCCAAATCTAATCGTAAATAATGATGCTCAACAAATCTGTTCCACCCCTTTTTGTTTTTTGATTCAACAACCCAATGAAAGCCTTCTTTCTCATCCGGCCAGTAGACCATGCGTGCCAATCCAGCGGGCATTTGGGCTTCAAAGCCGATCGCTTCTGGATGAATGTCGGTAACATCTGCCAATCTTCCTGCGGACTGCTTCCCGTCTGATGTAAATGACCAAAAAGATACTTCTTTTTCTTTGTTGACCCCGATCATAGCCACTTCATCATAGATACGGTCTGCAAAGACCCAATTGACTTTCAGTTCGATATATTTGCCGGATAATATTTTTTTGAATTCACGCGAACACCTCACTGGCCCCATATCAGATTTAGCTTCAGCCTGCCAATTCCCCATCAGTGGTTCAAATAACCCTAGCTTGCCCCTACCTTTTTTCCATTTCATTTTGTTATCTCCTTTACCGATAAGATATTTTTATATCCGATGCCTTAGAACTGCATTGCACCTCACGTAGCATCCCCGAAGGAGGCGGTAAGGTGCGTTGCAGTTTGGGTTACAGCCAATCGCCCAGACGAGGGGAGTTCGTTTTTAGCTAAGTTGCAGATGAGCATTTTTTAGTATTTCCTGTTATACCGCACTATGAAAGAGCGTCGCTTTGAATTCTTTCCCAGATATTCGTTAATTTCTTTTCTTCTGCCCATTTTTCTATATAAGCATAGTCTAATTTTTCTCCTCTTGTTTTGATAATGGAGCCAATATCGCGAATATGCTTGGTTTGCTGACTTAAGGAGTAATAGAGCAATTTGTAAACGATAATATCCTCAGCACTGTGGACAAAAACTTTGCCAACATCTGCGCCAAAATCAACTTTAACACGACGTGAAAAAGCTGATTGACGAAAGGCGTCATCTTCGCGCATCAAAAACATTTCAGCTTTATACCCGCTAAAGCCGTGAATAGCATTGACGGGGAGGTCGCCTCGTATGTCGTAAAGATTTTCCATAATAATATCGGGGGGCAGGAAAATGTCGACTTTTTCTAATTCTTCAGAGAACGTATTGATCTGCTCTGCTTTCAAGTGAATAACGATATCGACATCTTGTGTTGAGCGTGGCTCTCCCCAAGGCCAAACCGCAATAGCACCACCGATCATATACTTTATTTCAGATTTTTCCAAGACAGCCAAGATCATCGCTAAAAATTCTTGAAAACTAAGATAGTTTTTGCTCATATCTGTTCTCTCTCTAAACTGACTCTTTTTCCAAAATCAATGATAGAAGTCGCCTGATAAAATTTTTGGGCAGGAGACATGTCTTTATAGATTTTGACCTGTTCCTCGTCAAGTTCTGCTATGGCTCCAGCAATTTCTTTTTTCACTTCTTTGCTCAAACGCGACATTCCTTCAAGATAGTAGCCGTCGTTGTTTTTCTTTCGGCTGTATTTCACTTCAAAGCCCGCTTCCCTTAGAGCCTGTTTGACGACGCGCATATCACGATAAAAAGTATCTTCCCAGCTTTTTTCTTCAAAAGATTTGAACCCCATCAAAAACTCCACTCTACGAATTAACGTTTCCCGTGAGAGATAGTTCTCACGCAATAAAGTGCGTACTAAATATACGCGCCTTGCAGTGACTCGATCTCTTTTCTCTGCATCTTGTAGTAAAAAACCTTGGGCTTTTGTGGGAATTTCTTCAAGCATAATTCACCTCTATCGAAATTATACTTGATTAAAGCTGATTCTGAAGTCAGCTTTTCTTATCTGGTTTTGTCTTGCTGATGCAACGCACTGCTCGCCCAAATTCAAAAAACTGCATTGCACCCGATAGGGTGCATTGCAGTTTGAGTTAGTGTCTAGCGAAAATCTCTTGGGTTTTGAGAACTGATTTTGAATAAGCTTTCATCACTTGCGTCAAAATAAATCTCAAATACAGCGAAACTTTTTACATTACCCCGTAAGCAATACCTGCACCGCGTTACAGCCTCTGGCCAACCTTCTCTTTCTGGATTCCATATTATACAGGATGTTCTATAAGGTTCTAAATATTGTTGCACTTCATCATATGTTGCCCAGTCACCGTCTTTGGGTTTGAACGTATCATTAATTACTGGGAAGAAATCTGGCTCATAAACTATATTTTCATAATCACAAAGTGGGTCTTCTGGAGCGATTGAAAATCTGGCACATAAATCCTTTTGTGTATCTACATCTAAGGGTTTAAGTGGAGCTTCATCCCACCCGTGAAGTTCTACTAACCCTTCAAAACCATTCATGTTGAAATATAGCTTGAATAATGGGCCTCGATGATCCCAAGTGCCCACCAAAATTCTTAAGATCAATGGGGAAAGCAAGCAAAGTAACAGAATAAATCCCAAGACTTTGACCACAAAGAGTATTTCTGTTCTTTTTTCGTTTTTAGGTATGTCCATTTTGATTTCTCCCCTGTTTCCTAGAGAGTGTTCTTGAAATTATATTCTTGCTTTGCCTGAGACACCTGAAGTTTACCAAACTTTAGATGTCTGCCATCACGAAACCAATTCCCTCAAAATCGCCAGCGTCTCCTTCTTCCCACCGCTCCCATTCTCGCCACCGGGCCCGACGCAGGAGGGGCAGCCATCTTTACAGCCGCATTCTTTTACCAATTGCAAGGCGCTGGCGAGCAGGATTTCCTGCATCTCGAATAATTTCTGGCTAAAACCGATTCCTGCGGGGACCTGGTCGTAGAGTACAACGGAGGGCATCCCCTCAGTGGCTGCCCAGGCAGGGTCGGCGAAAACGCCCAGGTCGCGGCTATCGGTCATCAAGTAGAGGGGCGCTAGATGTCCAAGCACGGTAGCAAGCCCAGCCAATCCGGAGCGCATCCGCACGTTTTGTTCCGCCTGCCGATGGCAACTTGGGCAAAGCGAGACGAGATTATTCAAATTATTCGCATCATCTCGATCTGAAAAATTACGAAAAGGGATTTTGTGATGCACATCGTGCTGCCTGCCCTCTTCGGGCGCTTCGCAAACCTGACAAGTGAAATTATCCCGTTCACGGACGGCGGCACGGATATGCGCCCAATCGGGGCCATAGTCATTTGTGTCGTTCGACCACGCCCCGGCAGAACGCAGTTTCTCAGTCGTTTCATCTGCCAGAGAGAGCCAGTAGCCGGTGGTCTGGAATTCATTTGGCGGCAGGTCAAGCGGCTCCTCGCCCAAATTTTCACCCGTCTCCCAACTGCGTTTGCGGAAGCCCGTCACCTGCTCAGAGACGAGCAACTCGCCATAAGCAGATTCACCGCCACGGGCGGCGCTTTCAGCCAAGGTAGATAAAAGTGTGATTTCTGTCTGTCGCTGGGGCTGGGTGTAATAATCGAGCGCAACGGGGATCAGCGCCGCCACATTTTGCTCCAGATTGAGCGATTGCACAAAATATTGCTGCCCCTCATGCAGATAAACGGAACGCGGATGCACCATCCAGGGGGCAGAACCAAGATCAACTTCGCCAAGCGCACGCGGTGGGCCGCCATCATGAACTTGTAAAACGATATTCTCGGGGGATGCAGAACGGAGTGAAACGCTCGCCGCCGGATAGTTATCGGCCATCCAAAAATATTTCTGCCCGGATTCATGCAACTCGCCCCCGCTGACGAGATAGTCGAGGAACTCAGTCGTTGTCTCGGCTGGGAGTTTGCCAAATCCCTCGCCATCTTTGAAAGGTAATTCAAAGGCAGCGCAGCGCAAATGATTGAGCAGGATCAGCAAATGATCGGCGTTGACAAGGGCTTGTTCTGGAGAACGGGCGAAGAAATATTCGGGATGATGGGCAAGGAACTGATCGAGTGGATTGGGGGATGCGACAAAAATCGCCGCGGCTGGATCATCGCCCCGCCCCGCTCTTCCGGCTTGCTGCCACGTGGACGCTATTCCGCCGGGATAACCAACGAGCAAAGCCGCGCCCAAACCGCCGATATCGATTCCCAGCTCAAGAGCGTTGGTTGCGACAACGAGAGAAACATCGCCATCTCGGAGGCCTTTTTCGATTTCTCGGCGCTTGGAGGGAAGATAGCCCGAGCGATAACCGCGGATTTTTCCCTCACCCTCCGCCCTCTCCCGAAGGGAGAGGGGACTTGTCCCTTCTCCCCTTGGGAGAAGGGTAGGATGAGGGCGTTTTCTACTCTCGCGTAAATGGGTGAGAATAATCTCAACGCTTCTTCTCGATTTCGCAAAAACGACGCTCTGCACATCCTGCGCGAGCAAATCCCCAGCCAAACGGACGGATTCGATTAAGCTGTTTTTACGTAATCCTAAAGCGGGGTCAATTACAGGCGGATTGAAGATCAAAAAATGACGTTCGCCATGCGCAGAGCCATCTTCGTCAATTAGCTCTACGGGGGCTTCGATCAGGTTTTCTGCCAATTCAGCGGGGTTACCGATCGTAGCGGATGTGAGCATAAATTGCGGGCTTGCGCCATAGAAAGCAGATATACGTTTTAGACGGCGAATGACGTTCGCAACATGCGAGCCAAAAACTCCTCTATAGGTGTGCATCTCGTCGATAACGACAAATTTAAGATTGCCGAAAAAATCTTCCCATTTGGTGTGATGGGGCAAAATCCCTGTGTGGAGCATATCGGGGTTCGAGAGCAGGATGCGGGCGTTCTTACGAATGGCCGGTCGTTTGGATTTAGGCGTATCTCCATCGTAAACAGCGGTTGTTGGTTGTAATGGCTGAAGATTAGAAAGTTGGTCTTGTGTCAGGGCTTTGGTCGGGAAAAGATAAATTGCGCGGGCTTCAGGGTTTGCAGATAATGCTGCCAAAACAGGGAGGTTATAGGCCAGTGTTTTGCCCGAGGCTGTGCTGGTAGCAAGAACGATATTTTTGCCTGCACGAGCATGTTCCCACGCGAGGGATTGATGGCTGTAAAGAGAAGCAATGCCGCGCTGACGGAGCGCATCCTCAAGAGATAGTGGTAGGTCTTCGGGGAAGGGCGCTATTTTAGCGGGACGTGCCGGGGTCGTCTGCCAAGTTGAGATATTGGAAGCCGTTTCGGGATCCGAGCGCCAGCGGGAGAGGAGATTGTCTAAAGTCATTTTCTTATTCTATCTCACGTTCCAAGGGAGTATTACGGGGCGGGGAGATAAGTCCGCACGTCGTCAAAATATATCTTCCCTTCATTGTTCACGCCACTTCCTCTGATGATAACGTCGACAGATTTTGTGTCATCCGGGATGATGCCGCTCGTAGAAAGGAGCGTCCAATCTTGCGCGCCGATTAGCGGTGTCGTATTTAAGGTTCCGACTTGAACGTGCAATTGATCCTCATGCTTGCAATCCCCTTGATGGAAGATAATTAATAAATTGGCTTCCTCGATATTTTCATCTGTTTTGAGATAGGTGGCAAAGGTAATTTCTTTGCCTATATCAGTATTCGGCCATTCCATAATCTTTTCTTGCAGATCTATGCACTGACCTGCAACTCCCAAATTCCCAGCCTCGCTAGTGATGAGCATCCCCGCGCCTGGCGCAGTGTAGTACTGAGAGGTGGTGCGATTGAGCTTGCCTGATCTCTGGCTCCAATTCCTTTTATCTGCATTGAAACTACTGTTCTGAACGATCTGGTAGGTGGCATCGACAGGTAAAAGTGTGCGTACGGGTTCCGGCGTTTCCGTTGGAGGAGGCAAGGTTTTCGTGACTTGGGGAGGAATAGGCGTTTTTTCCACAATCGTTTCTGGAATGGGTGCTTCTGGCGTTGGCGTACAGGCAGCAAGTAGAAAACCAAGGGCGATTAGAAATGTGGCTCGGTGGTATATCATCGAGTAGATTCTCGGCATGTTTTCTTTCCTTTATAAGCACGATACTCCAAACAGGGATATTTGCTTGGGAACGGGGCAATTATCCTATCCCCAAAACCTGACGGAGCATATATATAATCCCCGCGCCAACAGCCCAAGTCCCATAGCCAGCAAGTAGGATGCCGCTTAGTTTCATCCCTGCGCGGGCAGCGAGCCAGGCAGCGACCATGAAGAAGAAGGTCGGGATGAAGCCGAATATCATGCTCAGGCTAAATTGGGATGTAGCCGTTTTATCCCCATTGGCGGATGTGTAGACGATCCACAAGGCAAGAGCAGCGGTGAGGGGCATGGTGGCCGTGATCGCCGCGATAACCTTGCTCTGCTTTTCGAGAATGGCAACGATAACGATAATGACGACAGAAAGAATGACGGGGAGAACATCTTGTGATTTCATGAATCGGATTATAAACGGCTTTTATTTCTTAGAGAAAGAAAAAAGGCCTCTCATAAAGCGATGAGAGACCTTAAATTTAATTATCAAAACGGTTTTTTCCAGAGTTCAGGATAATCTTTCACCCCAAGTATTCTGAAAGGCTATTTCCTCTAGAGGCTTGCGAACGCGAGGGGCTTTTTCTCGTGCTTGTAGCTTCTCTGAAAGCGCTTCAATATCGCCCAGATAGCCAATTGCAATGACGGTCAGCGGCGCATATTCCACAGGAATAGAAAAGACCGAACGTGCTTCTTCTTTAGAAAACCCCGCCATGATATGCGCATAAAGACCTATAGAAGAAGCCTGTATGATCATTTGCGATGTTGCCAAGCCCAGATCATGCCAGGCATAGCGTTGTGTACCCCGTTCGCCCTCCTCTTCTGTTACAGCAAGGATCAAGACAGGGGCATGTGCTGCCCAGATCCGATTGCCATCTGAAAGTGCAGAGGTAATTTTCTGATGGGTCAAATCCCCTCTCTGCCCGACAATAAAACGCCACGGTTGGATATTATTTGCAGAGGGTGCCCAGCGAGCTGCTTCCAATAACCTAAAAAGGGCTTCTGAACTTACCGGCCGATCCGGGTCAAAAGCACGTGGACTGCGCCTGTTTTCAATAAAGGGATGTGTCCCTACTTTGGTTTTATTCATGTTCAATATCTCCTACCATAAACTTCTATAATCAATCGATGCGATATCCCCTATTCTCCTTACAGATATAAAAAAGGTCTCTCGTAAATTACAGAGAGACCTTTAAAATCTAATTTCTGTATTGCTTTATCTTCGTCGCCCTGAAAGTAGGCTGGCATAATAAAGCACTTGCAAAACTGCTGTAACAAGAGCGGCTACATAGGTGAGAGCGGCGGCATTTAGAACAGTATTGACGCCACGCTGCTCTTGCTCGGTTTGGATGATGCCTGTTTCCGCGAGTAATCGTTTGGCGCGCGCAGAAGCATCAAATTCGACAGGGAGCGTCATCAGCGCAAAGAGTGCGCCGCCCGCAAAAAAGGCGATACCCAACCAGGCGATATTGAGCCAATTGAAAAAAAGCCCTGCCATGATGAGTATCCAGCCGAGATTAGAGCCGATATTGACCATAGGCACCATCGCAGCGCGTACTTTAAGTGGGAAATAATCTTCTGCGTCCTGCATGGCGTGACCAAGCTCATGGGCGGCGATCGCCAAAGAAGCGACGGACGCACCCTGCGCGACACCCTGTGAGAGGCGTAGCGTTTTCGAACGTGGGTCGTAATGATCAGTCATCTCGCCGCGAATGCCTTCGATCTGCACGCCGTATAAGCCGCCGCGTGTGATGAGACGCTGCGCGGCTTCGTGCCCATTGATGCGGCTGCGAGCAGGGACTTTGCTCCATTTATGGTAGGCAGATTTGACGTACCATGAGGTGAGCATCACCAGCAAAATGCCGGGGAGCATATAGATCCAGTAAGAGGCTGAGAAATACATGTTGAACTCCTGTTTTTATCTGTCACTGCGAGCCGCCGATGTTTCTCGGCGGCGTAGCAGTCTCCTCGATTGGTAGGGAGATTGCCACGGCAGAAAAGCTGCCTCGCAATGACGTAATTTATTGCTTTTATTTACGCAAAATACCTGAAAAAGTTCTACTCTGCGCCGATTTTCTCTAATAATAATTCTATCGCTTTATCCAATTGTGTGTCTCGCTCGGCTTCAATATCTGCATCGGTGATCTCGACTTCTACATCCGGCGTCAAACCAATCTCGTGGATGGTGCGGTCGTTCGGGGTCATCCATTTTGCAATGGTCACACGTACTGCACCCTGATCGTCATTGAGCGGGATCCAATTTTGTACGGAACCTTTTCCGTAGGAGGTCATACCGACCAATTCTCCACGCTCGAGATCTTGAAGGGCACCAGCGACTACTTCCGAGGCAGATGCGGAGCCTTCGTTGATCAAGACGATAATCGGTATCTCCGTCGCTAATCCGCCTGCAATGGATTTGTGTGTGTCCAGTGTTCCGTCGCCATAATTTTCGTAGAGCACCACTTCACCTTCGGGCAGAAATTCAGAAGCAACCTGAATTGCGGTGATCAGCAATCCGCCACCGTTATTACGAAAATCGACCACAAGCCCTTGCGCGCCTTCATCAAGCAAATCCTGGATGGCGGTGCGCAACTCGGGTGTGGTATTCGTGCTAAAAGTGTAGATGTGGATGTAGCCGATCTGGTCTTCGAGCATTTCGCCTTCAACGCTGGGGACAACGATGTGGGCGCGCGTGACCTCGAAGATGAGAGGCTCCGCTTCACCTTCTCTGTGTACCGTGAGTTCTACCGTTGTTCCGGCGGGTCCTAAGACTTTTCTGATAACAAGGTCGCCGTCGATGCCGGTCATGTCTTCGCCATCAATGGCAATGACCAGATCGCCGGGTTTTAGCCCCGCTTCTTCGGCCGGGGAGCCGGGCATGGGGCTGACAATGGCGAGATAATCGCCCGTTGAATCAACCCAGGCACCGATCCCATCGTAGGAGCCTTCGATGCTGCTATTTGCTTGCTGGAATTCATGCGGGTCCATGTAGGAGGTGTGTTGATCGCCGAGGGAGTTCAACATGCCGCTGATGGCACCTTGCATGAGCTTTAGATCATCTACCGGTTGATCGACGTAGCTATCGTGAATGATCTGCCACGCTTCCCAAAAGGGCGTGAAAAGGACATCTAATTCATCTGGTGTGGCTGCTTCCATTTCTGGTGCAGGGGTTGGGGCTGCTGATCCAGAAAGAAGCTCTGCGGCGGGGAGGGTGGTTTGCATGAGGTAGCCAGCTGCAAATCCACCCGAGAATATCGAGATGAGCAGCACGCCAGCAAAGACGCCAATGAGAAGGTAACGAAGGGTTTTATTCATATATTGGACTCCAAAATTTGTTATTGCTGATAAAAGCATGATGAGCATATCACGTCTAAATGAGAGTAATCTGAATATCATAACCCCCAACTATATGAAGAATATATATACTCTGAACTATTGATCAGAATGGTCGTCGGGCTTTTTGCTGTCAGCCTGTGATAAATCATCCACACGTTGACGCAGCTCGCCAAGCTGGTCGTTTTCTTTTAGGAAAGGTTGGCTCAGGCTGTCTTTGCTGGTGTTAAGCCAGTCGAATTTCATACTGCGTGAACCGCGCACCATTCCGATCATGGCGAGGTTGGAGAAGATGACGATAGCGATGATGAGGAGAATGACAAGGTAGATGTTCATAAGTTTTTACCTGAGAAAACTCAGTTCCTGAGCGGAAGGCGAACGGAGTGAGCTTGAAGTCGAAGGACGTTTTTTTAGACGCCGCTCTTCGACTACGACTTCGCTACGCTTCGTCTCCGCTCAGAGACTGGGCTATAAATATCGTGCCCAAACGTAAAGGCTGGCAACCACCAAAGACATTGCCGTGACAGATGCGCCATATTTGAAGAAAACCCAGAAGCCGATCTTGTGTCCTGCTTTTTCGGCGAGGCTGGCAACGATCACGTTCGCGGCTGCACCAACGAGGGTCAAATTTCCGCCGAGGCAAGCGCCCAAGGCAAGTGACCACCACAAAATGCTGACGGGCATGACCAAGCCCATGCTCTCGACGAGCGGGATCATGGTAGCTGTGTAGGGAATATTATCGATGATGCCGGATGTAATAGCAGAGAACCAGATCAGAAACATGGAAGCATTGGCGACTTTACCGCCTGTGAGTGCTAAAACTTGTTCGGCAATGGATTCGATAATGCCGGTCTCGACAACGGCTTCGACGGCGATAAATAAGCCAATGAAGAAGAAGAGCGTTGTCCACTCGATATCACGGAACATTTTATGGGGGTCGCTTCGGCCCCACAACATCAAAATGGTGGCACCTGTTAGAGCAATGGTAGCAGGTTGAAGGTGGAGTGCGCCGTGCGCTAAAAATCCGATCACGACGCCGGTCATCACAACTAAAGCTTTACGCAATAAAACGGGATCAGTAATCAAAGAATCGGTGTCGAGTGAGTTGATGTCGACCACATCTTCTTTTTTGATGTGCAGGTCATCTTTGAACATCCATATCATCATCCCGATAAAAATGAACATGATGATCAGCGAGATCGGCCCCATATTGGAGATGAAGGTCAGGAAGTCGATATTTGCTGCACTACCGATCAGGATGTTGGGCGGGTCGCCAACTAGCGTTGCCATGCCACCAATATTGGATGCGAGTACTTCCGCGATCAAAAACGGGATCGGACTCAGCCCCAACGTGGAAGCGATAAAGAGGGTGACGGGGGCGATGAGCACCACGATGGTAACGTTATCGAGAAAAGCGGAGGTGACCCCCGTTACGAGCGAGAGAATGACCAGAATGCGCATGGGATCGCCTTTGCCCATTCGCACGGCCTGAAGGGCGATCCACTGGAAGAGCCCCGTCTCTTTGAGCACATTGGCGATGACCATCATTCCTGCGAGCAGGAAGATCACGTTCCAGTCGACGGAGTGGAAGGCTTGATCTTGGGAGACGATCCCAAAGATGATCATGGATAGCCCGCCGAGCAAGGCGGAGATAGTGCGGTCTATTTTTTCACTGACGATCAACGCAAAGGTGAAAAAGAAGATGCCGCCTGCAAGCCAGACGTGGTTCATGCGTTCTCCTTGCCAGATGCGTCATTTTCTTCGCTCATGAATAGCCCCACCAGTTCGAGCAGGTTGATATAGCCAATGACGTGATAACGTTCATCAACGAGGGGTAACCCGGGGAGGTCGTTATCGTGCATTCGAATGAAGGCGTCTTTGGCGGTTTCACCACGCTTGACCCAGACAGCGGGTTTCATTGCGTCTTCTGCTGTGCGGCGACGTGTTCTGCTTGCGAAATCCATCATCTTTTCGACGTCGGTGATCTCGCTGATGAATTCTTCTGGCAAGATGTGGAAAAAGAGCGAATTGGCGAGGGTGCGCAAGGTTAGCAATCCGACTAATCTGTCATCTGATGAGATGACGCTGGCGACATGCACACGGGGTTGTTGCGCCATCGCGCTGGCGATCTCTTCGAGGGGTGTGTCAAGATTGACAACGGTGGGCTTTAAATCCATCATTGCGTTGAGCTTCTCAATGGGGGTATCACGCAGAATTGCCCAGTTTTGTCGCAGGGCTGGAGGCGGTGCTTTCTCTTCCTTAGGTTCTGCTTTGAAGATACCTAAAGCCTGTGTAACAGGCAATACCATCAACAAGCCGCTATCGGGACGATCAAATCCGCCGACGACACGCTCTGCTTCGCCGATGGCTTTTGCAAGTAATTCTTCGTCTTCAAAGGTTGCCATTAGGGTTTTTCCCTCGACTTCTTTTCGTTCAAAAAGATTATCGAGCGCGCCCAAGCCGATTCGACTGAAAAGATTGCGGGTACGATGTCCGCCTGCGCTGCTGAGAATGGTGGTGCCGGGAACACCTACATCTCGCCATGCTTGAAGCAAGTCTGGCAGGAGTTTTGTATCGTTCAGAATGATCATTAATAGTTGCGCCATAATATCTCCGTTCTTATACGCGGATTATTTTCCGTTTAGAAGTTTTGGCAAATCTTGCCAGTTTTCGAGCTGTGCATTTGCGTCTGTGCCATTGCCTTTGTTGCCTTTGAGAATGCTGAAGAGACCATAGTCTCGGGCGGCACTGGTGGTACGAGGGAGGTCGTCGATCATCACGCAGGTGTGTGGATCGCTTTCGCCGACGAGTTCGAGCGCGCGTTTAAAGGCTTCGGGTTGGGGTTTGGCATAGGGTTCGAGAGCGTAAATATCGAGAATTTCTTCAAAGTAACCGCGTATTTCCAAATGGGCGAGCACGCGCTCTGCATGGGCGGCATCTGCGCTGGTGAAGATGATCTTTCGCTGCGAGAGATGTTCAAGGAGGGCTGTCAGGTTCGGGTCGGGAGCGATATACCCGTCCAAGGGGATTTGATGTACATAGGCGTGATAGAGGCTTTCATCCACGTCGAAATGGGCTTGGATGCCACGCAGCGTTGTTCCGTACGCTTGAAAATACTCATCGCGCTTGGCGGGAATCTCATCCCAGCTCATGCCGAGTTCTTCGTGCATATAGAGGCAGATACGGTCGCGGATGGCTTCCCAAAGCCCGGATTCGTGTGAATAGAGGGTATCGTCGAGATCAAAAAAGATGGTGGTGTATTTCATGGGGAAGATTATCTCATAGTTTTTACCCCCTGCCCATTCGCTCCACTCAGCCTTCTCTCAAGTAGAGGAACTGTGGAAAAAAGAGTGAATTTTCCAATTCTCCCCCAAATCTTGTTCTTCGATTTGGGGGAGATGCCCGCAGAGCAGAGGGGGGTAAAACAAAAAAAGGGGCAGACAGCTGTCCGCCCCTACTACTCTCTAATTATCTTTTCTCTACTCTAAATCACGCCCAATTTTTTGCCAACTTCGGCGAAGATTTCAAGACCTTTATCAAGATCTTCCTTCTCATGTGCTGCCGAGATCATCACACGGATGCGAGCCGTCCCCTGCGGCACGGTCGGGAAGGCGATCGCGGTGCCAAAGACGCCGGCTTCGTAGAGCGCTTTGCTGAATTGCTGCGCGAGGGTCGCTTCGCCGAGAATGACAGGGGTAATGGGCGTTTCAGTTTTTCCTGTATCAAAACCGAGCGCTTTCATTTCACTTTGGAAATATTTTGCATTGCTCCAGAGCTTATCGACCAGTTCGGTCGATTCTTCGAGCAGGTCAACCGCCGCGAGACAAGCTGCGGCGTCGGGCACGGTCATTGCCGAGGAGAAGAGGAAGGGGCGTCCACGCTGCTTGAGCCAGTCGATGATGACTTGCTTCCCTGCCACGATGCCGCCGACCACGCCAAAGGCTTTAGACATTGTGCCGATCTCCACATCCACTTTGCCGTGTAAACCAAAATGATCCACAATCCCGCGTCCGCCATGACCGAGAACGCCTTCGCCGTGCGCGTCGTCAACCATCAGCAAGACATCATATTTCTGGGTGACTTCGTAAAGTTTATCAAGTGGAGCCACATCCCCATCCATGCTGAAGACGCCATCGGTGACGACCAATGCGCGCCTATAGCTGGAGAGATGCTCTTTTAGCGCCTCGTCGAGTGAAGCCGCACTATTATGTTCGTAAGGGATGATTTTTGCGCCCGAGAGACGGCAGCCATCAATAATGCTGGCATGGTTCAGGCGGTCAGAGAAGATCACATCACCTTTACCAACCAGCGCGGGGATCGTCGCCGTATTGGCGTTAAACCCGGACTGGAACGTAACGACAGCTTCCACTTTTTTGAACTCAGCCAAACGATCTTCCAGTTTTGTATGCAAACCCATTGTCCCGGCGATGGTGCGCACTGCCCCCGGCCCCACACCATATTCATCGATCGCCGCTTTTGCTGCTGCTGCGATCTTGGGGTGATTTGCTAATCCCAAATAATTATTTGAACAGAAATTCAGCACCTTTTTGCCATCCACCATCAGCCAGGCACCTTGTGCCGAGCCAAGCGTACGGATATTGGTATACAACCCCGCGTTTTGTAGCCCCTCGATCTCTTCCTTGATCCAGTCAAATTTAGACATTCTGTCTCCTGTAGACTTGTCATTGCGAGGAGCGTAGCATCGTGGCAATCTCCTTTGAATGACGTAAAAGAATTTTGAGCTTTTCTATTATAGCAATTTCAGCTTTCCTTACTGTCATGTTCATGCAGTGACAAATCCCCTATTTTTCGCGTTCATCCTCCATAAAGATCCCCATTTCTATGAGGGCTGCCATGATCTTTTTGGATGCGCCCGCTGGGATCTCTACGGTTGTGGGATTTAATACCATCCCCAAGAATCGACCGGCTTTTGACTCGCGTAACTTACGCAAGTCCTCTGGCTTGCTGAGGCGTAAAACGGAAATCTGCTTCACCCGTGCCTCTGTTCCGCTAACTTCCCAACGACGCAGCGCACGCACCAACGAAGGCGGGATATCTGCCGCTGCGAACTTTTTCAGCAAACCCAGCAAATGCGTTGGTTTTAACCCCTGTGTGCTTGCACGCGCCAAAGAGGCCGGGCTGATCTGGAATAGATATTCATCGGGGTTTTTGCTTTTATCCCATTCACCAAAGCGTGAAATCTGATAACGTGCTACGCGTGGTGCTAGCCGTGCAACGCTGATGCGCCCGCTCGACGTTGCGATGATCTTCCCGTTTTCTTCTTCCCCCAGTCTCTGCTCAGGAGCTTTTTTTATTCTAAAAGCACTGAAATTACCTTCTTCTTTTGTTTTTGCAAGATCAACAAATCCCAGCCAATATAAAACGCCGGTAATAAAATAGCGAATTAAATCTCCCTCAACCAAATCCCAATTGGAGAAGCCGCGCAGAGGCATATCGTCGTCGGCGCGGCGGATGAACCAGGCATCATAATCCCCTGCCGTACGTTGAAAGTCTGGATGCTTTTCTTTGATATCAGCAATAAAGGTATTCAAATTCCACCATTTGCCGCGTGGGATTCCTTCGATAAATCCGAGTAGCTTTTGACGTGTCTCCAGTATGGGATTTGTCCATTCGCCTTCGCAGATGAGGTTCGGAACCTGATGTAGCTCGCTAATTATTGTGCTCTTTCGCCAAATTTCTCTAAGTTGGGTGAAGGCTTCGGGGCGTGTCGCTTCGAGATGGGATTTAACGGAATCGGTTTGAATACTTCCGCTTTTGTTTATTAAACGCGCAGCAAGCCCCAAGTCACGCACGAAGCGGGGCGATGTTTCCAGCGGGAGGGGCTCTTCGTCCCATCCCAGTCGCAGAGATGCGAGCAGCGTGGTTAGATCATCCAGCAAATGGTCGTTGGCAAGAATAATGTGGGTGCGCTCTTCGGGGCGTGCAAGGCGACCATATTCCGTTTTTGTAGGGGCGACCAGCTGGTTGCCCCTACGCTGGATTGTTTCAAGTAAATCGTTGGGAATATATGCAAATTCCTGTGCGCCATTTTCGCTATCAAAAAAAGCACGTGCGAGCAGGGCGCGGTAAAAAAGCGTTTCGGCTGCCGAAATGGGGTTGTGATAGATCGCTTCGCGGTCGCGTTTTCCTGCCCCTACTTCGCGCACTACGCCAAATTGGCGTTCAAAAATTGCCCACGAAATGCGCCCCTGGTTTTCGAGCATCGTATTCAAAGCACGGCGAGCTTCGCCTGATAATGCTTCGATGACCTCGTTTGCCAATTCAAGATCGAGCATTTTTCCGCTCAACTCTTCGCGCGCTGCGCCACGCTCTCCGGCATTCACTTCTATACCCCAAAACTGCGCGATGATGCGCAGGTGTTCAAGGTCGTAGCTGAGAAGGCTTTGGGCAAGACTGGGCATATTTTATGCGGGGGGATTTCCGCGCACGACCTTCAGCACTTTGGGTACGATCTCAACAGAAAGGTCGCGTAAATTAGAGCCAAAACTTGTATAGGTTTCCCCATCAAGATGAACATATAGAGGCGCATTAGAAGTAAGGGAGATCTTCTTAAACTCACCACCCTCAACCTGTCTGAAATTTTCTTGTGTTCCTTTCATAAACTCGGGCAATAGGCGAAGCTGCATCAGGCGAGAGACTTTATCTGCGATCATATAGTTTAGAACGCCATCATTGGGACGTGCAGTGGGGGCCATCATGAAACCTCCGCCTTCGCGCGGTCCATTAGCGAGTACGAGCATGAAAATTTCTTTATCCCAGCTTCTTCCTTCACTTTCGATTTTCATGCGCACCGGATCGGAGTTAAAGATGATCGTCTGGAAGACGGCAACAAGATACATGAGGAAGCCACGCAGGATGGGCAATCGATGCGAGCGAATACCTACAACAGTATCGAATCCAATACCGAGCGTATTATCAAAATATTCCTGACGCCCGTTCTCATCGGTCATTAGCCCTAGATCAACGAGAGTTGCTTCGCCGTTCAGCGCAAGTGCCATTGCCTGATTGGCACTCATCGGGGCGTGATTTGCATAGGCAAAATCGTTGCCGGAACCAATCGGGACGATACCGAGCGCGGGACGCTTCTTCGCCTCCACTTGCATCAGACCATTGACAACTTCATGCACCGTACCATCGCCGCCTAACGCGACGACGAGATCGTATCTCTCTTCCCCGGCTTGGCGCGCTAACTCTGTCGCATGGCCGGGATAAACCGTGCCGCTCCAGTCCACTTTTCCTTCATACTCATTCACAATCGGACTTAGATCACGGGCAACATTCCAAGCATGCCCCATATCTGCCATTGGGTTTAGGATCAGTTTTACTTTTCTTGTCATCTTGGCTCCTTTATGAAAATCAGTTTCAAATTATAACCCCGAGAATCAAAAACAGAGACGGAAGAGTCTCTGTTTTTTAGTATTTTTTGTATCATCTCAATAATTTGGGGTAGATGAAAAAGACCAACCCAAATTGAGTTCTTTGGCGCGTGCTTTGACCAAATCCGCCAAGGGTGGAATCTGGTGCAGCTTTGAAATGCGGTCTTGT
>Ga0209042_1000945_pt1 | contig 24885 bp, 28 predicted proteins | sample SaaInlV_200m_DNA_6_FD_184649 | JGI IMG/M metagenome (GOLD analysis project Ga0209042, IMG submission 184649) | Marine microbial communities from expanding oxygen minimum zones in the Saanich Inlet - SI037_S2LV_200m_DNA (SPAdes) (version 2) | ecosystem: Environmental > Aquatic > Marine >...
ATGAGATGGTTGGAGGCGTAATCGGGGGTAGTATAACCCAAGGAAGCTTCGAGCTCGGGGAAGAGGTTGAGATAAGGCCCGGCCTGCCCCAGAGACAGAAGAACAAGATCAAGATGCGTGAACTCTACACCACCATCACAAGCCTCCACGTTGGAGGAACCGCGGTTGACAAGGCCCTCCCAGGAGGACTCGCGGGGGTCGGCACTCAGCTGGATCCAAGTCTGTCAAAATCGGACGGGTTGGTTGGAAGCCTCATCGGGGAGCCAGGGACTCTTCCACCGGTACTGGACTCACTCAACCTTGAGTACGAACTCTTCGAGAGCGTTGTAGGTACAAGGATGGAGGAGAAGGTCGCCCAGATAGCGAGGGGCGAGAAAATGCTCCTCAACGTAGGCACCGCCAAGACCATGGGCGAGATCACCCAAATAAAGAAAAGGAACCTTGAAGCAGCACTTTCAATTCCCGTCTGTGCGCTGCCTGGGGACCGAGTGGCCATCAGCAGGCGAATCGGAAGCCGTTGGAGGCTCATCGGGTTCGGGATAGTCCGTGAGGATTAATGCCCACACGGATTCTTGCTGACACAAACTTTCTATTAATCCCTGAACGTTTCAAGGTGGACATTTTTGATGTATCCGCCGACGCAGTCAATGACCTCACCGAGTTCTATGTATCATCAAGGGTGCTTGACGAGATTCAGCACCTCAAGGAAAATGCAAAACCCAGTTTCTTCAGGGAGCTTAGGATTGCAGAGACTTTCGCAGGGATGTGCACGTTTATCGTTGATCCCAGCGATAACGATGTTGATGATAGCCTGGTTAGCCTTGCGTTACGTGAGGGCATGGTTCTAGGGACATCCGACGCAGAGCTTAGGCAAAAGGCTAGGGCTGCAGGAGTCAAGGTTCTGTACCTGAGACAGAAGAGTTACCTGGTTCTTGACGGCTAATGAACTATTTACTCTATATTGATATTATAGACATCAACATAGGAGTTTTAAGCGATAAAGTATTCCCAATGTAGAATTAGGTCAATCCATGACCTAGAAAACACTAAAATGGTGTAAATCTTGGAAAAGAAAGAATGGCATTCAACAGATATCGATGGAGTCCTCCAGACATTAGAGACTAGCCGGAAAGGCATCTCTGATGAGGAGGTCGCCAAACGACTCCAAGAGTATGGCCCAAACGAACTCCAGGAGGAGGCAAAGAAGCAATGGTATCACCTTCTCTGGGAGCAGTTTACAAGCATACTCGTCGTCGTACTAATCATTTCAGCAGCAGTCTCCGGCTATCTTGCAATCAAAGAAGGCGAGCCCATGACCGACATGTACGTTATACTTGTCATAGTCGTCATGAACGGTATTCTCGGTTTCTACCAGGAGTACAAGGCGGAGCAAGCCGTTGAAGCCCTAAAGGCAATGGTCTCACCGCATGTCCTCGTAATGAGGAACGGTAAAGAGGAATCAATCGACTCCAAGGACCTTGTTCCCGGTGATATTATTATACTTGAAGCAGGCAGTAGAGTGCCCGCTGACAGCAGGTTACTGGAAGCAGCTAATCTTGAGGTCGACGAGGCCGCCCTAACCGGTGAGTCCAGGCCAGCAAGCAAGAGACTCGTCGCGGTTGCATCAGACGCAGGTATTGGAGACCAGAAAAACATGGTCTTCATGGGCACCGTCGTCACAAATGGCAGGGCCGTTGCCGTAGTCACCGAGACTGGCATGAGCAGCCAGTTCGGAAAGATCGCAGGTATGGTCATGTCGATCGACGTGGAGCCCCCACCGCTCACACAGAAGATGGACAAGATGGGCAGGCAGCTCATCGCTATCAGCCTCGTACTGACACTGTTCGTTTTCTTCGTGCTATGGTTCGTTCATGACAGGACCCTTGAAGAGGTCTTCATGACAAGCGTCAGTCTGGCAGTCTCCGCGATACCAGAGGGTCTGCCCGCGGTTCTTACGATCACACTAGCCATGGGCACAAGCCGTATGGCAAAGCAGAAGGCAATCGTGCGTAGGCTCGCAAGCGTCGAGACGCTTGGAAGTACAACCGTAATCTGCAGCGACAAGACTGGGACCCTTACCAAGAACGAGATGACCGTCACCAAGCTGCACTCAGCTGGCAGGACAATCAATCTTACTGGGACCGGGTATCAGCCGCAAGGCGACTTCATGGAGAACGGTGCAAAGGTCAATCCAACTGATGACGCCCAGATAACAACTCTACTTAGAATCAGCGCACTGAACAACGACTCGGTAATCCAGCAGAGCAACGGGAACTGGGTTTGCTACGGTGACCCCACTGAGGGAGCTTTCGTCGTGGCCGCCGAGAAGTCAGGCATGGCGAACAAGGCACTCAAGGAGGAGTACGAGAGGGTCAGCGAGATCCCATTCGACTCAACAAGGAAGCGGATGACCACCGTCCATAAGACCCCCGAGGGTAAGCTAGTTGCCTATGTCAAAGGGGCATCCGAGATGGTGCTCGAAAGATCAACAAAGATCCTCGACGGAGATGTCAGGGACCTAACCCAGAAGGACAAGGACGAAACCCTTAATGTCATGCAGGGCATGGCGGGGGACGCCCTCCGTGTCCTGGGAATGGCCTACAAGGAGTTACCAGATGACTACGATTACTCAGCCCTAGAGGTTGACGAGGTAGAGGATGACCTTGTTTTCGTTGGAATAATCGGAATGATCGACCCCGCAAGGGAAGAGGTGCCCTCTGCCATCAGGACAGCTGCTGAGGCAGGTATCAGATCCGTTATGGTTACAGGTGACCACCGTATCACCGCCGTAGCCATCGCCAAGCAGATCGGAATCCTCAGAGAAGAGACCGACGCATCCGTACTGGAGGGCGTCGAGATCGAGGCTCTTACCGAGGACCAGCTTGACGACACAATCGAGAACGTCCGCGTCTGTGCAAGGGTCAGCCCAGAGCACAAGATGAGGATCGCGCTGAGCCTGAAGAGGCTCGGCCACATAGTCGCTATGACCGGTGATGGCGTCAATGACGCACCCGCACTCAAGGCAGCCGACATCGGCGTCGCCATGGGCATTAAGGGTACAGATGTCACCAAGGAAGCCAGTGACATGGTCCTTGAGGACGACAACTTCGCGACAATCGTACAGGCCATCAAGGGTGGCCGTGAGATCTACACTAACGTAACAAAGTACATCAGACTAATGCTAGCCGCGAACTTTGACGAGTTCCTGGAGATTACCGTTACGGCAGTTCTGGGACTACCAGTTCCGTTCCTACCAATCCACATCCTGTGGATCAACCTGGTCACGGACGGTCTGCCTGCACTCGCGTTGAGCATTGACCCACCGGACCCGGACATCATGAAGTACCCGCCAAGGGATCCCAAGGAGGACATACTCAAGAGGTTCTGGCGATTCATCCTGTTCGCGGCACTGGTGGACTTCATCAGCGACTTCATACCCTTCTTCTGGGCGTACATCACAGTCGCTGGAAATACAGGGGACTGGGAGCTGGCAGCAACAACCGCAAGGACAGTTGCTTTCACTAGCATCGTGTTCTTCGAGTTCTTCCTGTCATATCAGTGTAGGAGCGAGACGAAGCACATCTTCCAGCTAGGGCTTGAGGGATGGACGGCAAACAAGTTGCTGTTCATTAGCGTCATGATTGGACTAATACTGCAGATGATGATACTATACATCCCATCATTGAACGTGATATTCCACGTCGTCCCGCTAACAGGGCTACAGCTGCTGGTCTGCTTCCTCGGAAGCCTCACTGCCTTCCTGATCATCCCGCAGAAGCTGATCCCTAAGAGGCAGTACGTCGAGCACAGGAAAGCCTAGGTTCTCCTTTTTCCTTTTATTATTAAATTCTTAGCTACTAATTGACTTAGTTGTATTTTTTCGTATTTATTGAAAATTACATAGTATGTGTTAACTAGAAACAGTAATTATGGGGCTTATTTCCCAATCATTTTTATAGATTTACTTTCGTATATCAGGGGAATACTCAACAAAAGGAGAATATAGAATGGTAGAAGCATGGTTAATAGCCCCAGTAATGGCGGTAATTTCAATTCTCGCGGGTTTTTACATCCACGATTTCGTTAAAAAACAGGACACCGGCACGGACCAGATGCGTTTCGTCGCAGGTGCCATCAAAGAGGGAGCCAGGACCTTCCTCAATAGGATGTACAAGACCCTTGCATATTTCATCGCAGGCATGGCACTTGTACTCCTAATCCTATTACCCACACCAATATGGGCAACGACCAACATAATGGATAACGTTGTTCTTGCCTGTGGGTACATCTTCGGCGCTGTATGCAGCGGAATCGCAGGATGGATGGGAATGGACGTGGCAACAGACGCCAACCTACGCGCAGCAAGCGCGGCAAGACAGGGGATCAGCAAGAGCTTCCCAATTGCCTTCCGTGGCGGCGCGGTCATGGGAACAAGCGTCATCGGCCTCGCCCTACTCGGAGTAAGCTCAATCTACTTCGCGACTGGTGACCCCAACGTTGTACTCGGGTTCAGTTTCGGAGCATCAGCAATGGCACTATTCGCCAAGGCTGGTGGCGGGATCTTCACGAAGACCGCGGACATCGGTGCAGACCTAGTAGGAAAAGTCGAGTTCAACCTCGACGAGGACGACCCAAGAAACCCAGCCGTAATCGCCGACAACGTTGGAGACAACGTCGGAGACGTTGCGGGCATGGGTGCAGACTTATTCGATAGCTACGTGGCGAGCCTAATGGCCGTCATGATCCTGGGAACAGTCCTAGGTGGTTACCTCATTGAGATGCCTCTAGTCTACGCTGGCCTAGGAGCCATCGCTAGCCTCATCGGCATCTTCGCAGTCAATGTCAAGGAGGGACAAGAGCCAGGAGCAATCCTGAACAGGGGAACATACATCACTGTCGGTCTCTTTCTCGCACTGAGTTACGCAGCGAACACCTACTTGGGTTACAACCTCAGGTTCTGGGGAGCATCCGCGGTAGGCCTGATCGCTGGAGTTATCATCGGTTTCACCGGTGACTACTACACAAGCATCGATCAGAAGCCAGCAATGACAACTGCCGAGGCAAGCCAGACAGGCGCGGCAGTCAACATTATCACCGGGTTCAGTTACGGCCTACTGAGTACCTTGCCACCAATGGTTGGCGTAGGAATTGCAGCCTGGCTGTCATACGCCATCTGTGCCCCACTTGGTCCAGGATACGGTGTTTATGGCATCGGTATCTCAGCGTTCGGCATGCTCAGCATCGTCGGGATCGTCGTAGCAAACGACAGTTTCGGCCCAATCGGGGACAACGCCAAGGGCATCGCGGAGCAGGGAGGCCTTGACCATGAGACCATCCGCATCTTGGACAAGATGGATGCGGCAGGTAACACAAGCAAGGCAATCACAAAAGGCTTCGCCATCGGCGCAGCAGGGCTAACGGTAATCAGCATCCTCGCCACGTTTAAGGAAGTGGCAGAGTTCACGCTGGGCACGCAGGTCATCTTTGACCTGATGAACCCTCTTGTCATGCTCGGGGCACTAATCGGTGTGGCGATACCCGCCGTTTTCAGTGCACAGCTGATGCTCGGTGTTGGTAGAAACGCGGAGACGATGATTACGGAAATTCGTCGCCAGTTCGCAGAGATCCCCGGTCTCATCGAGGGCGTGGAAGGAGTTGTTCCTGAGTACGAGAAGTGTATAGACATCGCAACTTCAGGGGCACTCAAGGAGCTTGTACCCGCGACCCTAACCGCAATTGCTGCGACACTGGGAGTTGGGTTCATCTTCGGCGTGGAGGCACTGGGAGGGTTCCTTGCTGGAAACATCTTCAGCGGCCTACTCTTGGCGCTGCTCATGAGCAACGCGGGTGGACTTTGGGATAACGCGAAAAAGTACGTTGAGGACGGTAACCTGGGAGGAAAGGGCAGCGATGCTCACCACGCAGCAGTTATCGGAGACACTGTAGGTGATCCATTCAAGGACACAGCTGGACCTAGCCTTAACACCCTGATCACGGTGATTGGGTTGGTGGCTAACATTTTCCTGCCCCTGATCCTCGCCTACGCGATTTTCTAATATCCCCTATTTTCTATTTTATTATCTACCCACCATAGTGGGCTATGAAACTGTTTTTGAAGCTACATACGGAGTTTTTATTGGAGAATCGGGGTATCCCCATTATCTTTATTAGTTTGAACTAGAGTAATCAGGTAGCCTCATAGGAGAAAAACGATCAATGTACCGACATCTCAAGAACGCTTGGAAGAAACCAGGCGACAGTTACATCAAGGAAGTAATGAGGAATAGGGTAATCCTTTGGAGAAAGCAGCCCTCATCAGTTAGAATCGACAAGCCAACCAGGCTAGACAGGGCTCGTGGTCTTGGATACAAGGCCAAGCAGGGATTCGTTGTCGTCAGGACCCGTATTCGTAGGGGCGGACGCCGCAAGCTGAGGCCAGTACTGGGTCGTAGGCAGAAGAGGATGGGCGTAACAAAGTTCACTCCAGGTAAGAGCAAGAGGCTCATCGCAGAGGAGAGGACGGCGCGAAAGTACCCGAACCTAGAGATCCTTAACAGCTACTGGGCGTGGCAGGACGGACGATACAAGTGGTTCGAGATCATACTCATTGACCCAAACAACCCATCCATCAAGTCGGACAAGGATGTCGGCTGGATCGCTGGAAAAAACTAACCCTCTCTAATTAATACATTACATTTCTAGAATCTCGTTTTACTCGCTTGGCTCATTGGCCGTATTCTTGAGCTTAAAAGCAACGAGGACTGCCACTAGACATATAGCCCCTGAAACAAGGAACGGCGAGGTCTGGGAGTAGTTTGTGTAGAAATAACTGGCGATTAACGGCCCAAGCGTGAAACCGAGCCTGTTCCCTGTGATGTTGACCCCGAATGCGGCTCCAGTTAGCTCTTCTGGAACGGACCTTGATAGAAGCGTCAGCGTAGCGGGCCAGGTCATGCTCCAAAGCCCGAAGGCGATTGTGTTTATGACAAGCATCACCCTCCAGTCACCGACAAAGTGCCACGAGGCGTACAGGAACGGGATCATTGCTATTAGCGTGATGACTGTCCTCTTCATCCCGAATCTTTCCGCGATCTTGCCGCTAGGAATCTGGGTGACTAGGCTCAGCAAGTTTTGGGCCGTGAAGAACAGAGCCACCTGTTGTGCGTTGAGCGAAAACCGTGAAACCAGGTAGAGTGGGATGATGAGGTTGATACCACCCATGGCCGTTGTCAGGAGAATACCGTAGACAAAGAACGTGAGGAGCACTGGAGCGGTATCTCCCCTGAAAAGCTCCCTGAATCCTCCTCCCGTTGAGTCTCTCTGCACCTCTTGTTTCTCTATCCTCAGGCTTGGGAGTATGCTGATAGCGTTAATGGCAGACCCCACTAGGAACACCTGCCTCCAACCCGACGTCTGTATTAGGTAACCGCTGATGAGTGTGCTTACCACGCCCGCCAGAGGCCAGGACGAGTTCATTATACCGAACACGGAGGCTCTGGTATCCGGGGTTGAGTTGTCCGTTATCATGGCCATCCTGGCTGGCATGAATAAGGCTCCTGATGAACTGTAGATTATGAAGAGCGGTAATACCTGCTGCCAAGTCTGGGCGTTCGCCATCATGAACATGATAACTGAATTCACAACCAAGCTGCTCAAGAGCAGGTTTCTCTTCCCAAGCCTGTCCATGAATAGGCCAGCTGGAAGCATCAACGTGGTCGCAACTAGCCCCCCGAGGCTTATTACCCAGGCGTTCTCTGATGCCGTTGCCCCGAGGTTTGATAGGAATAGCGGGAAAAGCGGAGTTACTAGTTGAACCGAGAAACCGAAAGCGGTGTTTAGAATGAATAGGTACCGTAGGTTACGGTTCAACACTTTGAACATGATGAGAAGATTGCCACATCGTGTAATATAAGTGGGAACCTATCCGAGGACCCTTTTTTGTTCTAGGGGACAATGAGCCCTATTTATCTCCTGGACTTAGCTGACACGATCTGAATGATGTCCTTGTCCTGGAGCTCGTAACTGTCCTTGAGCCTCCTCTTGGTCCTGGCGTTCATGGCGTAGATGAAGCCCTCCATAAGGTCTGAGTGGATGACCCCTGCGAACTGCTTGGCGGTAGTACCCTGTGGGACAAGGAAGCAATCTGGTAATACCCTTCCCTGGCTGTCAGTGAGCTTCTCAGGGTCCTCCACCGGGTATGCAACGATCATGTTGAGGAGCCCGTAGAACGCTTCGTTGAGTACCTTCTGGATCCCTGTCCCGCCCCACTTAACGAAGACCTTCTCCCTCATCCGCTCCAGTGCCTTGATCTGGCCCGCCGTGAGTTTCTCAGGGTTTTTGATTGTAAAATCGCTGTCGCCCGGAGTATAGTCCACTAGGCCGGCTTCTGCTGCCCTCCTGAGGGCCAGCTCAGCCTCCGCGCAAGTTGCTACCACCTTGTAGCCCGCCTCCTCGATGCGCTTGATATTGATATCCGCTCCCTCTCTGTCCGCCTTGTTCGCTGCGACAATGATGGGCTTGGCGACCTTCCTGAGTTGAGTCGCGAAATTGACAAAGTCCTCCTCGCTCCACTGGTATGACCTGTACTCGTCTAGCCCTGCCTGCCTTACTGCCCGGGCAATCTGGGGCCTGCTGATTCCCAGTCCTGTCATCTTCTGCTCAAGATGCTTGCTGATGGCCTCCTTTGCCGTCTGGGCTGTCCTGCTGATGCTACTCCAATCCTTGTTGAGTAACGCCCTGAGCCAGAGGTCGAACTCTTGCTCGAACATCTTGACGTCGTCTATGGGGTCGTTTGTCATCGGGTCCACGACCTGTCCCTGGAGGTTTGTTGCGCCCGAGGCGTCCGCCACCACGATTAAAGCATCGGCCCTCCTCACTTCGTCGAGGAACTGGTTCCCAAGCCCCTTTCCCTGGTGGGCACCGGGAATTAGGCCCGGTGTGTCGATTAGGTCTACTGGTATGAGCCTAGTCCCGTCAACGCACGCGCTGTTCTGTGGGTCATCCTGGATCCCTAACTCCTTGCACGCGCATGGGGCTGTGATGTACGCGACGCCCCTGTCCGCCTTGAGTGTCGTGAACGGGAACCCCGCGATCTCCACGGGTTTGAGTGTTGCAGCGCCGAAGAATGTGCTCTTGCCGACGTTTGCCTTGCCTACCAGCCCTACTATTTTCGCCATGTTGTAATCGTAATCCTATACCGTTGATAGCTGTCAGAAGTGCCCAGCATCTACTCAACAACATGATGGGTTACACTAAAAAGATTCCCGCCTATTGGCTCGTGATACCTTCATGCAATGCTTTATACTTGCAGATTTCAATGATGAATTGATTTAAATGATTAACAGAGAGGGCAGTATAATCAAAATGACCGCATATCTCGTCAGTAAGGACCGCGGTAATAGCTGGGTGATTCAGACGGTTCAATCTATAGGCGGCACCGAGAAGGTCAAGCCATCTGATTTTGAGGGCAAGAAACTCATCGTGCTTGAAGAGTACTAACACTCCCATTTTCTAACGCTAGAACTGCTTAAGATTATTACACACAGTTATCTCATCTATTCCATGCTCGATATCTACACTGTCGGTTCTACAAGGCTAGCGAAGATTATTACCGGCTCCGAGATGAGGGAGTTACTAAGTCCATTTAACTTCAGCGATACAGTGATTGTAAAACCAAACTTTGTGGACCGAGCTCCCGGGACATACACTTCACCTGAGTCCTTGAGGCTGCTCTTCGAGGCATTGGACTCCCAAATCGTTGTCGCCGAGGGGCACGGTTTGATACGTGTCCTCTGTGACCAGGATAAGGGACTCTGCTTTGATTACAACGGCGAGGAGAGGGACTGGAGCTGGATACCCAGGGGCGGTTGGAGCCATTTCGCGAAGAAGGATGACTGGGACTGGTTCTCGGAGGGCGAGCACTGGGGACACCTGAAAGAGTTGGACAACAAGTACCTGGATGAGAAGGGGTTCACTGATCTCTTCAAGGAGTTTGACGCGGAGTACATCAACGTCACGGATGAGATATGGGAGGGTAATGTTATCGATCCAGATCTCATCAAGAAAGAAGTTGAAGAACAATACGGACAATTGTTCACCGAAAAGTTCTATGGGTTCATTCCAGTGAGGCTCTTTGAACACCGGGGGTCAACCCTCATCAGCTTCAACAAGTTCAAGCACTACACCACTTTCACGCTGAAGAACATGTTCGGTTTCATCCCTGACCCTATTCGCTGCTGGTGGCATGGGCCCAAGAACAGTAGAATGGTCAATAGCATAATTGACATAAACAAGCTTTACGCCACATTCTTCAACGTTTTAGGGGTACAGGAATCCCTTGGACTCACTCCAAGGTCGAACAAAGAGGGGAGTTTTGGTGATGCCAGTTTGAGTTATGACCTTGTTGAGGGATCCAAACTGGTGTGTGCCGGAATGGATCTGATCGAAGTAGATACATTGATGGCTGGAGTTGGCAGCTTTGGTCTGGTTGAACTTGAATACTTGGATAAGGCTAACGGTGTCCTGGGAAGGTATCGGCCTGAACTGGTCGAGCAGGTGAAAAACCTGTCTCCCTACCCTTCCCTGTCGTAATAGCCGGGTTTCTTCTTCCGCCCGAAGCTTCTGAGGCCCTCTTCCTTTAGCTGTCTGCACAGCTCGTCCGCGACCTCCTTTGTGACCTCTCCCCTCTTCTCCAGGTACTCGATGATCTCGTATGCCTGGTCCTCGGTGCTGCACCGCCTGATGAAGTCTATGGCATCGGGATCATAGCCAGCGAACTTCGTCTTTGGTTTCGGCTTCTCTCCCTGGAACTCGATGTCAGCCTTGCCAGCTCCGCTTTCCATCTCCTCGGCGAGCTTTGGGAACCGCTTCTTGAACTCTTTTTTCTCCATTCCAGTCATCCTCTTTTCGTGAATCGTTTTTTATAAATGTGGTGGGCTCAGCGGTCCCTTTCATGGACCTCCGAGAAGAAGTACTTGATGACGTTTCCCCGAATGTCCCTCTGCACAGTGATACCTGGGGCTATCCAAGAGTCACTACCGATAACTACACCTGGGTGGATGCTGACGTTGACGCCTGTCTGGACGTTGTCGCCCAAAATCACACCTAGCTTCCTTCGTCCGCTGTTCATCCTCTCCCCTTTGATGGTGACTTCGATGTTGCTCTTATCGAACCTGAGGTTGGCCGTTATTGTCCCTGCCCCCAAGTTGCTGTTCTTACCGATGACGCTATCACCGACGTAACTCAGGTGGGCAGCGTGGGTCCCCTCGCCGATGATGCTGTTCTTGATCTCACAGGCGTTGCCAACCCTGACATTTGCGCCCAGGCACGTGGATGCTCTGATGTAGCAGTTAGGCCCGACATCCGCCCTCTCGCCGATGATGGCAGGGCCCTCGATGTAGGTCCCGGTTCTCACCCTTGCCCCTTTCTTTATCCAGACCGGCCCGTGGATACTGACGCCATCCTCGACCGTCCCATCAATCCTATACTCGATATCCTCCATGGCCCGTCTGTTTGCCTCAAGGAGGGTCCAAGGCAGCCCAATGTCCAGCCACTCGTGCTCCTCGACGTTGTGTTTCCGCACTGCTATACCGTTCTCTATCATGAGCTGCATTGTATCAGTGATCTCGTACTCCTCCCTTGGGCTCAGCGTGGTCTTTTCGATGTAGCCGAACACCTCCTCTGGGAAGATGTAAACGCCGACGTTTGCGTACTTGCTGGGCTCGGTACCTGGCTCCGGTTTCTCTACCACCTTCGTGATGAGATCACCATTTAACCCGAATGCCCCGTACTGGCTGGGATCTTCGACTAGAAGAGCGGATGCTGTGACCTCTCCATCCCTGTGGGCCTCGATAAGCCTCTTTAGAACTCCCTCTGCTAGGTAGTGGTCCCCGTATAGTGCCATGAACGCGTTGTTGCCCACCCACTCCTTGGCCTCTCCGAAGGCATGGGCTGTGCCAAGTGTCTCTTCCTGAGTTTTGTAGCTGATCTGTACCCCGTGGTTTGTGCCATTGCCGAAGTGGTCGATGATTTTGTGCTCAAGGTAATTAGTAATAAGCAGTATCTCGTCAATACCAGCTTCCTTCACACGCATTATCATCCACTCAAGAAGCGGCCGCCCTCCCACGTCAAGCATCGGCTTCGGCGTGTTGTCTGTGAGTGGCCTGAGCCTTGTCCCGATTCCCGCTACGAGTATAACCGCTTTCATAATAGTCCAAGCACCTTCTTGACTAGTACTCTGCCTCGGTCCATAATATCTTCAACGTCTGCCATGGTCCTGCCCTCCACCGTTATCCTTAGGAGTGGCTCCGTTCCACTGGGTCTAATCAGGGCCCAGCCGTTCTCCATCTCAAGGCGGACGCCATCCACGGTGCTGACCGAGTTAACTTTCTTGTACGCGTCCTGGTACCTCTCGGCGATCAGTCTCATGGCTCTAGCTTTCTGTGAATCTTTGCATTCCAGCTTGAGCCTGTCCAACGGGTACTCCGGCGCGGCGGATATGAACTCCTCGATTGATTTCTCCGTCTCCTCAAGTGCCTCTATAGTTTTCAGAGCCCCCATGACTCCGGCTGGGCACATGTGGTGCTCAGGGAAGACCCATGCTCCAACTGGTTCCCCCCCGAAGACCGCACCATGTTTCGCCATCGCCTCCGTGATGAACGCGTCGCCGACGGGGGTCCTCACGATCTTTCCCCCCGCCTCCTTGACCATATCATCAACGTTCATCGACGCGCCGACGTGGGTGACGACCGTTCCCCCGTTGTTCCTCTCGACGGCGTAGCCCGCGTATGCCGCTAACGCTCTATCCGGGTTGACCATCAAGCCGTCCGCACCAACGGGCATCATCCTATCCCCGTCCCCGTCGAACCCGAACCCGACTTCGCACCCGAGTGCTTTCATGTACCTGCCGAGCCCCCGGAGGCTCTCCCTGCTGGGCTCGGGGTTTCCCGCTGGGAAAGTCCCGTCAGAGACCGCGTTAATTATGTTTGATTTGAGGGGGAACTCGCCGAAAGCCAGGGGTGCAAGAGTTGATGTTGCTCCGCAGAAGCAGTCAGCCGCCACCTTAACCTCGCCCTCGATGTCGATGGAGTCCACCAGCATCTCGACGTACGCCTCGATGGCATCAACCTCATCTGTGGCACCGACGGTGTCCCACTGTGCCCAATCATATGACTCTTCCACCAGGATTTTCTCGGTGGCCAGCTGTTCCTTGATAGTTAGGCTCATTCCCTCCCTGTTGAATACCTTGAGCCCGTTATACTGCGGAGGGTTGTGGCTGGCTGTTATCTCCACTCCAGCGTCCGAGCCCGTCTCAACTATCATCCACGCCGTCACTGGCGTGGGAACAAGACCCACCTGGATCACATCTGCCCCTGCCGCGTTTAGCCCTGAGGACAACGCCATCTCAAGCATTGGTCCAGATATCCTGGCGTCGTAGCCGACTACTATCTGTCCGCCGTGGTTCATTGTGGCGATGGCAGCGCCCACGTGCTGAGCTAGCGTTGTCGTTATGTCCTTGTTGGCAAGTCCCCTGATCCCTGAGCTTCCGAATAGTTTTGGCTTCACCTGTTTCTCCTCCTGGGTATGAATCGTCGGAGGGGGTCAGAGCTCATAAGCTTTTCCAGCTCACGAAGGCCGATCCCCCGCTTGAAATCCCCGTATGTCTCGCACCTCTCGTCCCTGTAATATTCCCTGTTCTCCGGTGGGCGGACCACGACCTCGACTGGGTGTTCGTCGATGACCATGGTGATATGAGTGGATGTTCTGGGCATCCCGTCGATGATGAACTGCGTTTGCTCCGCCTCAATTATCAAGTATTTTCCAAGCATTTGTGTCACCTTGATTGAATTTGGATGGTAGACAACTATGTCGATGTCGCTTCCCTTCCTCACGGTTCCCCTCCAGGTGCTTCCAATGAGAACTGGAGATAGTTCTCCTAGCGTCCTCATAACGTCAAGGGCTATCTCTCTCATCCTTATGAGCATACGTTGCCTCCCTGGTCCCTCGTACTCGTCAGTGAGGGTATCCAGCTCCACGGCGACCTCGTAGTTGCTGGGGAGCGCCCGTGATCCCAGACTTGAAGCCGCCATCTCCTTAGCGTCCTTGTACTCCTTCACCGACCTGTTGTAGAGGAGCCTGGCAGCCTCCCTGGCCACATCTTGACGTGTTGACATCTAACACTGATATGGGGACGTGATATAATTAAAGAACGTAAACCTGTTGTCCTGACATATCCCGACTCATTTTAAGGGAAGATTATTCAAAAGCAAGAGCTCCCATCAGTAAACGATTGACATGAGAAGCTTCAAGGACATATCGAAAGACGAGGAAGCACACGCACTAGCACTTCACAAGGAAGCGATTGTGATTGATGCAAGCCTAGTCGCGTTCACAGATTATGTAGCCGAGGATATCTGGGTTGACGACATGCTCGCAGGGGGAATCACTGCATCAAACATTACGGTCGCCATGCAGCACAATCTTGGTGAAGCATTACGGGAGATGAAGGCCTATCACAGCTGGGCAAAGAGGTCAGAGGACAAGGCGCTGATCGCCATGTCCGCCTCGGACATCATGAAGGCCAAGAAGGAGGGCAAGCACGCCGTCATCTTCGGTCCACAGGACAGCCAGTTCCTTGAGGGAACCCTTGATTTCCTGAAGATCGCGTACGAGTACGGCATCAGGATAATTCAGCTAACCTATAACTACCGTAACAGCGCTGGAGACGGTTGCAGCGAGAACAAGCAGGCGGGACTTAGCAATTACGGACGCTCTCTTGTCGAGGAGATGAACAAGCAGGGCGTGCTCATCGACCTGAGCCACACGGGAGACCCTAGTACCGATGACGCCATCGAGCACAGCAAGGACCCTGTTTCATTTACCCACACTGTTCCCCGGTCTAACCTGCCCAAGGAGCTGAGCGACTGGGCCAAGTGGAACAACAAGTACACCTTCTACGGTGGCTGGATGGATTACGCCCAGAGGAGGTCCAAGACTGACGAGCAGATACAGGTATGCGCCGAGAAGGGCGGGGTCATAGGCATCACTCCATTCTTCCTCAAGAAGGCAGGTAAAAGCACCCTTACAGATGACATCATCGACCAGATCGATTATGCGGCTAACCTTGTGGGTGCCAAGCACGTGGGGTTCGGTAGTGACGTGGACTTTAACAGCACAATGGACAGGATGGCGTACATGCACAAGTACCCCGAGAACGTGGACAGGACATGGTTCGCGGCCCTCGACAAGGACTGGGCCTATGGATGGATGGAGCACATACCAAACGTCACCAAGGGTCTTGTTGTAAGGGGTTACAGTGACTCTGAGGTCAAGGGTATAATCGGTGAAAACTTCTACAGGCTCTTTAAAAAAGTCTGGAGAGGCTGAGCCTACTCCTCTAACAGTTTCTTTAACTCATCTATTTTCTCGTCCAGAGCTTTAACTGTCTCCCGTAGCTCTATAACGTCCTCGCTAGGTGCATTCAAGTCATTGTCTCCCTGGGTCATGATAACAACGGTCATGACGCATGCGATACCTAACAGTGCCAAGATCCCGAAGAACTCAATCCCCTGCATCGCAAGTAGCACTATGATAGCCGTTATTGCGGCCCAGATGCCCCCTATCGCGTATCCTTTATTTTTCGTCTTCTTTCACCTCCTCTGCCAGCGATTCCGTCGAAATGTTGAAGCTGAAATCAAGAATCTTATAGAACCTCAGGGCCCTCGCCTCCTCCTCTAGGGTGAGTATCCTGGACTCAACCAGTTCGCTCTCCTTGAGCTTTTTTAGGTGGACTTTTGCAAGTGCCCTACTAATGCCTACGTTTTTCGCTACCTCGCTGAGGTAGTTCTCTCCTTTGGTTAGCTCCATGAGAATCCTGATTCGTGTGGGATGACCCAGCGCGGATAGTTTCTTCGCCAAGTCCTCTATATTCATCAAACCCGATTCCTCGTAATTCCTTCATGCCATGTAATAATTTGATTACATATATGCCTTGGGGTTACGAGTCACATTTTTTCCCAGACGAGGTGCGAGCTGAGCTGCATGCCCCCTACAAGCTGCAACGGAGTGCTCAACGTTAGCCTCTCCCCATCAAACTTGTAAAACCTTTCCTGTCTGTCCCCTATCCAGTTGGGGAACAGGCTGACCTCGATGTTGTGGAAGACGCTGGACCCCTCCACCTCGTACTTCCCGCTATAAGAAATATAGCCGTTCAAAGCCTCCACCTTCTCCTCGACAGTCCCGCCCCTGATATCTCCCGATGCGAACTCGGATCTGCCCTCTTTCATGAACGCCACCGACATGTACCCGTCAGTGCTGTAGATGATATAGCCCGTCCTTGAGCCCCTCCTGTGGAGGCTGCCGTCCTCCTTCTTGGTCTCCATCGAGGCCAGGCGCCACGTACCGATAAAGTCCTCATTAGACAAATCAATCAATGAAAATATGATACAACTCTGGATAAGAGTTGGGGAAATTAGTTGTTGGGGATGGCGAGAAGCTCGCTCTTCCTCACACCTACGTGGCGCAGAGCACAGACATTCTTCGCCTCGTTGTAGACATCGGACGCAAGCTTGCCTAGCACCATCTCGTGTGCCAGCTGGTCAAAGGTCAGGTTCTCTGCCTTGTCCTCGACGATGGCCGTCATGATCTTCCTGATGGCGACCTCCTTGGTGGTCTGGATCCTGCGCTGGGTCATCGCAGTAACGACGACCTTGACCCTGTAACCGTCCTTTGTGTATACCCTGAAGAATCCGTCTACCTTTGTGCTACGCCTGCGAACCAGGCTCCTTAGGTAATCACGGAGATATTCATGGCCTTTGAATACTGTCCGGGCGGTATGTCCCTCGATCTCATCGACCTGGAAGTACATTTTCATGTACTCTTGACTAAAGTCGCCCGTAATTGCTGCGAGAGTGGTCTCAAAGACCCTGCCATCGACCTTTTCTGGGTCGTCACTGGGGGTCTCTCCTACCTTGGTCTCGCCGAAATAGCGCGGAAGAATGATGTCGTACCATTCTTTTCTACGCCATTTGTCCCTTGTTGCCCTGGACAATGTGTCATTAATCTCCTATTTCAGTGACTACTCCATGCTCCTCAATCATATATAGGTTGTGAAAGAGCTGACTCGAAACCACTATTCCACGTCCCCTGTAGCCGTTCCCCTATTTGATACTCACAATAATCGTCAACGATGCCCCCTATGGCATTGAAACTATGGAATGTGTTCAGGCTGGCGTCCACATCAAGTACTGAGGAGTTTGTTGAGGGGCGTGGAGCGTGGTGCAATGAAGATACTGGCCACGTGGATCAAGGAATTCGACAAGGTAACTTGCATCTAAACCCCCCATCCATCTTAATATTTAAATATTATAATATATTGATATAGTTCATCGGTTCCGAGCAGTACGAGGAACGAGACAGTGAACAACAATGGCAATAGAACTAATCAACCAGATGATGACCTCGGGTATTGATACCCTGGTCGAGTACCTGACCGCGCACGTAATGCTGTGCCTGGTCCCGGCTTTCTTCCTATCAGGAGCATTCAACGCATTGATCCCGACTTCAACCATATTCAATTACATGGGAGACAGCGGGAACAACACAAAGAAGGGCATTGCGTACATGTTCGCGGCCACTAGTGGACTGATTATCGAGGTCTGCAGCTGTACCATCCTTCCCCTTTTCGCCGGGATATGGAAGAAAGGCGCGGGATTCGGCCCCGCCATCGCGTTCCTCTTCGCGGGGCCTGGGATAACCCTACTCTCAACACCCCTGACTGCAAGCGTCCTCGGCACAAGGTTCGCCATGATAAAGCTGGCCCTGTCCATCGTCATGGCAATAGCCATTGGACTAGCCATGGAGCTGACCTTCAAGGACACCATCGACCCATCATCAAGGTCAGGGTTCTCAATGGCAGACGAGGAGCCAACCGAGAGAACTACACTCCATAGCGTACTCTTCTTCAGCGCGCTAACCCTGATCATGATAGCTGGAACCGCTCCCATTGGGCTGCCACTGAAGCTGACACTAGTGGGGCTGTTCTCGGTTCTAACCGCCTACCTTGGCCTCAGATACTACAACAGGGATGAGCTAGGCTCCTGGATGGGGGAGACATACGAGTTCGTGAAGATGATATTCCCCGTCTTACTGCTGGGCGTCTTCGCGTCAGGAGTGATGAAACCACTTATACCCGAGACTCTCATCGCCAGCCTGACAGGGCAGAACACCATCCTGGCAAACGCTATTGCGGCGTTGTTCGGTACAGTAGCCTACTTCCCGACACTGGTGGAGGTTCCTGTTGCAAACATGTTCATGGAGCTAGGGATGCACCCCGGGCCATTGATGAGCTACCTGCTGGTTGACCCCGGTGTCTCGCTACAGACCCTTCTCGTGGTGAACACCATCATCAAGCCCAAGAAAACCGCTGCCTACGCGCTGTACATGCTGGGCTTCGGAGTACTGGCAGGCTATCTATACGGAATATTTCTTGTTTGAGGTAAATGAAATGGAGATAAAAATACTGGGCACTGGGTGCCCGAAATGTATGAAACTAGAGGCAATGGTAAAGACCGCTGTTTCCAAGCTGGGGCTTGACGCCGAGATAACCCACGTCACGGATATCGACAAGATTCTGTCATACGACGTGATGATGACGCCCGCCCTCGTGGTTGACGGCGTAGTAAAATTATCCGGTAAATTGCCCTCAGAGACTGCGCTGGAGAAGTTTCTCCAGTAACCCCTTTTTTAAAAACTGTATTTCTTCGCGATCTCCTTGGAGACCTGAACTCTCATGTCATCATCGATGGTGTCGATGAGAGTGTATATGTGCCCATCAACGACCTGATAGAAGGTCTTGGTGCCCTCCTTCCTAGACATTATCAGACCCGCCTCCTCCAATAGCTTCAGGTGTCTTGACACTGTTGGCTGGGACTGGGCGATCAATGGTATGATCTCGCACTGGCAGTTCTCCCCTGACCTCAGTATCTCGATGATCTTGAGGCGGTTTGCGTCGCCGATAACCTTGAATATCCTCGACTTGAATTCTAGAATCTTATCGTCAGGTAGATTGAGACTCATCAAGCAATCTCGATATATCTAAATATTTAAATGATTGCGAAAATCAGAGGGCTTCTCTGATTATCCGCTCTATGACGCGGTGGTCAGGAAGCTTGCCGTTGTATTTCACGACCCCATTAACTACCACTGCTGGAGACATCAGTATCCCGTATTTCTCGGTAACCTCTTCGGACATGACATCCCGCTTAATGATCTCCACGCTTATCCCCTCCGCCTTCAGCTTCTCGGCCGCCCTCGTGGCGTTCTCCTCAAGCTTCTTACATCGTTTACATGGGGGAACCATGCCTAGGCACTCCACTACTACGCTCATTTCACGGCATCCTCGATGGCCATTTCTGCTGCCTGGATACAGCTGAGCATGTCGTCCAGAGTCGCCACCAGGCTCCCGATGCTCCTTTCTGTATGGACCTCTATCTCAAGAACGGTTCCTTCCACCACCGTGATTATGTGCATCCCATCGGGGACATTCAGGTTGTCAGGCGTGATCGCCTTCTGGATCGCCTTCGCGGTGTCGGCGTCTCCATAATCAATCTCGATCACAGTCTTGCTGGACTCTGGCATGTCTGGGTATAGTTGAATCTTCTATAAAGTTGATACTATTACTCATACGCGTTCAGGGTTTTCTCGACGAGTCTGTTGACGTTCTCAAGGAACTCCCTTTCCTTGTTCCGGGGGATGTATGCTCCGGCGGCTATGTCGTGTCCGCCGCCGCCGCCGCCGACTGCCTCGGCTGCCTCTTGCATAATGATCCCCATGTGGAGTCCCGCCTTGACAAGTTCGTCCAGCCCCCTGGTGGATACCTTGAGCTGGTCGTCTTCAGTGAACGCGGTTGCTACGATGGGCTTCTTTGCTTTCAGTATCCCCTGGCCCAGAAGGACTCCTGAGACCACGCCTATCACGGTGTCGTTCACCTTGTTCTCGGCGGTGATGACATAGATATGCTCCTGCTCCTCAACCTTGTCCTGCATCTGGACCCAGTCAAGAGCCTTTGCGATGGTTATCCTGTAACCCGCTAAGACTTCCTGTGCCTCGATCATGGCGTCCCCTCTATCCCCCAGGCAGACGCTGAGGCCGACGCCTGGCTTTCCCATCCTACCGCACGCGTTGATTAAGCTCCCGAACTCCCTGCCACCCCTGAGAGGAGTGCTCTGCTCCTCCAGCTTGAAAGTGTAGATAGTCCCGATGAGCTGGTGGATGGCGCTTGAGTCGCATCCACTGCTTACCATATGGTTGCTGAGTGCGCTGAACAGGTTGGTCCTCTCGTCATCTGTGAGGTCAGCCAACGCCTTCAGTTTGTCCCCTTCGAGTATCTCAATCCCTATCTCCTTGAGGAACGCAACGCTGTTGCTCTCGTTCCCGCTCAGCCCAGGGATATAGGGCAGTGTCGTGTACGCTATCGCTTTGGCTATTGGCCTGGTCTCGTACCCGTAGAAAATGAGGCCGACATGTTTTTTGAGCATGTTTTTATCAATGGCGTCCTGCTCGATGATGCTGTTCAGTCCGAATAGTGATTTCCTCTCCCCGCTGTCCTGCTGGTCGCCAAGTGCGCCTAGCAGTCCCAGGCAAGCTAGGTTCACGTTCGCTGGGTCAAGTGCTTTTGCAAAGAAGTAGCACACGCCGGAGGCCGCTATCTCCCTCGCCCCATCGACCCCATGTAACATAGGGCTTACGTGGATTATGTTGTTTGCCTCGTACTCCACCGGCATGTGGTGGTCAAGTATTATGATGTCCTGCTTCAGGGTCTCCGAAATGGACTCCAAGTAGGCTGAGCCAAAGTCGCTGAAAACAATGAGGTCCGGGCTCTCCTCCGCGAGCCTCGCGATGAGCTTTTCGTCTAGCTTCTTCTCGCTGCTGATCTTGAACCTGGCCCCCATGCGGACGGCGCAAGCCGCCAGAATGCCACCGCTGCTGAGGCCGTCGGCGTCGTTATGAGTTACCAGCCTGATGTAGGAGCCCTTCTCGACGTGGTTGGTGAAAAGGTTGGATGCAGGAATAATAGAATTGAAGAAATTGTCCGAGTTGGACATTTTTAGATTATATGGTTACGATTTCTCGTCGGTGGTTCCAATCTCTTGGAAGCTGGCCCTTCTTCTTGTAGTACCGTGTAACCCTGTAGATCATGCTCTCGGTGAGCTGGTAACTCCTCTTGTTACCATAGTCTTTGGGGTTGCGGTCAAGATGTCTCTTGAGCCTTGTTGACCTGATCATCATATTGTAAAGGTCCTCTGGGATCTCTGGAGCTAGTCCCGCCTCCTCTAGGACCCTCTTGATTCCCATGCCCGCGATGGGCTTTACGAGTGGGATTCCGTGAATGTCTCTGAGAATGTTCCCTATTTGTGATTGGGTTCTGCCCTCACGTGCTAGATTGATGATGAGTGCCTTAACCTCGTCGGGCTGGTAGACAACCCAGTTTGGGGGCCTCTTGCTGACTGGCCTAGTACTCTGGCCGCCGCCCCTCATTGTTGATAGTTTCCCAACCATTACAATTTTCTCCGGATGCTCTAGTCTTACACTCGCTTCCCTTATTAAATGTTTATACCTATGCAGATTCTGACCATTTTTCAAATTTATTATTGAGGGCGGGGTGGAATAGTTTCATACTTGGGAGAATGGACGCGAGGAGATAGAGTTGAACAAGCACTTGGCTGCGAGGTGGGCAGCCCCGGACAGCGACCTGATAGCGATGGCAAACCAGATGGACGAGGTTATCATGCTCCAGGGCGGCGACCCCGACATTGACACCTCTCAGAATATCAAGGACACGTTGACCCGAGCCATGGAATCTGGCAAGACCCATTATCCACCCACTCATGGCGTGCCCGACCTCAGGAACGAGAAGATACTCATCAGGCCGGGGGGCAGCTTAGGGGATCATACCGAGTCGTACGTCAGGGTCCCCCTGATCAGGCCCGTTGAGGTGCTTTAGCGGGTTGCTGATAGTATCGAGAGGCAGCTCAGTCGGGGCTAGCCCTATTTTTATGATAGATCAACCCATTTGATGGGTAATGGCTAGACCCGTTCTCAAGTGGGCCGGCGGCAAGAGGCGCCTGAGGTTCGAGATAGACAAGCTGCTGCCACCCGGTCATGCAGGGAGGAACTACCACGAGCCGTTCTTCGGAGGCGGGGCCATGTTCTTCCACCTTGAGCCAAGGGGAGGCAGCATCAACGACGTCAACGAGAGGCTCATCAGGTTCTACAGTGTTGTGAGGGAGCGTCCTGAGGAGCTCATCGAGGAGGTGAATCGCTACGAGTATGGCAAGGAGCGGTTCTATGAGCTCAGGGAAAGGTTCAACGATGGGGGTCTGGGGCAGGTCGAGGAGGCAGCCATCTTCCTGTACCTGAACAAGACTGGGTACAACGGGCTGTACAGGGTCAACTCCAAGAACAAGTTCAACGTGCCGTTCGGCAAGTACAAGAATCCCGCAATAGCGCATCCCGACAGGATAATGAGGGCAAGCCAGCTGTTCTCAAGGTTCGAGTTATACTGCGATCGCTTCACGTACGTCAAAGATGTTGCCAAGGAGGGCGACCTGGTGTACCTTGACCCACCTTACCTACCCAAGAGCGACACCGCTGACTTCACCGCGTACAGCAGGCTGGGCTTCGGGCTTGACGACCACATGATGTTACGCGACCTGTGCCTGGATCTGGACGAGATGGGCGTCTACTTCATCCAGAGCAACAGCTTCGTCGAACCAATAATTGACGCGTACAATGACACAGGGTTCAAGATACACACCGTCAACGTCAGCAGGGCGATCAACAGGGTGATTACCGATAGGGGAAGGATCCCCGAGGTGCTGATCACAAATATTACTGCTTGATGAGCCACTCGGCTAGCTGCCTGAACGCCCTTGCCCTGTGACTGATCTGTTCCTTCTCTTTATCACTTATCTCACCGAACGTCCTCCCGTCTCCCTCGGCTGGGATGAATATCGGGTCGTAGCCGAACCCCCCGGTTCCCCGCTCCTCGTGGGATAGCTCCCCCTTGACCTCGCCCCTGAACGTGGCAGTGATGTCGCCGTCCCGATACGCTACTGCTGAGAGGTAACTGGCTTCCCTGTCCCCCTCCCGTTCCATGAGCTTGAGGATGCCTTTGTTACCCAGCCTGTCCAGTGCATAACTGCTGTAGGGACCTGGGAAGCCTCCGTATTTGTCGATATACAGACCTGCGTCTTCAATTAGCAAAGGCTTGTCCGAGTCCAGTACCTGCAGGCTGTACTCCGCTATCTCTTCGGGCTCATCGGCCTGTATCTCGACCCTTTCGATGTCCAGCCTCTCCAGCTCGATGCCGTACTCTGCTAGGACTTTCTTTGCCTCCTGGTACTTGTGGTCGTTGCCTGTTCCCATCCAGATCTTAGTTCTTATCAATGTAACGTCCCCTCTTTGATACCTCGTCCATCCGCTCAAGGGCCTCATCGGCTTCCTCGCCCATGGATTCCCTGTACCCCTCCTTGAACGCGGCCAGCAGTGCCTCCTGGTACTTGTAATGGGTGCTGGTGAGCATCCTGTTCATGAGGTTCAGGTCAACGCCCCGCTTCTCCACCTCAAAGTTCACCTCGCTGAGGCCGAAATCGATGAAAACGATGCGCTCACCAGCCTTGATGATGTTGCTGGTGGTCAGGTCACCGTGTACGATGCCACCTTTGTGTAGCAGCCCCGAGAAGTACCCGATCATCTTGAAAAGATTGTATCGCTCACCGTCATCTAGCTGGTCAACAAGGTCCCTGATCTTGATGCCGTCGATGTATTCCATCACGATGACGCCGTTCTCGTTGTCAACGCTGTAGAGCATGGGCGTGGATACCCCGAACTGCTTTGCCCTCTGGATGATGTCCGCCTCGTGGTTTGTCCTGGTCCTTGTGAGCTGCCTGTCAAGCTCAGGGTGTCTGTACTTTTTCGGCTTCCTGACCTTCCTTATGGACGTCAAGCCGTTCCACTCGATGAAGTAGAGGTCGGCCTCCGCCCCTTTCGCCACTAGTTTCTCCATGGTACCTTCACCTGATCCATTCTCCAGTAAGGGTTGACGTGGCTCTCGTCAAGGGGAGTCTGGTGCCCCGCCTCGTACGCGATGAGCCCGGTCCACGCAATCATTGCGCCGTTGTCCGCAGCAAGCCTGATGGGCACGATGTACGGCGTCGCGTCGTGGTCCTCCGCGATGTCAATAACTATTCCCGCGAGCCTCTTGTTGGCGGCCACCCCTCCCGTGAGGAGCAATTCTGGCTTGTTCGTGTGCGCCAGCGCCCTCTCGGTAATCTCACCGAGCATTGCGTAGGCTGTCTCCTGTAGGCTGAAGCACAGGTCGTTGACGTCGTGCTTCCCTGTCATTAATTCTGTAGTGATGGCCGTTAGCAGGCCGCTGTAGCTCAGGTCCATCCCCTTCACCACGTATGGTAACCTGATGAGTTTATCACCCAGCCTTGCCCGCCTCTCGATCTCGGGGCCGCCGGGGTACTCAAGGCCCGCTGCGCGTGCGAACGTGTCGAGGCAGTTACCGATGGCAATGTCCAAGGTCTCACCGAAGATGCGGTACCTGCCTGACTCATAGCCACTGACGATGGTGTTTCCACCAGAGACATAGAGTGTCAGTGGGTCAACAGCGTCCGTCGCCATCCTGCCCACCTCCACGTGGGCCACGCAGTGGTTCACCCCCACCAGCGGCTTCTTGAGGTAGGCAGCCAGCGCCCTTGCGCCGGTTGCCCCTGTCCTGAGGCATGGCCCCAACCCCGGTCCCTGAGCGAAGCTGATGATATCAACATCTTTCATGGTGATTTCAGCCTGGTCAAGGGCGGTCTTGATGGCCTTCCCCAT
>Ga0209042_1000947_pt1 | contig 24856 bp, 26 predicted proteins | sample SaaInlV_200m_DNA_6_FD_184649 | JGI IMG/M metagenome (GOLD analysis project Ga0209042, IMG submission 184649) | Marine microbial communities from expanding oxygen minimum zones in the Saanich Inlet - SI037_S2LV_200m_DNA (SPAdes) (version 2) | ecosystem: Environmental > Aquatic > Marine >...
AAGCCGAGAGAATTATTACGAACGCATTTATGCCAAAACGGGCTCACTTTTTGAGCTTTCTACACATGGCGCCGCTATTATCAGCCCCATAGATAAGGAAATAGTCGCCAAAGCACGCACTTTCGGACGCAAACTGGGCACTGCTTTCCAGATCGTGGACGATATTCTTGACTTTACGGGTGAACAAGCCACTGTCGGTAAACCTGTCGGGAGCGATCTTTTGCAAGGATTGATCACACTCCCCGCGCTCTACTATATCGAAAATCATGCTGATGATGAGAATGTAAAAGCTCTGCTTGACGGGCATTATCACAACGCAGAAAAGATGGCAAACCTCGTCAATTCGATCCGCAACAGCGATGCTATTGAGCTTGCGCTAAAAGAAGCCAAACAATTTGCTACCGATGCGCTAGAAATGCTCAATGGACAACCCGATAGCACAGAACGCCAGGCACTTGAAAAGCTTACGAAATACGTCACCAATCGAGATGTCTAGATTCTCGGCTTGAAAAGCTTTTATGCAAAAATCAAATCCATCTACCCTCCCCGCTTATTTAGCTTTAATAGCGGGGGTTTTCATTATCGGCACTTCGGCTATTTTGGTCAAATTTGCCAATCTGCCAGGGCTTGTTTCCGGTTTCTATCGTGTCGGTATCGCAACAGCCGTTTTGCTCCCTATTTGGCTATACAAGAACCGAGATGAAGGAATACCCTCCTGGCATAATTTAAAATTTATCCTTTTGGGCGGGATTCTTTTCGGCACCGATGTTGCGTTTTGGAATACCAGCATCTTACTGACAACGGCTGCAAAATCGACGCTTTTGGCAAATAATTCACCGATTTGGGTTGGCCTGGGCGCAGCATTCCTTTTCAAGGAGAAGTTGAGCCCAAAATACTGGAGTGGTTTGGCATTAGCGCTTTTGGGCATGGCGACTATTGTCGGCGTGGATAGTTGGCGCACGTCTGAGTTCAACATCGGCGATATGATGGCGATCGGCACAAGTTTTCTCTATGCGGGCGTAATGCTCTCCACCCAAAAGGCGCGGACGCGTGTTGATACGCTCACCTTTAGCGCACTCTACACAGCCACCGCTGCACTCACCTTACTGCCCGTTGCCCTGCTCACCGGACAGGAAATGAGCGGCTTTTCATCTCAAAGCTGGTGGTCGTTGCTCGCTTTGGGATTAGGCCCGCAAGTCGTTGGTTGGATGCTCATCAACTATGCCCTGGGGCATTTGCGCGCTTCGCATGTTTCTGTTAGTTTACTGGGGCAACCTGTCGTTACCGCTATTTTAGGCTTTTTTATTCTCGGCGAAATGCTTACCGTAAACCAGATGCTTGGCGGGATGTTGGTATTAGGCGGTATTTATCTTGTCAACCAGAAATCTGCTCTTAAACGGAAGCAAGCCTAAATTCGTATGCGTGGCGTTGCACCGGCAACCAGAATCGATTAAAATCCGCATATCCTCTTTCAAAGGAAAATCCTGTGAATACTCCACGTCATCCTTTTCGTTTAAATTTGGGGTTTTTTCTCCCCCAGTCTATTGGCTATCGCCATGATTTCCCTTTCGCGTATGAAGAGATTGAACTTGGTAAAGATTTTCTTCTGCGCAAATTTGAAGGGACGGTTACTGTCAGTCGCATGCCGCAAGGACTGCTTTTACAGGGTCTTTTCGAGGGCGATTTTGAGCTTGAATGCGTGCGCTGCCTGAAACCTTATCAACACCGACTGCATTCGGAGCTAACCGAACTATATGTTTTTAATCGCCGTGATGCGAGTGACGACGATCTGATCTTGCCCGACAACGCTCAGGTTGATCTGGACGAATTCATCCGCGAGGATGCCGAGGTGGATATCCCCTTTCACCCGATCTGCAAAGAAGATTGCGAGGGGCTTTGCCAGGTCTGCGGCACAGACCTAAACCTTGGCGATTGCGGACACGATGAACTACCCCCCGAAGAACCTGATGATTCCATCTCACCCTTTGCGGGATTAAAAGATTTACGCTAACGCCCGTGCGTTAGGCTTGATACCGTTTAAAGATCGCTGTCATTGCGAGACGGCTTTACCGTCGAAGCAATCTCCACCTAATCATAAGGAGACTGCCACGCAGTGAGAAAGTTCAGGAGAACAACATGGAAGGAGTTTCAACCCTTATCAACAGCATCGCCACAATTATGTGGCCCCTGATCGTTATCGTCATACTCGTTCTCTTCCGTCAAAGCGTTCAATCGCTGATCGAATCGGCGCGCGGACGCAAATTCAAGGTCAAGATCGGCGAGATGGAATTAAGCATGGACGAACTCAGCCAGCAACAAACCATGATGATCAAAGATCTGCAAACGCGCGTGAATGAGTTACAACGTAAGGTCGATGGGAAAACCCAAAAACCGCTCGAAGAACCTTCCAAGATCATGGTCTTGGAAAAAGAGGATATAGCCAGAGAAATAAAAGTGCCCGGGGAAGAAGCCAGCGCCCCCAAGGCTGAAACAAACCCTTACCGCTCCCTTAATATCGACGATGATATTTCTGCCATTCTCTGGGTAGATGACGAGCCAAAAAATAACGCCCTCCTCATTGATGCGCTGCATTATCTAAACATCTCTGTCTCAACAGCAAAAAATACCAAAGATGCCCTTGAGCGTTTCAAACACGGCTCTTTCGACTGTGTCATCTCTGATTCTTGTCGCCACGAAGGCAGAGAGCTGGATAACTGCCAAGCCGGTATAGAGCTTGCCAGCTTAATCCGCGAAATGGACGAGGATGTACCGATCTACATCTACACCGACAAAGTAGACGCAACCTTGAAACAAAAAGCGCATGACGCTGGCGCAACAGCGGTCACCTCGTCGCCTTCAGAGTTGCTTAAATTATTGAGCGATTAGCTAAAAAGCGTGGATACTTTTATGTCCACGCTTTTTCTTCAGGAGAAAATTATGGATTTCACGGGAAAACGCGTATTGATCACAGGTGGCTCACGCGGGATAGGAAAAGCCTGCGCAGAAGCCTTTGCAAAACGTGGCGCAAAAGTAGCCATCAATTATGTGCAGAATGAAGACGCTGCGCACGCAACCCTGAATTTTCTACCGGGCAAAGGACATATTCTCGCCCAAGCGGATGTCTCCGACCCGAACGCCATCGAGGGGCTGATTGCCGCTACCGTGCAGGGATTAGGCGGCCTCGACATCGTCGTCAACAACGCCGGGATCTCCCAACGCCACCCCATTGACACTGCCAGCTATGTAGAATGGCAAGATGCTTGGGATCGGATTCTCTCCGTCAATCTGCGTGCGCCCGCAAACGTCATCTACTGGGCAACACAACATTTTCTCAAAAATGGCGGAGGACGGATCGTGAACGTCTCTTCGCGCGGCGCCTTTCGCGGCGAGCCGGAAATGCCCGCCTATGGTGCAAGCAAAGCCGGTCTGAACGCAATGACCCAATCGCTGGCACAGAAACTCGCCCCCGACAATATCTATCTCGGCGTGGTTGCTCCCGGATTTGTAGAAACAGAAATGGTCACCCACGTCCTTGAAGGCGAACGCGGCGAAGGCGTTCGCAACCAAAGCCCGCTAGGGCGTGTTGCACAACCCGAAGAAGTGGCTTACGCCGTCATCTTCCTCGCAGCAGAAGAATCGAAATTCTCTACAGGAACGATCATTGATGTGAATGGGGCAAGTTATTTGAGAGGGTAGGCACAAAACAGATATGTATGATTCTTTTCTATATGGCTACGGATTAACCTTAGCTGTTTTTGCGCAAACCCAAGAAATACCGTTTGATAGACCGGTTCATGCTATCAAATATTTAGATTTTAATGCTTTCTTCAATGAGTTTATTCAAGCTAATGATAGAGACAAAATACTAGTTGACTTTTATAAATATTTTGAAATTCATCCTGAAACGAAAAAAGCTCACGACGCAGCAAGACTTTTCTTGTCCAAACATAGGGATGAAATAAATTTAATTGGATTTGAACGATGGATAAGTCAACATATTTTTGAGAAAAACAACACTACACTGGACAACGTTAAAGTCTATACCTACCTCCTTTATAACTACTGGTACCACATCTTATATATACAGCTACTAAACAAAAAATATTCCAAGAAAGTTTTGCGGAAATTTAGTCGAGAGGTTCTCAAGAAAGTTAGATCACGGGAAAATATATATACGACTAACTTCGAAACCCTGCTGGACCAATATCTATTTCCTAAACATATACATGGGACGTTCTCCCTTCCTCTAGGTAGCGTGGGAGACATCATATTATGGCTTGATAGGAAAAAGAATGAATTTGAATACAGTTACCTATTTGGCACTAATGGTATAGAAAAAGGAATACGACTACACCAAATCCATCAACTTTCCCAAGATAAATATCATTTGGACTTCTTCTTTGAAGATAAGCTGGATTTAGGCCATTTGCTAATCTATGGGCTATCTTTTAGTCCTAACAAAGTTATGCCTGATAACTATCTGGAAGAAGCTCCACAACACAAAGATTTTTACTTTCTCAGAAGTGTAGACGGACATATCCAAAAAAGACTAGAAGCTCTCTATATAAACCAGAGAGTCAAAAAAATAACGATAAGCTATTACACAGAAAAAGAGCGAGAATATCTCGCAGAGGTCATAAGAGCTACTCCCTTTAAAGATATAGTGGAATATAAACATTCCTCTGAGATTTTTAAGATTTAAGGCTAACTCCATTAGCTATTTGTAATTTCCTGTTATAATCCCCGCCATGCAAATGTACCCCGCCCCTACCCCACCAAAACTTCCCTCATCCACGTCTGGATAGGTCGCTTTCGCATGTCAACACGAGGCTCCCAGATAAGGGAGCTTTTTTCTTTTAGACGATAGAGCATGGAATATGCCTGATGACTAGTAAAACCATAGATGAATTGACTACCCTCATGCACAACTTCGTCCGCTCGAAGGGCTGGTACGAAGCGGATAGCAAACGGCAGCAAACGCCGCGCAACCTGTCCATTTCGCTGGCACTCGAAGCGGCTGAGATCCTCGAACACTTCCAGTGGAACGAGACATTTGTTAAGGAAGATTTAGCAGAAGAACTCGCCGATGTGGCTCTCTATCTGCTACAATTGGCGTCGATCGCTGAAATTGATCTAGAGAAAGCGATTTTGGATAAATTGAAAGTAAATGCATCCCGTAAATGGGATTGATTTGTAGGGGCGAACGGCCGTTCGCCCCTACGAGATAAGAACTATGATAACTACAGTATTTGGCGGATCAGCGCCCAAACCCAACGACCAAGCCTATTTTGATGCCCAGCAACTTGGGGATCTCCTCGCGAAGCGCGGTCACAGCGTGATGACAGGCGGCTATATCGGCACGATGGAAGCCGTCAGTCGCGGCGCATCCGAAGCAGGCGGACACGTCATCGGTGTGACCTGTGATGAGATCGAATCGTGGCGGGATGTGCGCCCCAATCAATGGGTCAAAGAAGAATGGCGCTATGCTACACTCAAAGAACGTCTAAATGCGCTCATCGAAAAATGCGATGCCGCTTTCGCCCTCCCCGGTGGCCCCGGCACATTGACCGAAATCTCGCTGATGTGGAATCAATTAATTATTCAAGCATTACCTCCCACACCACTTATCCTGATCGGGAAGGGCTGGCAGACCCTTTTCAATCAGGCGTTCTATATCGAATTAGGCAGCTATGTTGCGCAAAACCAACGCGACCTGCTCCAATTCGCCCCCGATATTCAATCTGCTGTGCAATTATTGGAAAACTCGTAAGGGCGAGGTTCTCTCGCCCAGGCAGCAGGACGCTGCCCCTACAAAATATAACAAGGAAAAATAATGGCAAAAGATAAACTCCCTACCCAAGCTGAAAACTTCTCCGAGTGGTACAACCAGCTCGTTCTCAAAGCCGAACTCGCCGACTACGCCCCCGTGCGCGGCTGTATGGTCGTCCGCCCTTACGGCTGGACACTCTGGGAAAATATGCAAGCGGGGCTTGACCGTCGTTTCAAAGAGACCGGTCATGTCAACGCGGCATTCCCTACACTCATCCCGATGTCTTTCTTCGAAAAAGAGAAAGACCATGTCGAAGGCTTCTCACCTGAGTTGGCAGTCGTCACACACGGCGGCGGACAGGAACTTGAAGAAAAATTGGCGGTACGCCCTACCTCCGAAACCATCATCGGTTATATGTATAGCAAGTGGGTGCAATCCTGGCGCGACCTCCCCATTCTCATCAATCAATGGGGCTCCGTCATGCGCTGGGAATTGCGCACAAAACTCTTCTTGCGCACCGCCGAATTCTATTGGCAGGAAGGTCACACTGCCCACGCCACCGCCGACGAAGCAATGGAAGAAACCTACCAAATGCTGGATGTCTACGCCGATTTCGCCGAAACCGACTGCGCCATCCCTGTTGTAAAGGGGCGCAAATCTGAAACAGAGCGTTTCGCAGGCGCACAAATGACCACCGGCATCGAATCGATGATGGGCGATACCAAAGCCTTGCAAAGCGGCACGTCCCATTATTTTGGGCAAAACTTCGCCAAAGCCTTCGAGATCGACTTCTTGAACAAGGATAACGAACTCGAACATGCCTACACCACTTCGTGGGGTATGTCTACGCGCATGATCGGCGCACTCATCATGGTACATGGCGACGATCAGGGTTTGAAAATGCCCCCCAAGATCGCACCTATCCAGGTTGTGATCGTGCCCATTTTCCGCAAAGATCATGAAAAAGAAATGGTCATGCCCGTTGTCGACAAAGTCTTCGCAGAACTCAAAGAAGCTGGCGTCCGCGTCAAAGTGGATGATAGAGAACAGACTTCGCCCGGATTCAAATTCAATGACTGGGAAATGCGCGGTGTGCCGCTCCGTTTGGAGATCGGCCCCAAGGATGTGGAAAAAGGTTCGGTAGCGATGGCAAGACGAGATATCCCCGGGCGTGACGGAAAAACCTTCGTCTCGCAGGAAGGTCTACTTGCTACCGTGCAAGAAATGTTGGATACGATCCAGACATCCATGTTCGAAGCCGCAAAGAAATTCCGTGATGACAATATCCATGATCCCGCTGATTATGAAGCCCTCAAGGAAGTTGTCCAGAAAGGCTGGGCTTTCTCATGGTGGTGCGAATCCGCTGAATGTGAAGCAAAGGTCAAAGAAGATACCAAAGCCACCACGCGCGTAATCCCCCTCGACCAGCCCGAAGACGAGGGAAATTGCATTGTCTGCGGTTCAAAAGCTGCAACAAAAGTTTACTTCGCGAAAGCGTATTAGCCAGGTCCTGAGCGGAAGGCGAATGAAATGAGCCTGTAGACGAAGGATGGATTTGCAAGAACCGCTCTTCGTCTGCGCTCCGCTCCGCTCAGAAACTGTCCACAACCCCATGCCCGCCATAAATCTCGCAAATCTAAATAAAGAAACCGCCCGATTAGCCGATCTTTTCGACGAACCGGCGGCTTTTATTCGTGAGCTACGCGAGATACTCGAATCTTATGTTAACCGCACGCTTCGTACCCGAGATACAGTTACCCCCTCATCAACCCTGCCTACCTATCGCACACCGCCCGCTATATTACGCAAAGTTGAAAACATGTTGCGCCCCCTTGCCACAGAAAACGCCGACGAAGCCCTCGAACTCGCCGATGAGCTCTGGGATGCGGGTTCGCTAGAAACACGCCTGTTGGCAGCTTATCTGCTCGGGCTGATTCCACCCCAAGAGGGGCGTCTGCTTGCGCGTCTCACCGTCTGGACGCAGAAAGTCCGCGACCCCAATGTGCGTTCATCCCTGCTAACGCATAGTCTCGCCCGTCTGCGCAAAGAAGCCCCCGAAGATTTTCTGAGCCTGATCGCAGAATGGCTCTACCCACATCGCCAACAATTTTGGAGCAATGGGCTGCAAGCTCTCCTGCCGCTTGTCAACACCGCCAGCTTCGACAACCTGCCCCCCATTTTTGATATTTTCGAGCCCGTGCTTGAAGCTGCGCCAACCATGCTCCAAGAGGATATTGAAAAAATGCTATTGGCTTTATATCAAGCTTCTCCATCTGAAACAACTTACTTCATCAAAGAAACTTTGAAAAAAAGCACAGATCAAAGAACCGCCATGCTCCTACGACGGCTCTCTCCCACTTTCCCCCCAGAACTACAAGATAGCTTACAAAACGAACTAAAAGCAAGATAGATTGCAACTTTTTCCCCAAAACACTGTACTATTAAATAGAGATGAATATCGCAAATGATCGCAGCCTGATCCAACTCGCTGCGCAGGGTGACCAGAGCGCGTTCGGCAAACTCGTTCAGCTTCATCAATCTGCGGTATTTAACGTTGCCTACAGGATGCTCGGCAATCGACGCGATGCAGAAGATGCAGCGCAAGAAGCCTTCGTCCGCGCCTACAAAGCCTTCAACAGCTTTGATACAGAACGCCCTGTCTTGCCCTGGCTAAAAAAGATCGTGACCAACCTCTGCTTAAATCGGATCAAAGCCCACCGCCCGACTCTCTCGCTGGAAAACGGCTTGCCACCGCCAAAAGAATCGAAGCCTGGCCCCGAAGCGCAGACCGCCAACCGCGAACGAGATGCGCAAGTCCGCGCAGCCATATTATCGCTGCCCCCGCGTTATCGTGCCGTCATCGAATTACGGCATTTCCAAGACCTGAATTACGAAGAGATTGCCGAAGCGCTATCTAAACCGATAAGTACTGTCAAAAGCGATCTCTTCCGCGCCCGAAAAATGTTGGCTGAAAAATTGAAAGAATTCACCCTCACCCAGCCTCCCCCAAATTCTAAAAACGGAATTTAAGGGAGGGGATAGAAAAAACATGAATCATCTAAACGAAACCCAACTCAACGAATATCTCGACAAAGTGCTGGACGATGCCTCTCGCCAGCAAGCAGATATCCATCTGGTAAACTGCAAAGAATGTCATGCAGAACTCGACGAGCTAAAAAGGCTCTTTTTCACATTGGATGACTTGCCCGACATTCTCCTGGCACACAACTTGCTGCCCGACGTGCTGGCACGTTTGCCAAAAGAGATGCAAATTCCTGCTTTGTGGCGGCAACCTGCGTTCATGGTGCAATCCTTGCTTACGTTGGTTTTGATCGTTTTAAGTATGCCAATGCTCACCGTCTTCGGTGAGCAAGTTGCTGCCTGGCGTAATGCAATTATCCTTCCTGCAATGAATTTTCCATCGCTGCCAGAGATCATTGCACAGTTCCTGCCGCTCATGCCTGAATTTTCTTTTGCTCTGCCAAAATTATCCTTCACGCTGCCATCAACCCCAATACTACCGACGCTACCGATCAACCCGGATACTAATCTCATGCTCACGCTGGTTCTCTTAAGCGGAATACTGTGGTTCTTCGGGAATCTATCCTTGCTCAGAAGCAAGCCGGAGGTTCGAGAATGAAACGTGCAATCCTTTTTACGATCAGCGCTTTAATGGTCGCTACATTAGCCTGTGGTGCAGAGACGCCCAATCCCAATGATCCGATCCCAACACCTGAAAACTCTGTTTTCGATTCAGAAAAAACTGCTTATGGATTTTTTCCGACCCCATCTGAAGTGAGTATTGAAAGTGTGATCAAAACAATGACAGGGATCAGCGAACACGCGGACGTGGTGCTCTTTCAGCAGGAGATCCCATGGATTGATTTTGCCGAAAGTCCCGACGCAGCCTCAGAAAAACTCGAGAACTTGCGCGGTATGGTGCGGCTTTCTGTGGGGCATGGTCTGGAACCGATATTTGTGATCGACCCGCTTAATGGACTCAATCGGCGTGAATTCATGGGGCTTCCCCCTGAACTTGCAGATGGAAATTTTGGCACACCTGAAATTCGGAGTGCGTTCAAAAATTATGCCCTGAGAGTGGTACGCGAGTTCAACCCGCGCTATATTGGCTTGGCATCTGAGATCAACACTTATATGGATGCGCACCCTGACGATGTAGAGAATTATTTGAGCTTGTACCGCGAAACTTATGCGGCTATCAAAGCCGAAGCCCCTGAAACGCAGGTTTTCGTCACCTTTCAATGGGATGATCTTAATAATCTCGGTCCATTCCAGGATGGCGCTGCATATGAGACAAAGTGGGAACAGATTGAAGCCTTTGAACCGCAATTGGATCTGTGGGTGATCTCATCGTATCTTTGTTTTTTCTTTGATACTGCTGCTGACGTTCCAGCCGATTATTACACTCCCTTACTTACGCGCACAGAAAAACCTGTCGCGGTCGCGGAAGGCGGCTGTTCATCCGTTCCCTTCGATATTCAAAGCGGCTCAGAGCAAAACCAGATCGACTATCTGCGTGCCGTTGATACACAACTCGGCGGAGACCGCTTCGCCTTTTGGATCTATCTGATCTATAACGATTTGAATATGGAATCCTTCGCACCAGAAATGGAAAAACAAGGCGCTGGCAGGAATGTTGAAGGGTTATCTTATTTTGCTTCACTTGGTTTTGTCAAAGTAGATGGCACGCCCAAAGCCGCTCTTGCGGTATGGGATGAAATTCGTGGGCGGTAAGCCCCCCTCTAGCTCCCCCCGCAAGCGGGGGGAGAATAATAGTTTTTAAAGGAGTAAAACATGGAAATTCTAGGCATTATCATACTCGCCCCTCTCGGCGGGATCGCGATCATCTCGCTCTTCGCCGCGCTAACATTGCTTCTCCCTGCACCAGTTGAGAAGACTCGCGCAAATCTTGAAAACTCTCTGGGGCGCTCGCTCTTACTGGGCGTGGTCAATTTCACCTTCTTTGCTATTCTCGCACTCGTCTTTTTCTGGCTTTCAGAACAAAGTGGTGGCTTAGGCGGCGTATTCATTTTCTTTGCAGGCCTCATCACCCTTGGCATCGTAGTTTTCGCTCTTTTTGGATTAGCAGCATTCGCCAATCTGCTCGGCGATCGGATGCGTAGCGGGAAAACGCCCTTCGCATCCGATCTGCGTGGCGGCACATTGCTCCTGCTCGCAGCACTCGCTCCCTATATTGGCTGGTTCATCTTTCTGCCACTCATTCTCTGGACAGGTTTCGGCGCAGCAATTTCAGCTTTCCGTTGGAGAAAAAAGGCTGCGTCCGCCGAAGAAGAAAACTAGGCGATGAAACGCATCCTACTTGCGGCATTAGCCCTCTTGTTCGCAACCCTCGCTTGTGGACAGCCCGCGCCCGATGAAAGAGTCGCTGAATGGGAAAGGTTCACAACAAGCGGATTAAATGTGGATTTGCCTGCCGCGTGGGAAGAGGATAGCTCCTCCGATGAGCAGGTCATTTACACAATTAGCAATGGGAACGCGTCGCTCTGGATAAAAACTTGGGAGCTGATCCCGAGCATTGTCTCGAAAAGCGTAGGTGAGTGGGCTGAAAAAAACGAGCAGGCTACCGTACTCAGCACATCCGGCGACCCTGGGAGAGTGCATCTCGAACTGGCAATGGCAGAAAATTTCAATACGCTGCGTTTAAGCACCCTGCTCATCTATTGCGATGCCAAAGCCTACGAAATAACGGGCGTTACATCAGAAAAGGATTTCAGCGAATACACCACACTCTTTAAACAGGTGCATCAATCAGCGAATTGCCTTTCGGCAGAACCTTATCCCAAACTGGATAGCGGCGCACTCGGCATGATCGTTCTCCCCCCCACCATAGACGGAGATAGTTTCAACCCAACCGCTTATCAAGAAGCGTTGGCTTTGGCACGCGAGAGCGGCGTGCAAGTTTCGCATTATTATTTCCATTGGGGTGATATTGAAAAAGAATCCGGCATCTACGACTGGACAGTCCCCGACTATATAGTTGAAGCGAATGCCCTCGAAGATTTGGAGCTTTCCATCGTCATCAGCGTCATTCACACGACTGTGCGTGGACGTATTCCAACCGATCTCGTTGGCTTGGCTTTTGATAATCTCATTTTTGTGCAACGCCTGAGCGGTTTTTTCTCCGCTTTTGCCGAACGTTATGAAGGGCGACTTCATTATCTTTCTGTTGGGAATGAAGTCAATAATTATTTTGTCTCTCGTCGTGATGAAATCCCCGCTTATATCACGGCTTTCGACGAAACACGCGATGCCATCCACGAAGTCAATCCTGACTTGCCAGTCGGCATCATCTTCGCCTATCACGATGCCGAAACGCTCGATGCAATTGATGTCGTCCAGCAACTCAATCGTGGCGACTATATCGCCTACACGATGTATCTCTACAATGAAGGCTTTCATTTTCGCCGTGACCCAGCCGAGATCGGCGATTATCTCGACCGCATGATCGCCCTGGCAGGCGATACACTCGTCGTCATCACCGAAACAGGCTGGAGCACAGCCACGCTGCTCGAAGGTTCGGAAGAAGGACAGGCGGAATATAATCGTCAGCTTTTTGCGGCATTAGACGAGCGGCGCGATAAGATCGGCTTCGTGAGTTGGTTCGCCTTGCACGATCCCAAACCCGAGAGCTGCGCAGAGGATATTTACAGCTTCTTCGAGCCGGGCACTGAACCCGAAGGGGAATTCATGGAAGCCTTCGAGACCTTTATTTGCTATTTTGGTTTGCGTCAATCTGACGGCACACCCAAAGCAGCTTGGAATGTGTGGGTAGAAGAGGCAGAGGCGTATTACAAGTAGATTTCTTGCATAAGACTACAGATTGGTTCATTCTGGCAGAATGAACCAATCTTGAAAGTTTAGGGCTACAAATAATGAAACGAATATCTCTTATTCTCGCCTTTTTGATCGTCGCATCTTTGGCTTGCGCTTCACAAGCAGAAGAGAAAGTTCCGCCCACCCCAATTCCTGAGGGGATTCTGGTTCACGAAATCCCTGTCCATATGGATATCATTTTCGACGCAGTCCGCTATGTACTGAACGACAGAGCCTGTCTTGATCAAAATTATGCTGTTGACAAGAACTTCATCAACCTGCCTGCGTGCAATGCGTTGATCTATCACTCTCGGGACAATGGGCTTGCCGCTCCGCGACAACTCTTTGCCATGGACATTGAAGCAGGCGAAGTTCTGCAAATCACCAATACGGATTGCACCCATATACTTGGTCAAGTTGTAAATCCCACGACTTTGATGACCTTGGCAATTTGCACGGACACCGATGGCAACGGAAAGATCAACGAGCAAGATAAACCGGAGCTATATCTGCTGAATTTACCAACCAAAGAAATGGATTGCCTGACTTGTAGGCATGACCTGACTAGCATCAATAACGCTGATTATTCCCCAATTACCAAAAAAGTTATTTTTTCTGCCCAACATAGTTCGGTATTTCATAACTATCTCTTCACAATTGATGCAGAGAAAAACCTTAGTCAAATAACCGACCACCCAGACTATATGGATTTTGACTGTGCCTGGTCGGAAGACGGGACAATGATCGTCTTCAATCGGCTGCCCACTCCGTGGCTCGAAGCCCCGGCGCAAATTTGGCTAATGGATGCTGATGGGGGCGGCCAAGCCCAAATCACGAGCGGTGGTACCAATCCAAATAACGAAGAGAATCTCGGGCACTATCCCATTGGTCTTGATGCCGACCCTGATCTCAGTCCAGATAATAAGAAGATCGTTTTTTCAAGGTTGAAAACGGGCAAGGAAAATCTTCCTTTTGGTATTTACGAGTTAATTGTTGTGGATGTAGAGACAAAAGAGATCGAGATGCTGGATTCAAATTATGCCAATATGGTCCCACAATGGAAAGATGGCGGCATTTTGATCAACAGGCAAATCGGGGTGGCAGCTAGCGAAAATCTCACGGCGATGGGGATAAAACAGAGTTTGTATCTCTACAAGGATGGTATTTTCACGGAACTTGAAGCGTATCCATATAATATTTTCCCGATGGGCGCTTATGGTGGATATTGGATAGCGTACAAATGAAATGTAGATTGGTTCAATCTTGGAAATTGAACCAATCTCGACGTAAAGGAGCATAAGATGAAAAAAAGAGTACTGATCTGGCTCGTTATCCTAATACTACTGGCTGGCTGTGACACATCTGCGCCCCCCACGCCGCCGCCCGACCGAGAAAGCCTGATCCCCGCCGACCAAGCCAAAATCACGCCCGAGACGGATATTTATCCGCTCGTCTCTGAAACGGATGAGTACGAAAACCCCGTTCCGCTGCCCTATCCTGTCAACACGGCAGGCGCAGAAGATTCGGCTTTTATGATGCCCGATGGGCAGACGCTCTATGTTTGGTTCACGCCCAGCCCGCAAATCCCCGTTGAAAAACAGGTCATCGACGGTGTGACGGGCATCTACGTTTTCCACAAAACGCCCGAAGGCTGGAACGATGCCGAGCGCGTCATGCTCCAAGACCCCGGCAAACTCTCGCTCGACGGCTGCGGATTTGTGCAAAACGACATCATCTGGTTCTGCGCCGCGCGCGAAGGCTATACCGGCCTGCACTGGTTCACGGCAGAGTTCGAAGATGGCATTTGGCAAAATTGGCAACTCGCCGATTTTGAAGAAAGCTACGAAGTCGGCGAACTGCACATCACCGCCGATGGCTCAGAACTTTATTTCCATTCTGCGCGCGCTGGCGGGCAGGGTGAATATGATATTTGGCGCTCAAAAAATGTCGGCGGCGTTTGGCAGGAGCCGGAAAATCTCGCCATTTTGAACACACCCGGCACTGAAGGCTGGCCCTTTATCTCGCCCGATGGCAAGGAACTCTGGCTCACCCGCGCTCACGGCGCGCCCGAACTCTGGCGTTCCAAACGCGTCAACGGCGAGTGGACAGCGCCGCAGAAAATGTTCTCCCTCTTCTCCGGCGAAGCCTCGATGGACAACGCTGGCAACATCTACTTCACCCACCATTTTTATAAAGACAACGTCATGCTCGAAGCCGATATTTACGTTGCGTATAAAAAATAACCAACTCTGGTGACAATGCTCTGCGTTGTCACCGGTTCCACCGCAGAGCGGATGGAACCAGAAAAATAATATTATTAAAAAAGGACACCATGAAACGTTTCGCGTTATTCATCATCGCCCTCACCCTAATATCTCTCGCTTGTGGAGAGAGTGCCGGAATCGCCCCTGGCCCTACACTTGCTCCCGTTAAAATAACGGATGCCCTGCCCAAACAGGATCGCATCCTTGCCATCGACGTGACCGATCCTGCCGATGGGGATTATGATGCTGCTCTCAGCACCGCCATCGACGCGGGCGCAGAAGCCCTCAGCCTGAGCTTATTTTGGGACGATCTTGAAAAATCCCCGGGAGTATATGAGCCAAACCCCAACTTTCTGGAAATCGCCAATGCCTACTATCCCACACGCAATATCGCTGTGGATTTGGTCATCAACCCCATAGATACCAATCAGGCACGTCTGCCAGAAGATTTAGAAAATCTCCCCTTTGATGACCCAGCCGTGATTGAACGCTTCAAGAATTTGCTTGACTATATTTTCACCCAAATTCCCGATCTTGATTTGATCTCGCTCTCCATTGGCAACGAGATTGACGGCTATCTTGGCACCGATGCACAAAAATGGGCAGAGTATACTGCCTTTTATGCCGCCACATCTGCACACGCCCGCACCCTGCGCCCGGATTTGGTCATCGGCACCAAAGGCATGTTCGATGGCGTGACAGGCAATAGCGCAGACTATTTTCAGGCAATCAATGCTCATAGCGATGCTATTTTCGTGACCTACTATCCGCTGAATGGTGATTTCACCGTCCGCGAGCCAAGCACCGTCCATGAAGATTTTGCAAAGGTCGTAGCAGCTTATCCTGATAAGGAGATTTACTTCCTCGAGTTGGGCTATCCCTCCAGCGAGAAATGCGATAGCTCGGAAGCGAAGCAAGCGGAATTTATTAGAGAAAGCTTCCGCGCTTGGGATTTATATGCCGAACAAATTAAAGTAATTAGTTTTTCCTGGCTCAACGATGTCTCTCACGAATCTGTTGCTGAATATGAAAAGTACTATGGCTTCTCAGATCGTAGTTTTGAGGCGTATCTTGGCTCGCTAGGATTTCTGAATTATGACGGGATCGAAAAAGAAGCCTTTGGACAACTCAAAGCTGAAGCAGAGGCGCGAGGGTGGTAATGTGCAGTCATAAAAAATCACGGTGAAACGAGAACTATAAAACTTGCTTCCCAAGACTACAAAAGTCTCAAAGACTTTTGTAGTTTCTTTGTTTATAATTCAAGAAACACTTTATACGGAGGACAGAATGGAATTTTTCGATATTATTCTCGGTGCAGCGCTATTATTCTATGGCAGAAAGGTCTTCTGGCTTTTTGTGGGCGTGCTTGGCTTTCAAAGCGGACTAACGCTCTTCACGGAAACCTTTCGTGCACCAAACGAGCTGGGCATGATCCTGGCTGTTGGAGTGGGGATCATTGCAGCACTATTAGCAATCTTTCTCAAGAAGACGGCTATCGGGTTGGCGGGGTTATTGGCGGGCGCATCGCTTGCCTCTATTTTAGCGGCGAAGCTGCCAAGCGAGTTTTCATGGATCGTGATCCTCGTTGGCGCAATTCTCGGTGTGGTTGTGCTAATGGCGCTTTTTGATTGGGCGTTAATTATCCTCTCTGCACTCGTTGGCGCAGGGATGATCCTCGAAGCCTCAGCAAGTTCAATTCCAGGCGCGACCCTGATCTTCATCCTTTTGGTAATTTTTGGGATTGGCATCCAGATGAAGATTTTGCAGAAAGAGGGCTGATCGCTGCCTTGCTTGCTGACCTATTTCTGGTATAATCTTGCCCGCTATGACTGGTCCTGTCTCGCGGTTTCGGCTGCGGTCACGGAGACCTGCAAAAAACACTAAGGAGCATATGTCATGTCTATTTCAAAAGAAGCAAAAAACCAGGTTATTGAAGAATTTCGTCGTGATGAGAAAGATACCGGTTCACCTGAGGTACAGATCGCGATTTTAACCAAGCGTATTTATGCGCTCACCGAGCACTTACGTGCCAATAAGCACGATGAATCTTGCCGCCGCGGGCTGCTTAAATTAGTTGGTCGCCGCCGCCGTTTGTTGGCTTATATGCGCCGCGAAAATTACGGGCGTTATATCAGCTTGACCGAAGAGCTGAAGCTGCGCCGCAAGTAATAACTCACTCGTTTGACCGAGTAGATGGTCGTTGCCATCTACTCTTTTTATATAGGCAGATTGGTCTGCCGAAGCTGATAATTCAGCTATAGTCATTCCGCCTGTTAGGAATTGAAAGGTGTTGATAACGATAACACTGCATTGCATTTGAAAAATGCGTTGCAGTGCGGGTAGCACAACCCTCATGCAATGCACCAAAAGAAGGTGCAACGCATATCTCTCTTTGTCACTAGCTTTCAGTCCCTAATCAGGCGGGAAAAGGAAAAATAAATGAAACCCGAAGTAAAACAATATACCGCAGAGGTTGGCGGTCGAACTGTCACGTTTGAGACAGGCAAACTCGCCCACCAAGCTGGTGGCTCCGTGACCGTGCAACTTGAAGATGCAATGGTCTTCTGTGCCGCAACCATGAGCTCAAATGCTCGTGACGTCAATTTCTTGCCAATGAGCGTTAATTATGAAGAGCGCATGTATGCTGGCGGAAAAATCCCCGGCTCTTTCTTTCGCCGTGAAGGTCGCCCACACACAGATGCAATTCTCACTTCACGCCTTACCGACCGCCCCCTGCGCCCTCTCTTCCCCGAAGGAATGCGCAACGATATTCAGGTACTGATCTATTCGCTTTCTGCGGATGATAACCCCCTTGATATTTTGGCAATCAACTCCGCTTCTGCGGCAGTCAGCATTTCCAATATCCCCTGGGATGGACCTGTAGGCGCGGTACGGATCGGACGCATTGGCGATGAATTCATCGTCAATCCGACTTATGCACAACTGGACGAATCATCCCTAGATTTACGCTTGGCTGGCACCAAAGAAGCAATTCTGATGGTGGAAGCCGGTGCAGATGAAGTCCCCGAAGATATCATGGTTGAAGCCCTCGCCTTGGGACACGCCTCCATTCAACCCATTATTGAAGCCATCTCCACAATGGCGGCTGAAATTGGCAAAGAAAAAGACGAGCCGATTTTAGACAAAGCAGACGAAGCGCTCGGACAAAAAGTTTATGATTTTTGCAGCGCAGAACTTACCGATTTGGTCTCAAAACCCCTCGATAAAGCCACTTTCTATGGCAGCATCGACGAGTTGAAAGCCAAAACCGTTGAAGCCATGCTTGCAGAAAACGAAGAGCTCTCCACCAGCGATATCAAAGAAGCCTTTGGCGCAGCAGAAAAGAAGATCATCCGTGAGCGTATGCTCAGCGCAGGCGTTCGTATTGACGGACGTGGTCCCAAAGACGTGCGCCCGATCTGGTGCGAAGTTGATGTTAGCCCCCGTGCGCATGGCTCTGCCATCTTCACTCGCGGCGAAACTCAAGCTCTATCCGTTGCCACGCTCGGCACCCTCCGCGACGCCCAAATGCTCGATGGGCTGAACCCAGAAAAAGAAGCCCGCTACATGCACCACTATAACTTCCCGCCCTTCTGCACCGGCGAGACCAAAATGATGCGCGGCACCTCCAGACGAGAAATCGGTCATGGCGCATTGGCTGAACGTGCGCTGCTGCCCGTTATCCCCAGCAAAGAAGAATTCCCCTACACAATTCGTGTCGTCTCTGAAATTATGGCATCCAACGGATCATCTTCGATGGCATCCGTCTGCGGCTCCACCATGTCCTTGATGGCTACTGGTGTGCCGATCAAAGCCCCCGTATCGGGCGTGGCGATGGGCTTGGTTACCGATGGTGAACGTTACCACATCCTCAGCGATATTCTCGGCACCGAAGATCACCTCGGCGACATGGATTTCAAAGTCACCGGCACCACCAAAGGCATCACCGCCTTGCAAATGGACATCAAAATCTCTGGCCTTAGCACCGAGTTGATGGCAGAAGCCCTCACCCAATCGCACGAAGCCAGAATGCACATCATGGACGAGATGATGAAAACCATCAAGACCCCACGTCCTGAGCTTAAGAGCCACGTCCCACGTGTGACCACCGTAACCATCCCCGTCAGCAAAATCGGCGCGATTATCGGACCAGGCGGCAAGACCATTCGCGCCATTCAAGATGAAACCGGCGTACGCCTTGATATTGAAGAAGATGGCACAGTCTTCATCTCTGCTACTGATGGCGAGAGCGAAGCTATGGCACGTCAGCGCATTGAAGCCCTCACAGAAAGCGCAGTGTCGGGACGCATCTACACCGGTCGTGTCGTTCGCGTGGTTGACTTCGGCGCATTCGTTGAAATTCTCCCCGGTATGGATGGACTTGTCCACATTTCACAATTAGACAGCGTGCGCATCAACAGCGTAGAAGACGTTGCCAAAGTCGGTGACGAAATCACCGTTATGGTCACCAATGTGGATGCAGGCGGAAAGATCCGTCTCTCACGCAAAGCCGTACTCGAAGGTTGGACACTCGAAGAAGCAATCGAAAACGACCAACCACGAGGCGGCGGCGGTGGCAACCGCAATAATCGCGGACGCTCTGGCGGCAACGATCGCAATCGCGGCGGACGCAGCAACAACCGACGCTAATTAACAAAATACTTTCGGAACACTCCTGACCCAAGGCTTGCTACCGCTAAACTTGCTTAGTCTCCGAAAAGAGCAGGAGATCGTTTAATTTCCCGCTTCAACATATTCCCAAACAAAAGACATCCGAAGTTTTGAAAACTTCGGATGTCTTATTTAACTGATGTTACGCGGTGCTTTAATTCCATCATAACGCCCCCCTGCCCTGTCGGGCATCCCTCCATTTTAAAAAGATAAAATAGGGGGAACCAGTATAGCTCGTGTTTCTCAGAGAAAACACATCTTTTTAGTCTAGCTCCTCCCAGTGGATCAATTTTTATTTACCCTGAGTTGGTAGATAGGGCATCGCAGGAGCATCTACGCCTAAGAATTTTCCTAGTGCTGCACGCGTCGCCATACGATCATCCCAAGGATATTCGGTCTCACCAAAGCACATCGACTGTTCGTGTCCTTTACCGCAAACAAGTACCATATCACCAGGCTGGGCAAGCGTAAGCGCAAAGTGGATCGCTTCACCGCGATCGTGTACACGCCAGAATGTTTCATTTTCTACGCCCCCACGCAACTCTGCACCTATTTTCATCTCTTCAAGAATATCATCCAGAGATTCTGTGCGCGGGTCTTCGGCTGTCAGGACAGTCAGATCAGCGAGTTCAGCAGAATATTCTGCCATCATGCGGCGTTTCTCACGATCACGCAAGCCCGCTGAACCAAAGAGAGCGATCACCCGCCCCTTTGTCATCTCACGCCCGGATTCAATAGCCGCTTTCAGCGCAAAGGGTGTATGTGCGAAATCGACAATAACAGAGAAGTCTTGTCCCTTGTCGATGCGTTCCATTCTGCCGGGGATCCCTTCAAGGGCGGCGATACCGCGTGCGGCAACTTTCGGATCAACCCCCAGTCCAAAGACGGTAGCAGAAAAGGCCGCCAGAATATTCGATATATTATATCCACCTACCAAATTTGTCTTTATCGCTACGCGCAATTTTTCGGTCACTATATCAAATTTGATGCCGCTAGGCAGATAGCGGATATTTTCTGCTCGGGCTGAGGCAGATGTATCCACGCTGTAGCAAGCCTGAGGCCCAGGGGCGAGGCGGGAGAGATAGTCGTAGGAAATATCGTCTTTATTCAGGACAGCCAAACGCGGGTTTCCCTGCGGCTTATCCACCGTATCTCCCAAGCTTGCAAATAAACGCCCCTTAGCGGCTCTGTAGGCTTCGTAGGAGCCGTGATAGTCGAGATGTTCATGCGTAATATTGGTAACAACCCCGATGTCGAACTCACATGCATCAATGCGATATTGTGCCCAACCATGCGAAGTCGTCTCAAGAATAACATGCGTCAATCCAGCATCCACCATTTGAGCGAGATAGCGCTGGGTATCGAGGGCATCAGGTGTGGTAACGTGAAAGCCTGTGTCGAGAATCTCGTCACCAATAATGGCATTGACTGTGGAGATCATGCCCACCTTCAATTTTGCTTCGCGCAAAATCTGGTAAAGAAAGTTGCTGGTGGTTGTTTTTCCATCTGTCCCTGTAACGCCAAGCATCGTCAGTTTTCGGGCGGGATAACTATAATAGGCCGCGGCGAGATAAGCCAGCGCCTGCCGCGCATTTTCAACCTGAATGTAGGGGACTGAAAGATTAGCGATCTCCTGCTCCCCCACTATTGCGACTGCACCCTGCTCAATGGCTTTGGCAATATACTGATGTCCATCGAAGTATTCACCTGATATGGCAATGAAAAGGTCACCAGCCTCGACTTTACGAGAATCGGCCGTAATTTGGTTAATTGGCACATCGGAGAGAGTACCAGCGGCTATTTTTAAGGGAAATTGAGAAAAGAGAGAGGTGAGAGTGGGCATAATTTTAATGGGAAAGAAGAGAGGGTGAAGTATGAAGATGTGATGCTTACTTTTTTACCTATACCTAGATTTTTCTGTCAAGTTTTTCAACAAACTCCCGCACTTCTTCGCGGAAGGAAAAACTGATATAAAAATTATAGTTTTTTTTCTTTTCCTTGATTTCTATAGCTATTTTATCCATCATTATTCTTTTGGTATAGGTAATATTTTCAATTTTTGAGAAGGGAATTTTCTCTATAGTTTTTGGTCTTCCAGAAAAGCCCATATCTAAAAATATCAAATATCTGTGGGTGATGCCGAGTAGGTATTGATGTGCGCCAATTCCCATCATAGCTTTATCTAAGCCTGGAAGCATAGTTTGGAGATATTCATTTTTCTCTAGTTGTGCGGCAAAAATTTCTTTCGCTTTATACAGCCCCCTTTTGCGGAAAGGGGTACGGGCAGGAATTTTTATTTTCGCTGGGTTGATTTTCTTGGCAGGTGAAATATGTGCATCGAGAGCTTCCTTGGGAGGGCGAGCGAGATTGACAGAAAAGATAATTTGCCCGATCCAGACCATGAAAAAAAGCTGTGCGCTTATTTGCTGAAACAGGCCTTCGACAGGCGAGAGAAAAAACATTTTCGCAAACAGGAGCAAAAGTCCCCAAGTGACAATAGCATTTTTCCATTTTTTCAACAGGAGATACCCCAAACCAGGGATAAGTGAAGTTAAACCTATAATCAGCGGGGATTGGAACATGTGATTTCCTGTGCTATCTACTTGTTTTGGGAATCGATGAGAGGGTATTAAAAAAGGGTTTCGATGACAGTCATCAAAACCCTTTTAAGTTTAGAAAATAAAGCCTAGCGCATATTCTGGCGTAAGCCTTCGAGCTTGCCAGCAACAGAGCCATCTACGACTTTGTCGCCAACTTTGATGACCAGCCCACCAAGGATGGAGGGGTCAACACGGAAGGTAACTGCCTGTGCGCCAGCTTTCGCAAGAACATCTTTCTTGACAGTATTCTGCTCAGCATCGGTCAGCGGCAGGGCGCTGGTAACTTCAGCGGCATCACCTTTGAAATCGCCATCCAGAACGACGACTTTACCGGCTTTGACACCAGCGAAGAAATCGCTTAGGAGCGCGTGCTGACGTTTTTCGTCAAGAGCTTCACCGACCAGTTTCTGTGCACCCGCAATAGCGAGGGCAGCGACTTGCCCGCGAAGATCGCCAAGCATCTGATTGCGTTCAGCTTCCACATCAGCAAGTGCTTTTTCTTTGGCTTTTGCAGCTTCTGCTTCAGCAGCAGTCTTGACATCTTTGCCAGCAGACTGAGCGCGCTCAGTAGCTTCGCTAACGATCTTGCTTGCTTCTGCTTGTGCTTCTGCTTTGATCTTTGCGGCTTCTTCTTCAGCGTTTGCACGAGCTTCTGATGCAACTCGGGCATCTTCCATGCCCTGCGCAATAGTCTCACGGCGTTTGTCGAGCATGCTGCCAACGGGTCCTACAATCCACTTAGCAACAACTGTATAAACGATAAGCAGATTAACGATCTGCACTAACAAAAAAGGTAAGTTGATACCTAGAGCTTCCATTTATATCTCCTCTTATTAATTCTTGATTCTAGAAAACAAAGAGAATAAGAAGAGCAACAACGAGACAATAGATAGCTACGGCTTCTGCGAATGCAATGCCGAGAATCATATTTGTCTGGATATTGCCTGCCGCATCTGGGTTGCGTCCCATTGCCTGTACAGCACCGCTAGTAACGATACCAATACCAGCGCCTGCGCCGATAGCACCGATCATTGCTAAACCTGCGCCAATTAATTTTCCGAGAATAGTAGCAGCTGCTAAATCCATTTTAAAAAACCTCCAAATAGTTTCGGGCGGGGTAACCGCCTCTAAATAGTTTCCCGAGCATATTGCCCGAAATTAAATTTTTACGCGTGAGCCTCGTCGTGATCGCCGTGGCTTTGAGTAGCCTGTGCCATAAAGGTCATGGTCAGCATACCAAAAACAATTGCCTGAATCATACCAACAAAGAGTTCAAGCATATAGAACATTGCGGGGACAAAGAAGGGTACAAGTGAGCCCATAACAAAGATCAGGACTGCGCCCGCAAAAAGGTTACCAAAAAGACGGAAGGCAAAAGAGAGTATTTTCGAAATTTCTGAAACCAATTCAAGCAAACCTACGCCAAAATCGATGAAACCAAAAATTGGTTTATCAAAAAAGTGTTTGGTATTCCAAAATTTGGTCAGGTAACCCCATCCCAATGCACGGAAACCAATGACCTGCACCATCACGACTGCAACCAAAGCAAGAGCGAAAGTAAAGTTCAAATCAGTAGATACAGGGCGGAAGAAAGGTACTATGGCTGCGCCATGATATTCTTCTTCTCCAGCATGTACTGCTTCTTCACCATGAGCATCAGCAGCCATTTCAGCCGAATCATCCCAAATGGTTGAGAATTCCATACCTAAGAAATTCATTTCACGAACAGCATACTCCCCATGTCCTTCATGAAGGAGACCAATCGTTTCAACACCAGGCAACAAACCAAGCCAGTTAGCCGCCAACACCAAAAGAGTAATGGTTGCGAACCAAGGGAAAATAATCTTCGTCCATTTTCCTGCTGTACCTTCAGTCATATTCTGCAATGCTTCAAGTAAGGCTTCAACGGCCCCACTTATGCCTGTCAGAACCATTTTCCCACTTTTTACGCCACGATAAACGCCAAAAGCAAGCAAGAAAACAACTAGATCAGCACCAACCATTCCCCAAAAAGTATTGGTAATAAAAAAGCCTTCGATACCGAAAATAGGGGTGTTACTTAATGCCTCGCCGGGCAAAAACACCTCAGGCATAATAGGCTTAATATTCAAACCAATACCAAAGAAACCTGTGAACAGGAACGCTCCTAGCAAAATCGCTGCTAGTACTACCCAGCGTGCCCAAGTTCGGGTTTTGGGTTTTTGTTCACTCACGATTTACATCCTCCTCGAAATTCTTAATTCCATCATCTGTCTTTATTTTATCAGTCGCCGTCTTCACGATCTTATAGAGAGCAAAGATCGCGATCGGAGCACTACCAAGTATAAAAAGAACGGTAAATAGTGGCTTCGTCTCAAATTGACGATCAAGCCATAATCCAGCAAAAAGCGCTACTAAAATAATCACTGGAGTGAGACAACCTACCTGCCCAACAACCCCCACAAGTATAGTATTAAAGCGATTTTTTGAATGATTCTCAAGTTGACTCATGGTTGCGGATTATATCACAAGGGTTTTTATGGGTCAATTAAAAGACCCTATTTATTATTAAAGCCGGAACACATAAAGGGCGATAATTTATCCCAACAAAGAAGTGCATAAAACGGTGAAAACGCACACCTTAAACGGTCGATGCCGCACAGTGGGCAGGAGATGAATGCTGGTAGTTGAATTGTACTCTAAGTGTGCGGCATGCT
>Ga0209042_1000949_pt1 | contig 24825 bp, 17 predicted proteins | sample SaaInlV_200m_DNA_6_FD_184649 | JGI IMG/M metagenome (GOLD analysis project Ga0209042, IMG submission 184649) | Marine microbial communities from expanding oxygen minimum zones in the Saanich Inlet - SI037_S2LV_200m_DNA (SPAdes) (version 2) | ecosystem: Environmental > Aquatic > Marine >...
CACGCATCATACCAATTTTAATATATTTATTATCAGCCTCAATAATAGTTTCACCGTCTGCTTCGAAATAAGTTCTTTCAAAACCTAATACAGAAGATGGCAGCATAACTATTAAGTAAACTGCCAACACAACTAATAATTGGGTCTTTATTCTCATTTAATTACTCCATTTTAAACAATAAATATGCAGGTTCTTTGTAAGCAAAAGTATTGAAAGGGATTCTAAGAGTTAAGTAACCATATTTTGTTAGTTCTAACATTCCACCTGCAGGACATAATGGGAAATTTTCTTCAAGTATTGCTCTCTCAACAATTGCACCAGTTGCAGGATCATTAACTTCTTGAATCTCAGTTGCACCAATAACGACAGACTTGGGACCACAACCATATCTCGCCACCACAAGATCAATAGGATCATTACTTTCCGCATCAACAGTCTCTATAGTAATATTACCACTTAACCTTTGTCTGTATTCCGCAAATAGATTAGAAGGACCACGCTCTAATGCAACAATAGGTGTTGAACAATTATAACCCTGATTACCTCGGATGTTAACTTCTAAAGCAAACTGAAAGAAATATCCTCTACCATTCAACGCGTCAGGATCCTCAATAACAAAAACAGATGGATAAGATAAATAATACTTAAATCCATATTTAGTTTCCGTCAAAGTAATAAATTTAAGATTCACATCAGTTGTCACAGGAGTTATAACAATACCATTACTAGGCTTAATATCCAAATAAGGTTCTTCTCCCGTATAAAACATGTCAACATTCAAATCTGAATAATTGTAATATCCTTCAAAGAAATCATCAAGATTAAACAAATGAACCAATTCTTGGCCTTGAGTCATCTCTTGGATCAGACTATCCTGCACTCCCTCGATTTCCAAATGATCGGAGTTAGCAGTTCCAAATAGCCTAGTTTTAACCGCTTGTTGTGGCAAAACGTTTTTCATTAAATATTTATTAACATTATTCATCATCCAAATAGGATACTTAGTTGCCCAAAGGGAAGGATTAGAACTAATAGGGGGCAAACTGTCACGATCATCATCCATATACAATACCATCAAAGCCATAGCTCCATATTCTAAAAATAAAGATGAAGTTTCTGCGTCAGTAATACCCAAAGCAAGAGAGTACACCTTTCTAAGATTAACAGGGACTCTTGCATTAAAAATACTAAGTTCGGTTCTGGCGGCAGCTGAAATCATCTCCATAGGATAAACCACATTAATCGAAACATCTTCATCTGTTACAATAGTTGTAATGACGGGATCTTCTAAAGTATTAACATTGATTGCTTGAGTTCTGAAGGATCTGAAACCATCTAAACATTCGTCAATTCCTCTCTTAACATAACGATCAATCTGAGCTTCGATAGATGTATCATACGCCCCTCTTTCGGCACCATCAATATTCTGACTTTCAAGTTCTGGACGCTTGCTACCGCATTGAGGATCACTAAAATCACGGTTTCTAGATGATAAATAACTCCAATATGTGGTCTTCTGTGGACCAACACCTTTAGTTAAATCACCTTCAGCAGGGAGAGGAAGGTCTCTAAAATACTCCCCACCATTCAATTGAACATCATCAAAATCGATCCATCCACCTTGCATACCTAGTTTCTCAACCGCTTCTAAACCAAGATCATAAACACATTGTTCAACATAAGCCTTGATTGGTTTGGCTTGCAAAGGGACTTCCTCAACCACTGGTTGAAACTCCCTAACCTCAGCATCAACAACTTGAGCTCTAATATACATAACAATCGCAGTAGAAAATAGTAATATAATTCCAATTATCATAAAGATAGTAATCTGAGATCTTTTGTTCCTAAAGTTTACCACTCTTCTACCAACCTCTGACAAGTGAATTTGTAAACATCTGAACTTATTTTATCGCAAGTTCGAGCATAATTCGTATAACCTTCTCGCTTTTTCAAAGCTGCATGAATCATAAAGCATAAATCTCGAGAATCTCCCATCTTTGAATCACAATGTGATCCTATTTGCCAGAAATATTTCTGACTAATCTCATCAACAATATCGTCTGTTAATTGAGTTGTATGTTTGTAGAAATCGACACCAACAAACAGAGATGATAACAATATAACAATCCAGATAACAGATATAACTGAAATAAACCACTTGTCTTGTTTCATGAGTTCTTTTCGCTTATAATGTAAATCAAAAAAATAGTGATGTTCATGTAATAAATACCATATAACTAGTCCGTTAATCAGCAACACAGCATATGAAGATAGCGCAATTAGATTGTTCAGGGCATCTAGACTTGTTCGTTCAATGAATACTAACGATGTGATTGAATTAATAATACCCAAACACATCCAAGCAAATGCAATATAAAATGAAGCTTTCGCTCTTCTAATAAAACCATATATTATGTAACAAAGAAGAAGAAACACAATAACATTAACGAACATCGCCCATCCGCCTTGTAAAACATTAGAAAACAACAATGCAACGGGTGATGCGAATCCAAGCACCATAAAAACTAAGTAAAGTAACGCAATAACAGAAAAATAACCAACCAGAACTCTAATACCCTTTGGTATGGTGTGGCCTTCTTTTTTCGGAACTACCGATCTCTCAACTTTAACAAGCTCATCCTTCACCAGATGTTCAAATTTATTAACAACTCGTCTACGTTTAACAGCCCAAACTTCTTTTCTCGAAACTTTAGAACGTGATTTTATTTTTCTAACAACCTTACGTTTAACGGACGCTTTACGTACTGTTTTCTTCTTTGTAGAAGCTTTACGCACAGCCTTTTTCTTAGTCGACTTTTTTCGTTTAACAGTCTTTTTCTTAATAGACTTAGAAGTGCGTTTTTTAACAACAGATCTAGAAGAAGATTTCCTCTTCACCCCTTTTTTACGCCCCGCACTAGCAGTAGACGCTTTCCTACCCCTCTTTTTCATTGATGTTTAAAAACAGCTCAATTTTGTTTATAAATGTTTCGATTAAATAAGAAAATAAGTAATGGAAAAAGAAATCAAATCATAAAATAAATTTACGACTCCGTAATTAAACGAAATGAATTTCTAAATAATTAAAAACTATAGAACCAGTATGAAATAAACTCCGAATTCTAACACCAAAGTCACATTAAGTCTACAAAACAACTAATTCTCAACAAAATCTAAGGGTGATAATATGAGCAAAGATAGATACATCGCTAGACTTAAGCATCCATTTGCAGAAGTTGAGCCAATAACAAAAGAAGTAACTGAGAAACTAGAATCAAATCCAGAAACCACAATAAAAGATCTAATACATTACTTAGTTAAAGATAATGGATTTAATGACGACGAGAAAAACATAGCAAATTCAGTTAATGAAATGTTAACAAGGTGCAACGCGTTCTTAGAAAATCCACAAACAACAGGCATAGAGATTCTAGCAATAAGAGCATTAGATGAAGAAGGTAATCAAAGAGAATTTGATAACGGATATCTAGAAAGAGATGACGTCGAGCCAAAAAAATACCTTAATCCCAACGCAAGAGCATTAGATGGAAATCCATTCTTTTTTGAGGAACGTTCTATAGATTCACAGAAATACAAAGGACTCGATATAGAAGTTGCAACCCAAGGTCTAGGCGGATACAAATAAGATGTTGGACTTGGTTACAAAAGTCAAAGGTATAGCAGAGCTTCCAACGCACACAATAATACATCACCTGAAAAGTATAAAATTATGTGCACTTCTCGATAACAGATTATGGGAGCCTTGCAAAAATTTCAAAACCTCTTCTTACACAAAACTCGTAATAGGGGCTGAAGAAATTCCTTTGGAAAGGTCTTGCTCGCTAGATGATCTACACAAATATTACATAAGATCTCAAAAACATAAAATAGATGCAGCAGTCAATTTACTAAGATCTAAGCAATTAGTCAAATCACGTCAACGTGAAACAGAATACTATACTAATCTCAGTCAAGAAGTAATTCTAAATGAAATCTTTGAAAAGATACTACCTCTACACACCTCAAGAGTTCATAATCAAACAACAAAAAGATTGCTATCTTGGTCCACCAATCTAACAAAATTACTCCACACCCTCCAATCCAACCAAACAACTCAGCTCCCCACTCCGTTAACAAATAACACCATTCTTGTGTGGCAGAACAGAGTTTATTCATTAAACTCACAACACAATCCTGCGAATTTTCAGATTAAATATGGAGAACAGCATCTAGAGATCTCCACCAGCTCAGCCAACCTTAACCAATTAGAAAGAAGAGTACAATCAGAGTTAAGTTCTTCAATCAAATTACAAACCAAATATGATGATAAATTAGCGACTCAAAAAAGCAGGTTGCTTCTCGAGTTAAAAGAAAATGGATTCTGCGAAAAAGATAATTTAGGAGTATTTTCAAAAGGTGATGATTATTATATTTACTTAAGAATTCCTAATTTCTCAATTAGAACCACTCATCAATGTACTAGTGAGAAATACTATTTCAACAGTTGTCGTGTTGCTACAAAGATAAGAATAAGACACGGAACAATACAGCAATCACACCCACAAATTGTTGAACATTATTCTCATCCATTCTTATCAGAAAGAAACAAATCATTTCAAAATATATGTATGGGGACAAATAAGATTCCCGACTCAATCGCAATTCCGCATGAAAAAGCATATGCAAACTTAGTTCTAGCTGCAAATAATATCGTACATGGTTACTTAGAGGGTGCAACACCCTACAAAGATCTTTCTCCAGACAATTTTCCAAATAATTATGTGAATTAAATGAGACAAAGAACACTAACACAAGAACAAATCATCGGTTGGAATCAAGACGCACTTAAAGATATTTCAGTTACACTAATCGGAACTAATGCATTAGCACAATTTATGGTATGCACACTCACAGGAATTGAAGTTGGTGCAATAACCTTAATCGACCACACATACGCAACAAAAGAGAATGAAATTATTCTTGTACCCTCACAAGAAAGCAGAGTTTTACAACTAGAAGATCTTGTTAAAAAGATGAATCCCGAGATAGTTGTTAATGCATTTCACTCTCACCCCCACCCATACATGTGCACCGATTCAAGTGTTGTTATTGACACAACAAGTAGTAAATATACCATCAAATCTCAACAGACAATCTTCAATCATAGTTGCGAAATAGATTTCTTAGGTATACTCGCAGGCACAATCACTAATAAAATTCGGAGAAGTGCATTTAGACTACGAGATTATGAAAGAACTATAAGCGGCAGGAATACAGTCGAGAACAATCCAATTCAAAAAAAAACACAAGGAAATATTCTAATAGTTGGCGCAGGAGCACTTGGAAACTATACAAGTCTTTGTGCCGCAGCAGAAGGATTCAACATCACTATTTGTGATGATGATTTAATTGAAGAAACTAACAAGAACAGACAACCATTATTTACACTGGATGAATCCACAGGAAAATCAAAAGCAGACATCTGTGTTAGAAGACTAAGAGAAATACACCCACAGTTAAGATTCAGATCAATAAAACAAAAAGCAGCAGAAAACTATTTTGACGAAACAAAAGTTGTCGAAGCACAATATGATTTAATAATATCATGTGTCGATAATGCGGAAACGAGAAAATATCTTAATCAAATATGTAGAACAAATAGAATCGCGCTAATTGATGGAGGTACAACACCATTCGACGGACAAGTTACAACATACCAACCAGATAAAACTGCATGTATCGAGTGTCAGGCACCACTAGTAGATAATAAATTTGAAAAAAATAACACAAATAGTTGCATCTCCAATAGCCACGAGCCATCGGTAGTTTACACAAATTGCGTAATAGGATGTGCAGTAATTACAGAAGCTAAACGAATTCTTTCAAATAGTTCACCAACTAAAGGACAATTATTCTATAGTTCCCTCGACGATCATCCGCTAGGAATACGAAAAACAATACAGAGGTGCGAACACACATGATCTCGCCCAATTATAAAGTCAGAGAACTCTTGGCCACACCTGCTGAGTTCATCATGCCTGATAAAATCACAATAACTCGTTATGCATATACTAAAATGCATTTGTATGCCAAGTTAATAAAATCAATCACAGAATCACCACTAGAATGTTATGGATATCTCACAGCCGAAAGAGACAAAGATGACGGAATTGCAACGGACGCAATAATACCAGTTCAACAATATGTAACAACAAGTAGTTGTACAGTCAATCCTGATAGTGAACTAAGAACAATAGAACAAATAAGATCTGATAACCGAAAAATAATAGGATGGTGGCACAGTCATGGAGATCATCCAACATTTCATTCAACTACAGATGTAGAAAACTTTTCTAGACTATCTTCAATGCTTTATTCTCACAACCAACTCACAGTAGAAACAGAAAGAGTACAATGGAAAGAAACAGAGCACAAAGCGGAGTGGATAAACAATGATAGCAGAACTCTTAGAATAAGAGATCCTCAGAATCTAGACAGAGTAATTGAGATTGAAATTGAAGAGACTAGAATAAATCAACCAAATGTCAAAAACATAACTAGTAAACGAAAAATAAAGAAAGGATTTGCATATAGTGTAGTAGTTAACTCATTAGATGAAGAACCATACGGAGAAATAAAACAAGAGTCTTCAGAAGACACCATAGTCGAACCAAAAATAGTTATTGTTGACGATGATCGCAGAGTAAGAACAAAAGAGATCAGAGAAATATGTAATGATATAAGAGGTAAGATCAAGTCCGATATCGCGTCCAGCAATCCCCCACCAGAAAGACTTGAAGAAATACTTAATGAAATAGACACAAACCATCATCAAATCTCGGCAAGCTCCAAAAATAGAACTACAAAACTAGAACAAAGAATAAAATACAAAGATCTTAATTATACAAAAGCAATCAGAAAATTTTACATATCTGAAACAAAAAGCATTGCAAGAATTGCAAAGATTCTCTCAGGAGATTTCTATCAAGATAACAAAAGAACTTATTTCTGGAAAGATAGAATAACAGAAGTGAGAAAAGTAATGAAAGACACCAAATATAGTGTCGCAGACGTAGATATGTTATCTAGGATTATAAAGAGAAATAGATATGCATCTAGAAGATACAGAACACAAATAGAAGATATATTTCTAAAGTTAAAATGTCAGACCTAGTTACTAGAATAAAACACAGCAATCAAAATAACAAACCTCATCTAGATATTACCCACATCAATACAGATTACAGACTAATAGTTTGTTGCGATCTAACAGATTATCCTTTTGTAATTGACAAAGATCTGGCCAAGGTAATAAATGCATTTACAACACATACAGAATCAAAACATGAGAAATCAAGAGCAGTCTTTGATTGGATGCTAAGAAACATAACATACGATTATGAAAGAAAAGATGAGAAAAAAACAGGGTTCCCATATATATATCGAAATTCAATAGAAGTATTAAGAGATAAAACCGGTGTTTGCGGAGAGATGGCTTTTCTTTACATCACGATTGCACGATGTCTTGGCATTGACTCATATTACACAGAGGTTTCAAAAGATCATAAAGGAGATAGAGTTGATCATGCATGCGCAACAGTTCTAACAGAGGTTGGCGAATTTTTAGTCGATCCAGCCTATGAAAGATTTAATGTAAAGCACAGAAGGTATCAAGTTTTATCAGATTCGGTGCTTTTTGAAGAATATAGAAAAATAAGATACAGGTGGTAAGACATCGAAACCTTTAAAAGTAGTGTAGAAATTCTTGCCCTCATTGGGCCTGTAGCTCAGTCTGGTTAGAGCGCTGGTCTTATAAGACCGCATGTCTTCCAAAATCACAATCAAAGGCATGGATTTAAGTCAGCCAGAGGTCAGGGGTTCAAATCCCCCCAGGCCCATCATACATTTTATACGCCCCGATGGTGTAGTCCGGTCAATCATTACGGCCTTTCGTGCCGTGGACACGGGTTCGAATCCCGTTCGGGGCATGATATCCCTACGGTTAACGCATTATGGCGCAAGTCACTGCGTTTTCCCAGGGTTTTTTATTAATTCTATACAAATACTCATGAGAAAAAGAGACTTTCACAAGCAGCAAAGGAATTGATGTGAAGAAAGTAAAATGGGAATATTAAACTGGCTAAAAAGATTATTCAGATTAAGCAAACCCATTAGGACAAGAAGACGCACTGGTAGGCGCAGCAGAAGAACGCCAGGAATTTCTAAAAAGAACATAGCTAAAGCAAATAGAAAATACAGTATGCTGTTAAATAAATTCAAGAAAACTCACCGACGTAAACCGACCAAAGACGACTTATTTAGAGTAGTTATTGCAGCAAGCCATCATACGTTTCCGGTTAAAGGTAGAAATGTCAGGAGATGGACAAAAGGAAGACAAGGCCATATGAATCGTCAAAAAGTTAGAAAATACTTGTTAGAGAAGCACGGTATTGTCAAAAAGTATACGATGAGGTAAAATGGGACTAATATATTCAATCAAATGTTACATAAGATCAGCATTCTGTAAGCATCAAGCTAGATATGATAAAAAATGGTGTAATTGGTTTTGTAAAAAATGTGGCAAAAAACTTTATGCAAATGATTTACCAAATCATGTATGGAGGAAACTCACAAGACCAAAAAAAACGCGTACTGTTAAGAGAGTTGTAAGAACTAGAACAATACGTAAGCCAAGAAAGAGTTATAGAGCAAGGACTCGAAAAACGAGACGGAAATAACTAATATTCTTTGATTTTAGACCTTAATTAACCGTACCGGGTATGTATCCGTTCGGGGCATTCTATTCTCTAAACTAAATAAACAAAGACATATATACACTGCAGACAGAAAGCTGCCAACATAATAGACAAAATAACTATTATGATAAAATAAACCGAGGAAAAAAATGGATAATAGAAATGGTGGTTTCAGACCACAAGGAAGAGGCGGAAACGACAGACGAGGCTCAGGCCCAAGAAGGTTCAACAACGGACCAAGAGAAATGCACGATGCAGTTTGCTGTGATTGCGGCCAAGAATGTAAAGTACCGTTCCAACCTACAGAAGGTAAAGAAGTACGTTGTTCTGAATGTCACAAAAAAAGCAGAGGATTCTAATTCTATCTTTTTTTACTTATTTTTTTATTCATTACCTGCTAGTGGTTAAAATAGAAACCTTTATATAGGTCCTCAAAAGTCTATAATACTAGTAATTAGGAGGAATCTATCAAAATGTTATACCAACACGCAATTGCACAAGATGCATCAATGAACGCATCAAATTTGGAAGCGAGAGCTTCAGAATCACATCACAAAGCACCAGCACAAGAAACAAATCAATATCTCGATCAATACGCAGCACTTGTTGCAAAAGGAAACAGCAGAGCAGAATCATATTACAAAGTTAACAAAACAGAAATTGATGATGCAATTGCAGAAGTTGACAAAGAACTCGACACACTTCTAACAATAGAAGGAAGTGAAACAAGAAGACAAACAAAAAGAAAAGATGCACTTACGAAAAGATACGCATCACTTTTCGCACTAGACACTTATGAACACCTACTAAGAACTAACGAAGCAAAAGCTCAAAAGTTTTATACAAAGAACGGAAGAAGAGTTGAGAACAAACTACAAGAACTTAGCAGAAGAATTGATACACTAACAAGGGAAGGTTCAATCGACGATGCAGAACAAGCAATTGGTCTTAAAAAAAGATATTTACACATAAAGACTCAAAAAGAAAACTTAAACTTAAGCAAATCACAAATTGATGTTGACTCAATACTTGTTGATCCAGTTGCAAATGTGTATGAAACATTACTAAGAAACGGAAACCAAACTGTTGCAGATGCACTAATGGAAAAATATGAAACACATCTTAAACCAATTGTTGCAGAAATTGAAGCAAGAGTAGAAATGGTGAGAGCTCTTTCAGGTGCATATCTACACACGCTTGGCGAACCCGAGATTGAAATCCAACCAGCGGATGTAGAATCAATAGATGACAGTGCACGTATATTAAGAGAAGAAACAGAAAACAGAAGACCCGTATCCGACAGGTATGAACCTGTAGAGCATACGGTAGCACAATTACCATTCGAGGAAGTACCTGTAGACAATCCAAATGCAGGAATACCAATTATACCAGACGACGAAGCATTAGAAGATTCAAGAACAGGCGACACAATTCCGGGAATGCCCGCAGTACGAATACCAATCGCAGCTAGTGGCGAGACAGATGTTCCAGACCTACCACAGGGTCCGTTCCAAGCCACAGGCACTGTACCATATGGTGATGCAATTGAAAGATTAAAAGCTGGAGAAACAGTTGAACCAGCACCAACATCAGTTGTCGCAACTCCAGAACCAAAAAGAAAACTGAGATCATACTTACCCAGATGGTTAGGCGGAACAGGCAGGAAATAGGCATTAGAAAGAGAAACATTAATAAATACCCTGTATCGACCAGCACTTACAAATGAAAAGAAGTTCAAGACGTTGGAAAAAGAAAGGCCAAATGAGATGGAAATGGCAACGGAAGAGAATCCGGAAAGAGAAAAGAAAACGAGCTTCATAAAGATCATAAAATTCTTCCTTTGGAAAGTTATTTAAAGGGGAAGTTTTTTGAACAAATTGCCCTTGAAAGTCTAATCAACACCACGAATTCCGAGTTTGGGGGAATTCTAGGCAAATAATACTTAATGATCAAGATTAAGTATTGGTGAACACGTAATTGGTTGAATAGAGATCAATTAACCTTGTAATTAAGTCAATTCCTATTGATTTAAGTTTCTAAAAAGTCTAATTAAGCGAGCGTACGAAAATAAAATTCCCGTTGATCCTGCGGGAGATTGCTGCTATTAGAGTTCGATTAAGCCATGCATGTTATGGGAGTCTTCGGATGAACCGGCAAAATGCTCAGTAACACGTCGGTAACCTGCCCTTTGGTTTGGGATAGTCTCGGGAAACTGAGTTTAAACCCAAATGGGGAATATATTCTGGAACGATTTATTCCTTAAAAGCAATGCCAATGGATGGGCCGGCGGCGGATTAGGTTGTTGGTGGTGTAAAGGACCACCAAGCCCGAGATCCGTAGGGGCCTTGAGAGAGGGAGCCCCGAGAAGGATACTGAGATACTGATCCTAGCCCTACGGGGTGCAGCAGGCGCGAAACCTTTACAATGCACGAAAGTGTGATAAGGGAACTCTAAGTGCTCATGTTCTACATGGGCTTTTGCCAAGAGTAAAAATCTTGGCGAATAAGTGGTGGGCAAGACTGGTGCCAGCAGCCGCGGTAACACCAGCGCCACGAGTGGGAATCGTATTTATTGGGCCTAAAGCGTTCGTAGCTGGTCACGTAAATCTTTTGTGAAATCGTTGGGCTTAACTCAACGGCATGCAGAAGACACTGCGAGACTTGGGACCAGGAGGAGTTAGCAGTATGGTAGGGGGAGCGGTAAAATGCTATAATCCCTATTAGACTACCTGTGGCGAAGGCGGCTAACTAGAATGGATTCGACAGTGAGGGACGAAGGCCAGGGGAGCGAACCGGATTAGATACCCGAGTAGTCCTGGCAGTAAACTCTGCGAGCTAGGTGTTGCACATTCTACGTGAATGTGCAGTATCGGAGCGAAGGCGTTAAGCTCGCCGCCTGGGAAGTACGGTCGCAAGACTGAAACTTAAAGGAATTGGCGGGGGAGCACTACAAGGGGTGCGGCGTGCGGTTTAATCTAACTCCACACAGAGAATCTCACCAGCAGCGACGGCAGAATGAAAGTCAGATTGAAGGTTTTACTTGACGAGCCGAGAGGTGCTGCATGGCCGCCGTCAGCTCGTGCCGTAAGGTGTCCGGTTAAGTCCGGTAACGAGCGAGACCTGCGTCCACAATTGCTAACGGGCCCTTCAGGGTGACTGTGCACATTGTGGAGACTGCCTTGGAAACAAGGAGGAAGGTACAGGCTACGGTAGGTCTGTATGGCCCGAATCTGCTGGGCTACACGCGCGCAACAATGGTAGGGACAATGGGATGCCACTCCGAAAGGAGAAGCTAATCCTCTAAACCCTATCCAAGTCCAGATTGAGGGTTGTAACTCACCCTCATGACGTTGGAATCCCTAGTAATTGGATGTTATCAGCGTCCAGTGAATATGTCCCTGCTCCTTGTACACACCGCCCGTCAAACCACTCGAGCAGGGTTTAGGTGAGCTTTAGTCTTCATTGATTAAATCGAACCTAAGCTCAGTGAGATGGGTTAAGTCGTCACAAGGTAGCCGTAGGGGAACCTGCGGCTGGATCACCTCCTTATTTTTTTTATCACTTTATTCAATACGTGTTTACCAATATTTTTTTTACTTTCACACGATGGGCCTGTAGCTCAGTCTGGTAGAGCATCGCCCTTGCAAGGCGGGGGCCACGGGTTCGAAAATCGCATCATAATTTATGGTGAGGTCCGAAAGTCCCGTCGGGTCCATCCTTTTATTCATTAAATCACACTCACATCAATTATTACCCACGAAAGTGGACTCATTCCTTAACGAACGTTGGGAATGGGTGGACGAGATATGATTTGTCCTTCAAATTCATGTTGATGATACCATGCATAAATGGAGTAAATTACGCTATTAGGTGGATGACTTGGCTTGCGATGCCGAGGAAGGGAGTGACAAGCTACTATATGCTTTGGCGAGTGGCACGTACACGTTGAACCAAAGATTCCTGAATAAGACTTCTTCTTGAAACCGAAAGGTTGGGGAACGCAGGGAATTGAAACGTCTTAGTACCTGCAGGAAAAGAAATCAAATGAGATGCTGTTAGTAAGGGCGACTGAAAACAGTGAAATACAAACTGAATCCGGCACAGTAATGTGTTGGAAATGTGGTGTTGTAAGAGTGTCTTTTTTCCTAACTCGTTGATCAGAAGTTCTCTGGAATGAGATACCTCAGAGGGTGACAGTCCCGTACGAGAAAACGAGAAGGAATGTGACAATTTCTTGAGTACTATCTACTGGATACTAGGTAGGAACTTGGGGGCCAACAACCTCCAATATTAAACACATCGCAAGTCCGATAGCAAACAAGTACCGTGAGGGAAAGTTGAAAAGAACCCCTAGCGGGGAGTTAAAAGACCCTGAAACCTAATAGCTATGGAGAGACAGGGCTCTTAGGAGTTCTGTCGTCCGTTTTGAATAACGAGCCAGGGAGTGTATTTATGTGGCAAGGGTAATTCGTCAAGAAGTACCCGCAGCGAAAGCAATTGGTCCACAGTTTACGAGGGACGAGGTATGAAAGTGCCTGGAGTCACATGGATACGACCCGAAGCCGTTCGATCTAACCCTGGGTAAGGTGAAGCGGCAGTAACATGTCGTGGAGGCCTGCAGAGGTGCTACGTGCAAGTGCTCTTCTAACCTGGGGCTAGGGGTGAAAAGCCAATCGAGAACGGTGATAGCTGGTTCCTGCCGAAGTTGGCCGTAGTCAAGCCTTCCGCGAGACGATCACAATTGTAAAGCTACGGATTGGGGATTTAGGGGAAGAAATTCCTCGGTTCCTTGTCCAACTCTAAATGTTGTGTTGTTTTAGACCGGAGGAGACGGCGTTGTGGGGTAAGCCCATAATGCGAGAGGGGAACAACCCAGAGTGTGGTTAAGGTCCCTAAATATCAATTAAGTGTTAACGGGTGAAGAGTGTGCATGCTCCCAGACAGCGAGGAGGTTGGCTTAGAAGCAGCCACCCTTTAAAAAGTGCGTAACAGCTTACTTGTCAAGAGTGTGTGCCTCGAAAATGGACGGGGCTAAATTGATTACCGATACCACATTTCATCTAAAAGATGTAAGGTAGGCAGGCGTTCTTATTGGGTAGAAGCGATTCTGAAAGGAATTGTGGACCGATAAGAAATGAGAATCCTGGTGAGAGTAGGAACAGAGTAGTGTGAGAATCACTACCGCCGAAGGGGCAAGGGTTCCTTGACAATGCAGTTCAGTCAAGGGTTAGTTAGTCCTAACCGAGCTCTTAAGTTGAGTTATCGGGAAAGGGAAACAGGTTAATATTCCTGTACTTATCTTGTATGCGTGGCAACACAAGCATTATTGTTGACGCATCGGAATAGGTTGATACGAACCGTCGTTTGTATTAATCAAGATAAATCGAGGAAGTATCGTAATGATGAGAACTCGATTAAACTTGAGAATAGTACTCCCATGGAGTATTCAGCTGATTTCTGGTGTCCGTGAAAAGACAATCATGAAAAATCAAGATAATCTATACCCAGAACCGGCACAGGTGCCCCTGGGCGAGTAACCTAAGGTGTGAGGGTTTAATCTATTTGAGGGAATTCGGCAAATTAGCCCTGTGACTTCGGTTTAAGGGGTCCCTGCATTTGTATTCGTATGGATGCGATTGCAGGGTTCAATGGCAAAGGTGGTCCGACTGTTTAACAAAAACTTAGCTTTCTGCTAGCCAGTAATGGTGCGTACAGAAGGCGACATCTGCCCAGTGCCTGTATCTCAAACTCCTTTTCAAGGGAGCTAAGGACAGGTAAACGGCGGGGGTAACTATAACTCTCTTAAGGTAGCGTAATACCTTGTCGTTTGATTGACGACTTGCATGAATGGTGTAACGAGATCACCGCTGTCCCCAAATAGAAGCCCCTGAACACTCTTTTCCGGTGCAAAAGCCGGAGAATTCCAGTGGGAAGTGAAGACCCCGTGAAACTTTACTGTAGCTTGTGGTTGTGACGTGTGTTTCATTGTATAGCGTAGATGGGAGTTGTTAAAGCTTGGTCGCCAGATTAAGTGTAGACGAACATGTAACACCATCCTATGAAATATGCGCCACTAACAAAACTTTGGTTTTGGACATCTGCAGGTGGACAGTTTGGCTGGGGTGGCACGCTGTTGAAAAGATATCAATAGCGCCCTAAGATCAGCTCATCTGGGTCAGAAATCCAGAGTAGAGTGCAAGAGCAAAAGCTGGTCTGATTGGATTTACAATAAACCTAAATCCAAGGACGAAAGTCGGGTCTAGCGAACCCCCGTACCTCCTTGTTGGGGGTCGGGGCTGACTGAAAAGTTACTCCGGGGATAACAGAGTTGTCGCGCCCGAGAGCTCATATCGACGGCGCGGCTTGCTACATCGATGTCGGCTCTTCCTATCCTGGCCGTGCAGAAGCGGCCAAGGGTGGGGGTGTTCACCCATTAAAAGGGATCGTGAGCTGGGTTCAGAACGCTGTGAGGCAGTTTGTTTAATATCTACTGGAATTGTTGATGTCTGAGAGTAAGGATCTCCTAGTACGAGAGGAACGGAGACTCGATGCCACTGGTCAATGGGTTATCTGACAAGGTAGGCCCAGCAGCTACGCATTAAGGGATAAGTGCTGAATGCATCTAAGCACGAAGCCTGACTTGAAAAGAGACATCGTAGAATACGGAAAGAAGATCCGTTTGATGGGACTGGCGTGTACGCATCGAGCTTCGGCGAGATATTAAGCGCGCAGTTTCCAATAATTCTTATACTCCATTTATGTCATGGTTTTTTCATCATCTTTTTTTTCTTTTTTTAATTTACCATGAGAAGTAGTTTGAACTCTACAGAGTTTCAACTATCAAAAAAAACATTGTAGTTTATACTTTATTAGAAAAAAATTATCTGACTAAACCTAATACTCGTCCAGCTTCTAACACAGAATCAAATCCGCTAAGTTCTCCATTAGATCTTGACTTTGCTTTTATGTACGCACTTAGTCTATAAAAAAATCTACCAACAGGAACTAACAAGTGTGCATAATTAGTTCTAAGAAAATTATGATCAAAAACATCATCCATAGTAGGAGGTTTAGCAAAACCTTCTGCATTCAAAATTATCTCTTGCGCTCTGAATCTATCGACTGCATCCGCATCCTTTAAAACTCTAAGCTCTGGCGGAATAGAAGGAGCCTCACAATCCTGAGGTACATGCCAAAAATTACAATAAGCAATTGCATCTTTATCAGTACCATTAGTACCAAAATCGGTGTCCATTACCCACGCAGCAGAACGCTCACCATGTTGATAATCAAAACCTTCACCATGCCTTCGCAAATCATGAGTAACTGCAGACCATCTAACAACATCTTGATCTAATGATGCTCCCGCTAATACCTCAAGTCTACTTAACACCTCAGATAAAACAAGAACTCGAGCTTCATGAGGAATTCCATGAACACCTCGCCTTGATTCTTCACGAGAAAACCATTCACTTCTAGGTTCATATCTTCTCAACAAATCAGCTTCAGGTAAATCACCAGCTAATCTCTCAGTAACTGCACCTAAAGAAGATCTCAAAGCACCATAACCTGCTCTAGACCCCATAATCTCTGCATATAAGTCGTCCATCTATAAAATCGCAAAATCTTGATATAAAAAGGTTTCCCCTAAATTAACACTAGATAAACAAAAAGTTTAAATAACACCACCAACTAGTGACAATTATGAAATACTTACGTTATATTGGAAGAGGAGTACTAGAAGGATTACATAAAATTGCTGATGCATATGAAAGACATCTAAGCAGAGAGTTTATAAGACAACATAGTGCAGGTCTAGTGAGAATAGAATCAGCAAACGGAGACCAAAGCTACAGACCAGTTAGAGACAACGAAATTGGTGGAATAAGTGAAAGTTTAGATACACGCCTATAATCACTCAACTTCTTTTTTATATTGTTGAAAACTTAAAACAACATCTTTAGTTTGTCGAAGAGTACTATCAACATCACTCAAATCACAATCAGCACAAAGAACTACGTAATTAACACCTTTAGTATCTAGATGTTCAATCACACTAGGACCATGATTTCCACCCGAAAATAGAATCCCATTATCGCCTGATTCTAACATATAATCAATCATCTCTCTACTTCTTCCAGAAATCCACCAATCAAATTCGTCTTTAACATAATCTGCATAATTGTTAAACTCTTTGAAATATAAAACCAAGTCTCGCATAGTTGCACCATCTGGTAAAACCAGGTCACCTTTTTTCTTAGCTCGCCTATACAATCTAGTTAACTCATCAAATTGAGACTCTTTTTCTCCAGGAAAAACAGTAGTTGCGCTAGCCAATGCAGTCAGTAGTTTAGCATAACGCATTTGTTTTCTAACAGACTCTTCAGTCTCAGCACCAAAAAAAGTAATATCCTCATGATTTGTTAAAGCTAACAACAACGATGTATCCACACCCCTTCCAAATAAAGATGACCTCACAATGCCTGCACGCTTATCGGAAGAAGCATATATAACAGATCTAAAGTCTAAAGAAGGATCATGCTCAGACAAAGCAGTCAACATATGACGAAGATTCATATATGGCGCTAAACTTTCAGCATATACTTTATCAAAACCAGCACCCACTAATTGCAAACCAGCATCATACAATTTAGCTTGTAAGTTATTAGGATCTTCACTAACCCTTTTTTCGGAATCAAGAGAGTGAGATTCAAGAATCACCGCAACAGTTTTATTATTATTCGCATCATACTTTTTTGCTAAAACACTAATACTAGAATCAAAAACAATCGCATCCAAATCAATTGGAGTTGGAGGAACAATCACAGGTTTTGGTTCCGGCTCAGCAACAACTTGCGCACCAGCAGATGTAACTGCAGGAGAAACAACACTCCTAGGTTCATCATCATTAGAACATTTACAACCCGCAACACCTAACAAAGCTAACAAAGCTAATGCAGATAATGCTCGATCAAAATAATTTCCAAAAGTCATTAGATGCACAACAAATCACACATATTTAAAGCTATTTGTTTAGTCTCTGCCAGGTACTAACTACCGAAAAACTTATAATTAGCGCCCAATTCCTGCGATCTAGCATGGTGAAAATTCTAGTACATCAGTCACTAACCCTGACTGAAAAGGGCGAACCTAACCAGTTGGGACTTCAATTAGTTGAAACTCTCGCCGCCAAATATCCAATTAGCGATGAGAAACTATATTCTGATGAAGCATTCTTAGAAGATATTAGAAGTTCACTAAGAGGCAACAAGCCTGGAATCGTAAGAAAATTAGTAGAATCATGTTGCGGAGAACAGCTTAAAGGAATAAATAGATTTCCTGATAAAGAAACAATATTTCTATTATGGGGTTCAGGAGAAGCGCACTGGGTTAGTCCATACATATCACCAAGAAGAATAGAGTATGACAAAGTAGTATGGGACAGACACTTTGACGATGCAAAGATAAATGAACAATACATAATGATGGGACACATACCTTCAAGAGAAGGAGCATGGTTAACTGCAGAAAGAAGAGCAAACAAAAATCTAAAACATGCAGAAACAATAAACAGAAAAACCGGAATCTACACAAGATGTAATAAAAAAATACATGTCTCTGTAGACCTTGATATAGTCTCAGGATTTCCAGCACTCCCATGTTGGCAACACGACAAAGCACAAGATGGATACAGAGATGTGAGAGGCCTAACATTAGATCAAACAGTAGCACAAATATTATCAGCAATAGACGACAACACAATAAGAAGATTCGACATTGGCGGATTGCATTTACCAAGAGATGAAGAACTAAAAGATTATAAAAAACCAGGGATCTTCGATCCAAGAGATCCAGAAGCATTCAGATTCGCAGTAGAATGTTATGATAGAATATTAGACATAGCATATAGAAAAGCAATGAAGCAAGAAGGAGAAACTGTTAATTTTGATACTTAGATTTGTCTGCCTGGTATCCCGACTCCTCAGAACTGGAATACCCAACAGATTCTTTTGAACTAGTATATTCACTTTTTTCTTCTTCACCAATTAATTCACCAGCAGTTTTATGCCAACCACACCCACAACAAACTCGCACATTGTTACCTAATGCTTCACCAACATCACCATATTTATCACTATGTTTACTCTCAAAATCTTTTGATCTGTCAACACCTTCATCTACTTCTTTCCCCAAACCATCTTTATCTCTATTTTCTTCAACAAACATATCAAAATGCTCAGTTTTTTTATGTGCTTTAGCGTGTTCTCTAGCAGCAATCTCAAGTAACTTCTTTCTAAACTCAGGATCTACAATATCATCCACAGAATCCGACACTCTTACAAATCTCATAATAAGCCCTAATAAACAGAGATTAATAATTCTATCGCATAATTCGTCCCAAAACAGAGGTTATAAGCTCTAAACAACGCAATTAACTTTATATAGTATTTAACTAAACGATAATTAACAGTGAGTTAGGGGGATTACAATTACACAAGACGGAGCTACAGCAGCGAACGACGAAGACGGTGCACAATTATTCAGCCTACCAGGACATTCATTAGGAATCCCCATCCAAGAAGGAGAAGGTAGACTACACATTGGCGTCATTGAGATAGGAAGACAACCATATGGCAAATGTGGCCAGTTAAGAAGAGGAAGATCAAGCCTAAATGCATACTGGCACAAGGTATTTTATGAACGAAAACAAGTACCTTGGTTTCCAGACATAACCAGAACTTTAGTACATTTCAGCAGAGAAAGTAGCGTACATGAGTTTGAAGAAACAGATCACTTCACTCCAGAAACTGTAATACATTATCCAAATCTAACTGAAAGAGTAATTACAGCACTAACAGATTTACAAAAAGAAGATATAGTATCTAGAACAAAGAACGGATCCAGAAAAGAGATAGAAAGAGCAATAGCAGACACAGATTTAGCATTACTTGAACATCATTTTTACTTAAAACGTCACCCATACTGGGAAGATGTTGGAGGATACCGCTGGAAGTTATCAGAAGCAATCGCCTTAAACGATATTTCCGATCACATACCACAGGGAATGATGTTATTCGCAAACATACAACCACATCGCTTTGAATTCAGAGGACAAATGTACGATAGCAAAGAGATAGACGGATTATTATTCTACCAAAGAATGCAAGAATATGTTGCACTCATTGACGCACTAGAAACATTACCAGATACTGTTGTTGCACTGAGACCTGATTTTCAAGAACACATTAAACAACTAGAACCATCTGAACGATACGTTTCATAACTATTTCTTCTTAGAAGTTTTTTTCTTAGTTTTCTTTCGAGCAGATTTACGCTTTGGCTTTTTCACAATTTTCTTCTTGTTTGACTTCGCTCTAATGCTCTTTCTCTCGACAACATAACGTCCAGCATGAGATGAATTATCAAGAACATGATACTTCCCAACAAATGTCCTAACAACACCAATCAACTTAGCAACACGATGATGATTACGCAATAAATAACCAAGCAACGTAAGTAATGCAATCAAAGTTAATAACAATAACAATACAAACCATCCTATAGACGACTTACAAACACCACCAATCACACTAATTGCAATTAAACCATCATCATTCTTTATATCCAAAGAATCATCATACACATCAACATCACCAGGTTCTAAATCTGACGAACCAGATTGAGAAATTTCACCTTCAACTCCAGCAACCAAATCATCAGACGCTGATTTATCAAGTTTGCACACACCACAATCATTCGGACAATTCGAACAACTCTCATTCACATAATCACTACACAAACCATCTCCACACACTAACCTTCTCTGAGACTTACCACTACTACCACTACTAGTATCACTAGAAGCAGCCGGTGAAGAAGGAGCAGCTTGAGTACCTCTAACCGCACTATTCTCTAACCCTTCAATCATAATTGTAGAACCCAAATCAGTACAAGTAAGATTACCAGTAGTTAGATTAGCACCTAAACAATCTGTAAAGTCAGTTTCATTTGAACCAGCACAGCCAGAACTCATCGCACTTATTGCAGCAACCTCTTCATCCTTCACACATAAACTAATGAAACTATTATCAGTAATATAAAGAGTTTTATTTGCCTGCAACTGACCAGACATATTAATAATCACATAAGTATCAGTAACAATCAGAGTTACATCCCTCAAATCAAGAGTTGAATTTGTAAAATTATGAGTGAAATTAATCACAGCATCAGATTCATCATAAAACACAACCTCTCTCAAGCCACCATAAGTACCATTAGTTGCATTGCCATCCACAGTAATGTTCAAATCATCAACACCCGTTGTATTAACATTAATTTCAGTACCAATCAGATTATCAACATCATCTTTAATATCATCGTTATCAACATCAGTAAAATTAATCATAATGCTTCTATTCTCCGACCAATTACTATTACCTGCAAAGTCTTCGACAAAACAAGCCCAAGTATAATTACCATGTGTTAAAGTTAAGTTCCAAGTAGATTCATTAACTGCACCACCAACTGTCGTTTCATTATTCAACCCAAAACTAGTATTAAGAGCATTTGTGATATACAAACTAACATTAGAAAGTTGATAATTATCTTCTACAGAACAATTAAATGTTAAATTAACTCTCGGTGCAGAACCATTGTAATAACTGTCCGCAGGACTATTCAAAGTCACATTTGGCGCAACAGTATCCATTAAGAACCTAACAGAATCATTACCAAAGTTATTCAAACTATCATTACAATATATAGTTAAATTATTCCAACCTTGCAAATTAGATACATTAGTAAAGTTCTGACCAGCACTCACTGCTGAAGAATTAACAGATCCATTATCATACCAACAACTGTCCAAAGTACCTAGATCAGAAACAGAATAATTAAATTGCGTAACATTAACCAAATACATTGTATTGTTCAAGGGATAAACAACACTAATTGAAGGAGAAACTGTATCAGTTACATTAACCCACACAGCACCATACGCATCATTACTCGAAGTATCGTTCACACTTATATTCAGAGTATAAACCCCAGTAACCAGGCCAGTAGCATTACTCAAATAGCCAGAACAATTAATACTAAAGTTACCATCATCAACCGCAAAACAGCTCACAGCATTGGCATCAGTGGCATTAACATCATAATTGAAAATAGAACCAACTTCAACAGTTTGGTTATCGATAGCAGTAAACACAGGAGCAGTAGTATCAGTTACATTAACCCACATCAAACCATAAGCTTCATTATCAGAAGTATCATTAACCGTAACATTTAACCAATACAATCCAACACCCAACAAAGTAGCATTACTCAAGTAACCAGAACAATTAATACTAAAGTCAGAATCATTCACAGCAAAGCAACTCACACCTTGTGCATCGGTAGCATTCAAATCATAACCCAAACCAACACCATATTCAACAGTTTGATTCTCAATCACAGTAATTACCGGAGCAACAGAATCCTCAACAGTTACAGACATAGTATTGGTATTCTCATTCCCATAACTATCATTTATAGTCACATCCAACCAATAGGTTCCAAGAGACAATCCAGTAGCATTACTCAAGTAACCAGAACAATTAATACTAAAATCAGAATCATTCACTACAAAACAGCTTACACCATTAACATCTGAAGCATTAATATCATAACTTAATGAAGATCCAACCTCAATTGTTTGATTTCCCATAGCAGTGAAAGCAGGAGCAACAGAATCTTTAAAGAAAGTTACAAAGTCAGTTCCTTGATTATCATAAGTATCATTACAATACACAGTCCAAGTATTAGAACCTTCAGAACTAGTCAACGAAGTAAAATTGACTCCAGCACTAATTAATGAAGAATTAGTACTTCCATTATCTAAACTATACCAACATTTATCCCGAATTTCATCACCACTCACAGAATAATTCAAAACAGCAACATTACTTGTATAAGACGTAGTCAAAGGATATAAAACATTAACTGTGACAACTGTACCAGAAACATTCACCCACATCAAGTTAGATGCGGTATTACCAAAAGTATCATTCACAGTAACATTGATCCAATGCTGTCCAGAAGATACAAGAGTATTATTTATCAAATAACCAGAGCAATTAATAGCAAAATTAGAAGTATCATCTACAGAGAAGCAACCAATACCATTCGCATCAGTTGCATTAATATCATATCCTAAAGCAGTTTCATATTCAATAGTAACATTACCTATATCGGTAAACGCAGGAACAATAGAATCCAGAGTAAATGACACTGTCGAACTATTAACAGCACCAGCACTATCATTCACCCACACAGTTACATTATGATTGCCCTCACCCCAGACCACAGAAGTAATATTAGAACAATTAGTCAAAGTATAATTGCTTTGCATAGTATCATTAGAATACCAACAACTATCTAAGTTAGTATCAGAAACATTAAACTCAACATCCAATCCAGAATCAACAACATTCGCACCACCAGACGGAGACACAATACTCAAAGAAGGATTAACAGAATCCAAAATAATTGATCTAGTAGAAGTATAGTTCAAATTACCAACAGTATCTAGAACTGAAACATTATAATAATACAACCCATCAGACAAAGAACTAAAATTAATAGTCCTAATGCCTGCCTTTTTAGTTTGAGAACTCAACACATCTTCACTAGAATTATAAAGTGAAAATGTAATATTTGCTTCATTAGCATCACTCGCACTAACATTAACATATATCCAGGACTGTATCCTATAAACACCATCAGCCTCCGCGCCAGATGCATAATCAATAGAAGGCGTAGTTGAATCTATAGTATAATTACGAGTCTCAGTATAATTTTTATTAGACAAAGTATCATTCGCACTTGCATTCATGAAATAATCCCCATCCAACAAAGAGCTAAAATTATAAGTTAATGAAGATGATTGAGCAAGAGTAGAATTTATCAAATCACCACTAGAATTATACAAGTATACAGCAATAGAGTCAAACCTCATGTCAGATGCACTAACATTAGCGTAAACATAATCAACAGCATAGTCTCCGGATGAAGTTGTATCAGACTCAAACGCAACTAAAGGTGCAGTATCATCTATCTCTAAGCTCAAAGTATTTGAAGAATTACATCTAGTATCATCACAAGCAGTCGCATTATAATAATACACACCATCGACTAATGATGTAAAGTTAGCAGAATAAGGATTCTCACCGCCTTCAGAAGTATTCACCAATCCACCTGTTGAATTATACAATCTGACAATTAAAGTTGTCACACCACTATCCGAAGAGTTAACTCTCGCATAAACCCAATCCCTCGAATAATTACCAGTATCAGGACTCATAAAGTTAACATCAGGATATCTCGTATCGTCAACTGCAAATGTAGTTGTAGTTATATTACTATTACCAGCATCATCTTCAGCATACAATGAAATAGTATATGTCCCTAAAGCAATTAATTCCACATCAGTCAAATTAACAGTTCCAGATGAAGATGAAGAATTATAAATCACATAGCCACTTGCCAAAGTAACATTCATCACAACATTATTAACATTATTTTCAGCCACACTCCAATTAATCATAACATAATCTTCACCAAACTCTAGACTAGATGCATTTCTCCATACAGAAACCAAAGGATTTGTTACATCTAAGAACATCGCCCTAGTCCCAGTTGCACTAACATGACCATAAGAATCATTAGCAGTCGCATTAACATAATAAAGACCTTCAGAAAGACCAGATACATTCAACGACAACACCCCAGAAGTTGTATTAGTGGTATTAATCAAATCAAGACTTGAATTATAGAAATCCAACACGATAGCATCCAAATAAAGATCACTGGCAGTCACATTCATAGAAATATAATCTTGCGATAAATTATCCGCAGAAGTTGAAGGAGAAACAAACGAAATCACAGGACTTGTTCTATCAATTGTAAAGTTGCCTGATTCAGTAATAGCATTTGAAGCATTATCCCTACAAACAACACTAAAGTTATAGAAATCCTCGCCAAAATTAGTAAATGTATAATCACAGCCAGAACCATTATCACAAATAAC
>Ga0209042_1000958_pt1 | contig 24594 bp, 19 predicted proteins | sample SaaInlV_200m_DNA_6_FD_184649 | JGI IMG/M metagenome (GOLD analysis project Ga0209042, IMG submission 184649) | Marine microbial communities from expanding oxygen minimum zones in the Saanich Inlet - SI037_S2LV_200m_DNA (SPAdes) (version 2) | ecosystem: Environmental > Aquatic > Marine >...
CTCAGTTTTAATTTAAACTTTAATTATTTATGGAATTTGAACCAGTAATCGGTTTAGAAATTCATCTCCAGTTGGCAACAGCATCCAAGATTTTTTGCAGTTGTTCGACCGAATTCGGTAAACCTCCAAACGCAAATACCTGTCCGGTTTGTCTGGGACTGCCTGGAGCATTGCCTGTTTTGAACCGTAAGGTACCTGAATTTGCTGCTCAGTTGGGAATTGCCTTAAATTGTGAGATCCGTCTTGACTCCCAATTCGCGCGTAAAAATTATTTCTATCCTGACCTGCCAAAAGCATATCAGATTTCACAATTTGACAGACCGATTTGCGAAAACGGCTGGCTGGATATTGAAACTGAATCGAGGGGAAAAAGCAGGATCGGCATCACACGCATACACATGGAAGAAGACGCGGGTAAACTGGTTCATGCAGAAGGCAGCAGTAATAGTTTAGTCGATTTGAACCGTGCCGGAGTACCTTTGCTGGAAATTGTGAGTGAACCTGACGTCCGTTCTGCCGATGAGGCAAAAGTCTACATGGAAAAAATCCATGCGATTGCCACCACAATCGGCGTTTCGGTCGGTGACATGGAAAAAGGACATTTACGTTGTGACGCAAATGTATCCCTGCGTCCGCGTGGACAGAAAGAATTCGGTACACGTACAGAAACCAAAAACCTGAATTCATTCCGTTTCGTCAAGCAGGCAATTACTTATGAAATGCAGCGGCAGCGTGAGGAAATATTAGATGGAAAAACGATAGTCCAAGAAACAAGACTCTGGGATACAGACCGTAAAGTCACCTTCAGTATGCGTTCCAAAGAAGAAGCGGATGAGTATCGTTACTTCCCGGATCCTGATTTACCGTTGGTGCGTCTGTCTCCGGAACTTGTTGAAACATTTCGTGAAAATCTTCCTGAACTGCCTGAAGCAAAACAACAACGCTTTATGGAAGAATACGGATTAAGCGCTTATGATGCCGAAGTCCTTTCTGCTGGTAAAGAAATTTCAGCATATTTTGAGAAAATACTCAGCTACGGTGCTTCACCCAAAATTGCCTGTAACTGGGTGATTGGTGAATTGACACGTGTGATGAATGAGTCCGGAAAATCGCTTGATGAAATAACTCTCTCTCCAGAAAATCTCGCAGATTTGACTAAATTCATTGAAAGTGGTGAAATCAGTAATAAAATTGCAAAAACAATCTTTGAGGAAATGCTGAATTCTGCAAAAACTCCTGCGCAGATAATTGAGGAAAAAGGTTTGAAGCAGGTATCAGACGCAGGAGAACTGGGAAAGATTGTGGATGAACTGCTTGCCGCAAATCAGCAACAGGTTGAGCAATATCGTGCAGGCAAAACAAAAGTGATGGGTTTCTTTGTAGGTCAGATGATGAAACAAACACGTGGAAAAGGCAACCCTGCTGTGATCAACAGTTTATTAAAGGAAAAGCTGGATGGCTAGCATGAAAAAAACAATTCTCTATCTGGAATGGGGTTCAATTTTAGCTTTGCTTGCTTGCGGACTTTGGGTTTTTTTGAAACTACCCATAGAAACCAGTCAGGGATTTCCGCAAAAAATAATGTACCTTCATGTGCCGTCAGTCATTACCACATACTTGGCGTTTTTTATTGTCTTTGTCTACAGCATCGCTTACCTGTGGAAACGTGAATTAATGTTTGACCAAATCGCAAAAGCCTCTGCGGAAGTCGGACTGGTATTTTGCGCACTTGTGTTGATAACAGGAGCAATTTGGGGACGAACAACCTGGGGAACCTACTGGGTTTGGGATGCACGGTTGACAACAACACTGTTGTTGTTTCTAATTTTCATGGGTTATTTCCTGCTGCGGATGTCTGTTAATGACAGAGATAAAGAAGCGCGGCTGGCTTCTGTTTTAGGTATCATCGGTTTCCTCGATATTCCTATCATTCACAAATCAGTAGAGTGGTGGAGGACTTTGCATCAACCGTCTACTCTTTTCAAAGTCGATTCAGGAGAAGCAAAACCGTCGATGCCGCCGGAACTGCTTTATCCGCTGCTGGCTTCAACTTTAGTGATGCTGGCATTCTATCTTTATTTGCTGCTCCTGCGTTACCAAACTGAAAAACGTACGGACAGACTCAATCAACTTCTTGCGGAAACACAGGATTAAATGCTTATTGGATTAGATTACGTAATTGCTGCTTACGGTATTTGGCTGATTACTTTTGTTGTTTACATTATTTTGACTAAACGTCGTTTAAAAACAACCAGCCATGCAGTTACTGCACTTGAACAACGAGTCTCCGGAACATCCGCCACTTCTCAGCACACAAAATAACAGATGAAAACAAGAACTAAATTTGTAATCGGTGGAGCAGTGATCCTTGCTGTAATAATAGCCTTGTCAGTGCAGAGTTTGCAGGAAATGACCGTTTTCTTCTATACACCTCAGGAAGTGCTGGCCAGTCCAAGCAAGTTTGAAGACAAGACAATCCGTATCGGCGCATTAGTGCAAAAAGGCAGTGTTGATTGGAATGCAAAAGACATTCAGCTTTCTTTCAATATTACTGAAGACGGAAATGAGTTCATCCCTGTGTTGTATGACGGAGTTAAACCAGATTTGTTCCGTGAAGGTCAAGGTGTTGTTGTTGAAGGAAAAATGAAAGGTCCGCGCTTTGAAGCGAATCAATTGCTGGTAAAACACAGTGAAGAATACACTGTTGAAACTGAACACAAGAAAAACAAAGAAGATTATTACAAATCAATTCAGGCACAATAAACAAGGAATCACTGAACCATTACAGGAGTCAAGAATTCCTGAACTTAGTTTATAAAACCTCACCAGAGGCCTACCACCAAAATGTCATCACGTTTCCAGCAATTACAGAAAAACTACAAAGAGTTAATCGCCACTGATCCTAATTTCCGTAACAGGATGCTGGTGGTTGCCGTCTTATTGCTGCTGCTGATTGTGCTGGTCATGTTCAGTATGCGTCAGGGTTTTTCCGTATTAGAGCAGTCCAATTCACAGTTGATGGTTTTTGTCGCTATCAATGTCAATATCGTCCTGCTCGCAATCGTTTTCTACATGATTGCACGTAACCTGCTCAAACTCTCATATGAACGTCGGCGACACGTTCTGGGCGTTAACCTTAAAACAAAACTCATTACTTCCTTTATCGTACTTTCTTTACCGGCAATGGGCTTTCACCTCTTTGCTAGTTTCTTCATTGCCACAAATCTTGAATCATGGCTCAAAGGTCAACAGGAGTCCATGATCCACAGTGCGCAAAATGTTTCCGAAGCTTATCATAATAATCTGCGCAAAACGATGGAACTCCAGAATATGATCTGGGAAAGCCATCTGGGAAAAAGCGCAGGAGAATTCAGTAAAGTGACTCCGTTGAATAAAATAGCAGCGGACGTTACACTTTATGCTGAAGACCAGGAGTTGCTGCAGCAGTGGTTACAAAACGCTATTTCACATGTCTACTGGACCAGTCCTTCTTTTAAAGAGTGGTATCAAATAAAATCCAAAGCACAGCTCTGGTTCACAGAAGAACTGGATGACCGACTCCTTTACCGTCACATTCGGCCTGTCACGATTGAAAACAAACAATATTATTTAGAAGTATTTTTCCCTGCCACACCTCATATTTCAGGGGCAATCAACGAGATAATTGCACAAGATCAAAACAGCCAGTTCTTGACCGAATCTGAGGATTTGGTACGTGGTTATTTTTTAATTATTTTTCTGTTGATGACTCTCTTCATTATTTTTGTTGCCACCTGGTTAGCCTTTTATCTGGCACGTGGTTTTGTACAACCTATTGAAGATCTGGCTCTTGCCACTCAACGTGTATCGGAGGGTGAATTAGGTTACCAGGTGAAACTACGCGGACCTCTCGATAAAGACTTTGCCCTGCTGATGCAGTCCTTTAATTCAATGAGCCGTGACCTGCTTGAACATCAGCTTGCACTGAATAAAACAACAAAAAATCTACAGGAAAGTCACCAGACTCTGCAAAGTCAAATTCGCTTTGTTGAACTGGTGCTGGAAAATATAACTACTGGTGTAATGTCACTTGATATGGACGGACATATCGAAATTTTAAACCACTCCGCTAAACAAATGCTGCAGTTGAAAGCCTCTCCTGAAGGCAGCAAACACTACAGTGAGGTGCTGGAAAAAGAATCCCTGCAGATGTTTGAAGAAATGGTTCAGCAAATTGAAACTGAAAAAGAACGTTCCATTTCACGTAACCTGATTGTTCATAAAAAAGAAGGTCCGGTTCAAGTTTCTGCAACACTTCTTCTACTTCATAACAGTGAAGGACAGCCCGCAGGCATGGTCTGCGTTTATAACAACATCACAGAAATCCAGCGGCTTCAACGTGCACGAGCGTGGCGTGAAGTGGCCCGGCGTATTGCCCATGAAATTAAAAATCCTCTCACGCCTATTCAGCTTTCTGCAGAACGTATCCATCGTAAATATGCAGCAGAAGTTTCTGATAATGCAGCCTTAAAGCAGTCAACCCAAACTATTATCAATGAAGTCCAACAACTGAAACGGATGGTCAGTGAGTTTTCAAACTTTGCCAAAATTCCTGAATCAAACCCTCAGTTGAATGATCTTAACGAGATTATCAAGGAAGCACTCCAGCTTTATCATGAAAATATGCCTTCCAGAATTTCACTGAGTACTGAATTGAGCGAAGCTCTGCCTCAGCTACCGTTGGACGCAGAGCAAATCCGACGTGTTGTCATTAATCTGGTGGACAATGCCATCAGTTCAATTGAAAAAAAAGGAACTCTTTCACGTATTTTCCGTCAAGGCGAAATTATTGTCCGTACCAGACACGTTCCTGATTTGAACATTATTTTTCTCGATGTAGAAGATAACGGAACAGGGATTTCCGCGGAAATTTCCGATCAGCTTTTTGAACCATACACGACGACCAAAGAACATGGAACAGGGCTTGGTTTAACCATCGTCAGTCAAACTATTTCAGATCATAACGGTTTTACACGTTTCCGGAATCTTGATTCAGGCGGTGCTTGCTTTACGATTGAACTGCCTGTCACCTGAAAAACGCAGCTTAGCGATGCAAAATTTTCAACAGCTTATAAACATTCAAACGCAGGGCAAGGGTCTTCAGGAAATTACACGTCAAGTACAGCAAGTTGTGCAAGCCTCTAAAATTACTTGCGGACTTTGTCATCTGTTCGTCCGTCATACTTCGGCGAGCCTCGTTATTCAGGAAAATGCAGATCCGGATGTTCAAAGGGATCTGGAATATTTTTTCGGAAAGCTGGTTCCTGAAAACGATTTAGGCTATACTCACACCATGGAAGGTCCAGATGATATGCCGTCCCACATCCGGAGCGCGTTGACAAGTACATCTGAGCAGATTCCTCTTAGTGGAGGTACGTTGCTTTTGGGCACTTGGCAGGGTATTTTTCTCTGGGAACACCGTACACAAGGAAGTCTCAGAAGCATTGTTGTGCATATTTCCGGAGACTGAAGCTTGAAATTAACTTGTGAAAATTTTCCTGCTGCACTAAAGTTCAACTGTTTTTTTAACTGAAAACCAACTCTAAAAAAAGAAACCTGATTTATACATGCAAACAAAATTTATCTTTATCACCGGCGGTGTAGTCTCCGGACTTGGAAAAGGAATTGCCGCTGCTTCTATTGGAGCATTACTGGAATCAAGAGGTTTGACCATCAGCCTGATGAAGTTGGATCCATACATCAATGTGGATGCAGGAACCATGAATCCTTTTCAGCACGGTGAAGTTTTTGTTACCGTTGACGGTGCGGAAACTGATCTTGATTTAGGACATTATGAACGTTACACAAACGCTGTCCTGACACGCAGACATAACCGTACTACCGGTCAAATATATGATGCTGTTATCCGTAAAGAACGTGCTGGTGAATATTTAGGCGCGACCGTGCAGGTCATTCCGCATGTGATTGATGAAATCAAAAATACAATCTCTGATGCCGCCCGTTTAGCAGATACTGAGGAAAATGCAGGAACAGCAAAAAATGCCGATATTTGTATTGTTGAAATAGGCGGAACAGTCGGTGATATCGAATCTCTGCCTTTCCTCGAAGCAATTCGACAATACAGGCATGATCACGGTAAAGAAAACACTTTGTTTATTCACTTGACTTTAATCGTCAAGACCACGGAAATGAAGACCAAACCCACCCAGCACAGTGTGGGAAAGCTCCGGGAAATTGGAATACAACCTGACATTCTCATCTGCCGTACCGCAGAAATGCTTCCCGATAAAGTACGCAGCAAAATTTCCCTGTTTACCAATGTACCGGAAAATTCTGTGGTGAATGGACTTGACGTTGAATCAGTTTATGAAGCACCACTGATGTTTCATAAACAGGAACTGGACAACACAATCATGAGCTATCTGCAGATGTGGACCGGTAGTCCAAAACTGCAGCCTTGGATTGATTTGATTGAAAATTATAAAAATCCGCATGATAAGGTGGATATTGCTTTTATCGGTAAATATGTCGCAAATCGAGATTCCTATGAAAGTATCAACGAAGCACTTATGCATGGAGGAATTGCAAACCGCCTGAAAGTCCAACTGCACTATATTGATTCTGAATTGTTGACTGAAGAAAACGCAGTTGAGCAATTGGAAAATATGGATGGAATTTTGGTTGCTCCAGGTTTTGGTGAACGCGGAACCGAAGGTAAAATTGCCGCCATCAAAATTGCACGTACACAGCAATTACCGTTTTTCGGAATCTGCCTTGGTATGCAGATGGCGATCGTAGAATTTGCCAGGAATGTTGTCGGAATTGCAAGTGCTAATTCCGGCGAAAACCGACCTGATCATCCTGAAAACGTGATTGATCTGATGCCTGAACAATCCGGACATGAAGAAACCGGCGGAACTATGCGTCTGGGCAGTCAAACTACAGTCCTGACTGAAGGCAGTCTGATTGCAAAAGTTTATAATAAAACAACCATTTCTGAACGTCACCGGCATCGATATGAAGTGATGAATGAATTTGTGCCAAAGTTTGAAGCAGCAGGTCTCAGCATTTCCGGAAAACATCCTGAGAGGGATTTAGTTGAAACGATTGAACTGCCTGAACATCCGTGGTTTATCGGCTGTCAGTATCATCCGGAACTGCAGTCAAAACCACTAAAGCCGCATCCGCTTTTTTCTTCTTTCATAGAAGCAGCTTATGTAAAAAGGCAGGCACGTCTCGGTCTCCAAGCAACTTAAGATGAAACAACTGACTCTTCAAATGTCACTGAGGAAAAGCTTTAAAATAATTAGCGTAGTATTGCTTCTGCTAGGTTTTGCCACGCTAGAACCGGTATGGAATATGAGTCGAGTCAGTTTTGCTGCTCCTGCAAATTCTTACAAAATCACCCGCAATACCCTCGATCACCTCCAGAGAGAAGGTTTCACCAAAGCACTCACTGGGATGTTTGTTCCAATGCTGGACAAAACATATCAGAACCGCAAAGATTTCCTCGATGCGTTCCCGATATTCCTGGGACCAGAACAACGTGAAATAATTATACGTTATGCTTCAACTGAGCAGATAAAAATTCAGGCAGATGAATTCAGCAGTGATCTCAATGAAAACGCTGCCGTCTTTCGGGGTAATGTCAAAGGATTTATTCCACGGGAAAACATAGAGTTAACTACGGCAAAACTGCGTCTCGTTTCTGGACCAGACAGTGATTTCGAAAAATTGATCGGAGAAGGCGGAGTTCAGGTCAAACAATGGGATCGTGAAGTACGTTCAGATTATGCCGTTTATACACAGATTGATCTTGAAATAACTGATGCAGATTCTGCTGCTACGAAAAAGATACGGGCTCCAAAGCAAACTATGGAACTGCAGGGAAATGTCTTAATGAAAGCAACGCAGGGCACGGTACGCAGTGATACTGTGCTTTTGGATCTGCTGCGTCAGCATGCGACTTTGGAAGGTCAGGACTCCAGTAAAGAAGGTCGTATCCGTGTTGAAGCAAATCTGAGTGAGCTTGAAACAAGTCGTGGCAATCAGGATTCTGCAACTCAGGAAACAGGCGATGAAACACAACCAATTTCTGAACCACGTAAAGTTATTTTACTTGCGTCACGTGCAGTACTGGATAACTTCAAACATCAGGCAATGTTTGAAGGTGACGTTGAAATGGAACGTACACCGGACAATCTCTATATTCATGCGGGGAAAATCACTTTACGGCTCAGTGAATTACAAGAATTACAATCCATTCAGGCAGAACAGGAAGTTTGTTTTGAACAACCGGGACGTGTTGCCAAAGCAAACCGAGCCAGCTTTGATGAGATTTCCCAAACCATTTTGCTTGAAGGCGACGCGGAAGTTCAATCCGGTAAATTTCACCTTCAGGGAACCACAATCAATTTGTACCTTGACGTAAATAAAGGTGTCGCTCAAGGCGCCAACAAGGCTCCTATCCAAATGACAATCCTCGGAGCGCAATCTCCTTCCATCTTTAAATGTAGATAGATGAAAGTTGCTACTTCCGCAGCAGCGCAACAGCAAAGCAAAAAAATAAATAAGCGGCCGCAATTAGCCCTCGATGTGGCTTTTAAAACTGAGAGTTCCGGAATTCAAGTCTATGTTGAACGTCCCGGCCATGGAACAAAATCGCAAAGCGGCAGCCACCTCAAAGTTCACTATGAAGGCTGGCTGGCAAAGGACTTTACCATGTTTGACAGCAGCCGCGCTAAGCTTCGACCCTTTGAGTTTGATTTAGGAAAAGGTAGTGTAATTGACGGTTGGGACATTGCGCTTGATGGCGTGAGGCAAGGTACAAAACTGCAAATAAAAATTCCCGCCAGACTCGCTTACGGCAACCTCGGTGCTTCCGCAAATGGTATCCCTCCGAATGCGGACTTGATCTTCAAGGTAGAAATTCTCAAAGTTACCTAACAGAACGCTTTTCTTCTCAAAGCATAATAAGCAGCTCACTCACCGCATAATCTCTTTCTCGCACTAATCACTTTTTTCACTGATTGCGCCAGACCTGTGTACGGCGTTTTAGATAACGTGAAAGCAGAGCATGCATTATCCGAAAACAGGCGGAAGTGTAAACAATCATTAATGCCATTGCAGCCGCGGGTGCGATGTCGCCCGCGTCATCCATGTTCAGCACAGCTACAGAAGCCAGCATAGTTTCCGGAGAATAGAGAAAAACCACTGCGGAAACCGTGGTCATTGCATTTAAAAATAAATAACTTGCCACATCCAACAACGCCGGCAGGCAAACGGGGAGAGTAACTTTTCTAAAGGTACGCCAGACTGGAGTTTTTAAAGAGAGAGCTACTGCTTCAAATTCCGGATCAAGCTGCTTGAGTGCAGTGAGACAGGTGAGATGACTGACAGTATAAAAGTGGACAATAGTGCAGATTACCAGAATTCCCATTGTACCGTAAAGAAAACCGAGTGGATTGTCCGGATGATTGAAAAAGAAAATGTAGGCGATGCCCAAAACCAGTCCTGGAACTGCGAGCGGTAACATTGCACCAAGATGTAAAATGGTACGCAGCCACGTGACCCCTCTCGTTTTTTCAACCAGGTAACTGCCTAAGAAAATCAATCCTGAACCAAAGACCGCGCAGTAAATCGCCAGCCGAATTGAGTTATAATACGCTTCCCATCCTCCTCCATCCATCAAATCAAAATCGTAATTGTCCAGTGTAAACGAAAGATTATACGGCCAAAAAGTAATGAATGACGCATAGGCTGCCATCGCCAGCATCGCAATGAAAATGAAGGCGATAATTGAGCAAAACGAAAAAAACAACCAGTCACGCAGTGGATCCGCTTTTGGCTGAAAAGGCACAGCACGTGCGGAAAGCAAAGCGACTTGTTTACGCTGTACCCAACGGTCTGCAATAAAAGCAACTACGGCAGGCAGGAGCAAAACCAGCGAAACAACCGCACCCATTTCAAAATTTTGCTGTCCGACAACCTGTTTGTAAACATCCGTCGCGAGTACATTGAAACGTCCTCCGATTACTTTAGGAACGCCAAAATCTGTGATGACGAGCGTGAAGACAATGAATCCTGTACTGAGAATGCCGTACTTTGCTCCCGGAAGAGTGACCGTCCAGAAGACACGCCATTTAGGTGTACGTAATGCTTCGGCTGCTTCATAAAGTCTGGCATCCGCGGTGGAGAGTGCCGTGACTAAAATCATCAGCGCATGTGGAAAAACCCAGAAGCACGAAGCCATGATGACGCCGATCGGACCGTAGATAGAAGCACCGAACAGCCACGATTTGAGTACCCCTTGATTTCCAAACCAGTAAATTAACGAAATCGCCGCCAATAAAGACGGTGCAAGAATCGGAATCAGTGCTATTCCACGGAAGAGCCCCCGCAACGGCATTTTTGTGCGAGTCAGCGCATAGGCATAAACGAAGGCCAACACCAACACGATAATAGCCACAGAAATAGCCACGCCCAGGCTGTTGGTGATTGAATTGAAAAGTGCCGGTGTTTCGAAATATTCACGAAAATTCTGCAGACCGACAAATTCACCGTCCATGTCTTCAAAACTTTTGGAAAGCAAAGTATAAAGCGGAAAAACAACTGCAACCACCAGCAATGTAATCAGCAGGAGCAATCCGGAACGCAGTGCAATATCATCACGGCTGATCCGGATTCGTACTGAGGAAGCTCCGCTGACTGAAGTTGCGGAAACAGGTAATGCGGCCATGCTACTCATGAGCTTTCCGGAAAAATCCGCAGGTTGCGGGAGGGGAATTCCGCGGTTAGTCTTGAATCCTGAGTAACCTTGAGTTCATGAACTTGGTGGGTTGAAAGGTCAGCTTTTAATTTTCCAAAACCTTCGGGACCAGACAAAATCAACCGACAAAAAGAGCCTAGAAATTCTAGAGATTCGACTTTGACTGCGAAGGAATTTAGACTCACAGATTGGTCTGAAGTAGAATCAGTACGGCACAAGATATCTTCAGGACGTACCGTCAACCGAATTTTATGACCATTCTGAATGTTTCCAGTTTCACAGTTAATTGAATTCTCTCCAATGCGTACAGTTCCTGAGGAGAAAATTTCTCCCTGCATGAAATTCATCACACCGATAAAATCGGCCACAAAAGGCGAAGCCGGGGTGCTGTAAATTTCTTCCGGAGTACCTATCTGCTCGATGCGCCCATCATTCATAACCACTATGCGATCCGCCATCGAAAGCGCTTCTTCCTGATCGTGAGTTACGAGAATCGTGGTCACACCAAGTCTTTCATGCAACGCACGGATTTCCTGACGCAGCGCCACACGGACACGTGCGTCAAGTGCGCTTAAGGGCTCATCAAGCAGTAACAAACCTGGCGAAGTCGCCAGCGCACGTGATAGAGCTACACGTTGCTGTTCCCCTCCGGAAAGTTGTGCGGGATATTTTTCAGTATGTTCAGGCATACCAACGAGTTCCAGTAAACTTGCTACTCGTTTGCGGATTTCCTCTTTTGGTAGGCGCTGATTTTCTAAACCGTATGCAACATTCTGGAAAACCGTCAGGTTCGGAAAAAGTGCATACGATTGAAAAACAATACCGAAATCACGTTCCGACGGTGGAAGATTGGAAATGTTTTTTCCGTCTTGAGTAATACTTCCTGAAGATTGAGGATCAAGTCCGGCAATAGCCCTCAGCAGCGTAGTTTTCCCGCACCCGGACGGGCCAAGAAAACAGATGAATTCACCACTGAAAATTTCCAGAGAAAGTTTACTTACTGCCACGAACTCACCAAAATATTTGGTGAGATTTTCAATATGAAGGTAAGCTTGTTTTGATTCAGGCATATTTAGATATCCGGACCGGACCTAAAGTCCGACCCGGAAAAAGGGAAGGTTAAAAAGCAGTTTTACTTTGCTTCTGACTTTGCGTCGTAGCGTTTTTGCCACTCAGACAAGATGCTCTTGCGATTTACAGCGGCAAACTCAAAGTCGTTGTTAATCATTGCGTCCAATATTCCTGATGGAAAATGCTTGACCGGCTTGGCAATTCCAGGATAAGCCACAACAGCATAACCTTGATTGTAAAGCTTATTTGCTTTTTTCGTAATCGACCAATCCACGAGTTTTTGTGCTGCGGAAAGTTTTTTTGTTCCTTTCACAATGGCAGTTGCTTCCATGTCCCAGCCCACACCTTCTTTTGGTAATACTATATCCAGAGGCGCACCTGCTGCTTTTGATTTTGCGCCGCGGAACGCAAATGAAATTCCAATCGGAGTTTCACCTCGTGCAGCTTGTTTACAGGGCTTTGAACCGGAATGTGTGTACCAGGCAATGTTCTCGTGCAGATTGTCCATAAACTGCCATCCTCCGAGTTTGCCATAAATCTGCAGCCATGAAGAAACATCAAGGAATCCTGTTCCAGATGAATTCGGATTTGGCATAACGAGATGGCCTTTATAGACAGGATCTGTGAGGTCCATCCACGAAGTTGGTGTTGGCAGATTATATCGTTTTGCTTCCACTGTATTCACACAGACTGCAGCAATCCAGGCATCCATTCCTGTCCAGCTTGGAGGGTTAGCTGAATCCCTGAATTTAGAATCAAGCTTCCCCAATCCTCTAGGAGAATATGACTGAAGCATACCTTCGGACTGAAGCAGCATCAAACTTGTTGCTGCCAATCCCCAAATCACATCCGCTCTGGGGTTGTTCTTTTCCGCAAGCAATTTTGCGGTGACAATCCCGGTGGAATCACGTACCCAACGGATTTTGATGTCAGGATGATCTTCATTGAACGCAGAAGCATAGCGTTTAAGATCTTCTGCTTCAACAGCGGTGTAAACCGTGAGGGTTTCTGCAGCCGCAGGAATTGCGAGCAACAGTCCAATTGTCAGACCGAGAACACCTCGGCTGAATTGGCGTATGTTATTAACGAACTTCTTCATTGTATTCCTCTGCTAAAAAGATTATGGAAGAAAGTGAAGAAAATACTCCTGATTTGTTTTCTTCACATGAGTGGTACAGCCTAACAGCATTTTTAAAGAAAGCACAACAGAAATAATAATTTCACTCATTTGAAAGACTTTCCGAATTTAATCTGTTAATCCAAAAAAAATTTCCGTTTCACGGAGACTTTCGTTGATTATTCCCAAAGAAAGATCAATTTGCGTTTTGGTGATTATCAGTGGCGGAGTTAGCGTCAACACATTGCCCATGGTAATCTTGAATGACAAACCCTTGCTCAGACAGCGGTAAAGGACATCTTCAGCTAAATCGTTTGCGGGTGTTTTTTCCACTCTATCTAACACAAGTTCCACACCAATCAGTAACCCACGGCCTCGCACGTCGCCAATCGAAGTGTGTTCCGCTTTCAACAGTTTAAGTTGCTCGAGCAGATATTTTCCAAGTGTTGCGGCATTCTCAACCAAGCCTTCCTGCTCGATAATTTCAATGGTAGTCAAAGCCGCTTTTGCAGTCACTGGATTTTTCTCATGTGTATAGTGACCAAAAGCAAATTCACCACCGACATCAAGTTCCGCTTTGGCAAGCACAGCGGCAATGGGTAAAATACCGCCTCCGAGGGCTTTCCCTAAAACGAGAATATCTGGCACCACTTCATCATGTTCACAGGCAAACATTTTACCGGTCTTACCTAAGCCAGTTGGAATCTCATCAAAGATTAACAAAGCGCCGTGGTCATTGCAGGCCTGCCGCACCGTTTCCCAGTACCCTGCAGGAGGCAGGTAAGGTACCGCCCTCGCCGGTTCTGCGATAACCGCAGCTACATCTCCTTCCTTTTCGAGAACATAACGCACAAAATTAGCACAGGTCGTTTTGCAGATTTCAGTTTGAGCTTCACCATTAAGATCGGGGTAACCGTATGGACAACGGTAACAGGCAAAAGGCGCGACATGTTCAGTTCCGGAAAGCAGCGGACCGATGACGTGGGAGCGGAAAAACTGTTCACCTCCGATAGAAGCGGCTCCAAATCCTGCTCCATGAAAGGCATCCCAGAATGAAATTGTTTTGTGACGTCCTGTTGCAGCACGTGCGATTTTCAGCGCCACTTCGATCGCGTCTGAACCGCCTGTTGTAAATAACACTTTCGAAAGTTCACCCGGAGAAATCTCAACCAGTTTTTTTGCCAGCGCGAGGGCTGATTCACATGCGAATCTCCGTGGCGCGAAAGGCAAAGCATCCATTTGTTCAGCAATCGCTTTTTTTAATTTGGGGTGACCGTAACCTATATGATGTACATTATTACCGTGAAAATCCAGATAACGCCGTCCATTTGTATCTTCTATGTACGCTCCTTCCGCCTTTGCGAGCACAGACAAACACGGACTGGAAACGGCTTGACTCATGAAGTAACGTGCATCCTCAGCAAGAATCGCCCGCGTTTCTGATTTATGTGTTTTCGCCTCCCATTGCGTACGCTTTTTTGATTTATTGCTTTCTCCTTCAGAAAGCGTTGGCCGTTGAACCTTTTTATTTTTCATAGATTGCCAGTCTTGAAAAAGGTGATTTCTCTTTATTTTGTGACTGGATTAACAAATTTTGTATAAGCATCCTTCTCCTTTAAACAAAGCTGAGCCTTGACTTGAATATTCAAGGCTTGAAAACATCTTAACAGATAAGCCGTAACTACTACTTTAATCTTCCTGTAAAACAGCAAACAAATCGTTCCATATTTCTTGCGATTTTTCCGCACTAAGCTCTGCTGATCCTTGCTCCAGGAATTTCAAATGTTTCCGTAGTTCTTCAGATGAGCGAATTTTCAGCGTCAACGTTAAATCATCATTTTCAAAAAATGTTTCACTTTCGAGTGACATCCGAGGGGCTAACTTGAGGCGCTGCCTTCCTTGTTCAAATCTCTGCCGTAAATCACTCAACTCCGGATAACGCCATGCTTCAAGTTGCTGTTTCAGTAAACGGTAACGTACAGGTGCCTGCAGGCTGGTGCGTCCAAAAATCTCCAAAATTTCCGGAAATTTCAAAACCTCAAATGTGGATAGTTGCTTCAAGCGGCTGACTTCGTCCAAAACCTGAAGTAGATTACGCCACTTTTTTCCTCTGACTTCCATTTTTTCCGCCAACGAGACGACACAGGGAAATTCATTTTGTGAAAAATTCAACAACGGCAGCAAATCTTCACAAGCCAAACGCATAATTGAAGCCGGTAATGAAAATTGCTGTTGCTGTTCAAGCACCGCCAATTTTTCTACTAAATCCAATAATTGACGAACAAGTTTTACCGATGATTTTTGGCCAAAGTAAGGCAGAACTAGTCCAGCAATTTCGTCTTTTGAAAAACCGTTTTCCCAAAATAATTTCAAAACTCTGCTGACATGTACACCAGAAAAATTTGACTCAACTGTTGGCAAAGTTTGCAGACGAATTTTTGCAACATCACTTAACATTACAGATTCAGGAATTACCAGACATGGGAATTGAGCAGTCAATTCTTTTTGTGGGGAAACTTCTGTTGCCGATGTGAGCCAGGAAAATCGTTTAAAACCATCGACCAGCAGATATTTTGAATCCGCTACTGCCTGTACCAACAAAGGCAGCAGGATTCCATTGTCTTTAATTGAGTTGAGTTCATTTTCACTCAAAGTACCCGGAAACCAGTCGAAGGGAGTTTCGTCTGTCTCAATTTGGCCGGCAGTAAGAGTGGAAAAATTCCAGGCAGGTGTTATTTTCATCTTTGATAATTTTCAGGTAGGAATTTTGCAGATCAATCTGGAGATTACAGGACTGCTTTCAGTATCTGCAAACTCTGGCTCAGATTCAAGTCCAGAACAAAACAAGTTTTAATTATATGCATGATTCAGCTATTTTCAGTTTGATTGCCCTCGGTGGAGCGGCCCTCTTCGGACTTCAGGGTGCATTAAGTCTGGCAGTAAGGCATCATCAGGTACGTGATCATCATCCATTTTCAGCCTGCAACAAAGTTGCTCTTTCAAAAGAGGCACAGATTGCGAAAATTCCTGTGGCCTATGGAGCAGTTATTTTTTACGGATTCGTACTTGCGCAACTTCTGCGTGGCATCTATCTGGAGGAAATACAGTTGTACTGGCTAAATTTTGCAATGGTTGCAGCCTTGTTGCTAACGTGTTACTATGCATACATAATGTTTTTTAAGTTACGCATTGTTTGTATGGGCTGCCTGCGTATTTACCTGGCAAATTTGTTAATGGCCGCGGCCTTGTCTGCTTATCACCTGTATTAGTTTTTTCACCAATCTCAGCAATACATTTTTCTGCTGAATTTTATTTTTTCCGGAAAAAATCCCGGATTTTTCCTGCGTTATTTTTCCGTCACACTGATTACCGCTGCATTTTCCACGAATTCCCTTTCCCTCAGATTTTCTTAAAGAATTTGTTTTGTCACTCCAAATTTGATAGAATTCAGGATAGACAAACATTTCAAGATTGATGTTCCAGTAATAATTCCTGAGCCTTCTCATTTCGACGTAGCGGGAATTTTTGAACAAGTGTCCAAACTAATATCATTAAACTTAACTACTAGCAAATAACAATCAGCATGTCTTCTTTAGCTTCGGGCAGCAGAAATTCACAAAACAACCAACCGCTGAGTCTACAGGAACTTGAACAGCGTGACCGTTTCATCCACCGTCACATCGGTCCCTCAGAACAGGATATTGCTGAAATGCTTCAAACACTTGGGATGTCATCTCTGGATGAGCTGATTGACAAAGCAGTTCCGGATTCAATCCGAATGTCAGGCGAACTTGAGCTGCCGGAGAGCCGTACTGAAACAGAAGTGCTCGACGAACTACGCGAACTCGCAAAGCGTAATACAGTGGCAAAATCTATGATAGGGATGGGTTATCACAGCACAATCCTGCCCGGCGTCATTCAGCGTAACCTGCTGGAAAATCCCGGTTGGTACACAGCCTACACTCCATATCAGCCTGAAGTTTCACAGGGACGTCTCGAAGCACTGCTGAATTTTCAACAAATGGTAATTGATCTTAGCGGAATGGATGTCGCAAATGCATCGCTGCTTGATGAAGCAACTGCAGCTGCAGAAGCAATGACTTTCTGCAAACGTGTATCACGCAGCAAAAGCATGCGCTTTTTTGTGGCGCACGACTGTCATCCGCAAACTATTGACGTGCTGAAAACCAGAGCGGAGCCGATGGGTTTTGAATTGGTCGACGGAAATGTCGAGGAGCAGCTCAACTCTCCGGACGCAGATTTGTTTGGAGCATTAATTCAATATCCGGGAACTTTTGGTGACATTCATGAGCTTGAAAATTTGTTCGAAAAATGGCATGAATCAGGAACTATGGTTGCAGTTGCGGCTGATCCACTGAGTCTTGTTTTGCTGAAACCACCTGGAGAATTAGGTGCAGATGTGGTTGTCGGAAGCACACAACGCTTTGGAGTGCCGATGGGTTTTGGCGGTCCGCACGCAGCTTTTTTTGCTGCAAAAGAAAAGAATCTACGCAGCATCCCCGGTCGTATCATCGGTGCATCCAAGGATCGACGTGGAAAAACCGCGCTGAGGATGGCTTTACAGACTCGAGAACAGCACATACGCCGTGAAAAAGCGACGAGCAACATTTGCACAGCACAGGCTTTATTGGCGGTAATTGCCAGCAGTTATGCGGTTTATCACGGTCCGGAAGGTTTGAGAATCATCGCTCGGCGCATCCACAGGCTGACAAATATCCTCTTCGAAGGTTTAAAGCAACTTGGATTTGCTGCGGATAATTCACACTTCTTTGACACCATCACCTTATCGCTGGGTGAGAAGCGTGACAGCATTTACAAAAGTGTGTTGGCGCAGGGTATAAATCTCCGAAAAATTGGTAGCGAACAATTGGGAATAAGTCTGGATGAAGTAACTTCTGCGGAAGACATTTCCACGCTCTGGCGCGTGTTTGGAGGTGAAAACAAACTCCCTTCAATCGAAGAGTTGGATTCACTTTTTACTGCAGAAGAAAGTAATTCCGGAATTCCAAAAAATCTACAACGTTCATCAGAATTTTTAACACATCCTGTTTTTCATCAACATCATTCTGAAACAGCGATGCTGCGTTATCTACGTTATTTACAGGACAAAGATATTGCTCTTGACCGCGCAATGATTCCTCTTGGTTCCTGCACAATGAAACTCAATGCGACTTCAGAAATGATTCCGGTCAGTTGGCCTGAATTTTCGAATATACATCCGTTTGCACCTGCTGAACAAACTGAAGGCTACCGCATGATGATCCGTGAACTGGAAAATTCACTGATACGTATTACCGGATTTGACGCGGTTTCAATGCAGCCGAATTCCGGTGCACAAGGCGAATATGCCGGATTACTCAGTATCCGGCACTACCACAAGTCAAGGGGCGATTCTCAACGTAACATCTGCTTGATTCCCAGCTCCGCTCACGGTACAAATCCTGCGAGTGCGACGCTGGCGAACATGAAAATTGTTATCGTGAAATGTGATAAAGACGGTAACATCGATGTCGAAGATTTGCGTGAAAAAGCGGAAAAACACGCTGAAAATCTCGCAGCTTTGATGATTACCTATCCTTCTACTCATGGTGTGTTTGAGGACAGTATAATCCGGATTTGCGAAATCATTCACGAAAACGGTGGACAGGTTTACATGGATGGAGCAAACCTGAACGCATTAATGGGAATTGCACAACCCGGTAAATTGGGTGCGGATGTTCTGCACATGAATTTACACAAAACCTTCAGCATCCCTCACGGCGGTGGTGGACCAGGAATGGGACCGATTGGTTTGAAATCACACCTTGCCCCATTTGCACCAAATCACAGCGTTGTACCGATTGAAGGTCTATCTCCGGAAAACACAGCCGTTTCTGCCGCACCGTGGGGTAGCCCAAGCATCCTGCCGATTTCTCTGGTTTATATCCAACTCATGGGCGGCTACGGATTAAAAAAATCTTCACAGACAGCAATCCTAAACGCTAATTATCTGGCGCAGCGTTTAAAAGAACATTATCCAATTGTTTATACAGGAAAAAATGGTTTGATTGCACACGAGTGCATTGTTGACATCCGGCCTTTGAGAGAAGCCTGCGGCATCACAGAAGAAGACATCGCCAAGCGTTTAATTGACTATGGTTTCCATGCGCCAACCATGTCATGGCCTGTACCGGGAACTTTGATGATTGAACCTACTGAAAGCGAACCTAAAGCAGAACTTGACCGTTTTTGTGAAGCAATGATTTCGATACGTAGAGAAGCAGAACAAGTTGAAAGAGGAGAGTGGGACAAACAAGACAATCCGCTCAAAAACGCACCGCATCCTGCCGAAGATCTCACCGATCCGGAATGGGCACATTCATATTCCAGAGAGGCGGCGATTTACCCGCTTGCTTCTCTCCGCCGCTACAAATACTGGCCTCCTACTGCTCGAGTAGACAATGTTTACGGAGATCGAAATCTGGTCTGTTCCTGCCCTCCGCTGGAAAATTATGAGGAAGCTGAGTGAACAAAACCGAAGCATTCGGAATTGTTCAAAACCTCCCTTTTGAGGAGTATCGACAACAGTCCGGTCTTAATCAGTCTACCCTCAAGCAGTGGTTTTCAGCTACGCCAAAAAAAACAACTGCTTACAAAAATTATCAGGCACTGCAGTTTGGAAGTGCAGGACATTGCCTGCTGCTGGAACCAGAAATGTTTCCGGAACTCTATGTGCGTGCTCCGGAGGGTTTGAATCAGCGTGGAAAAACAGGTAAAAAGCGTTGGGCGGAATATGAAGAACAGCATCCGGGAAAAATATTGCTGAGAACCGGTGAGTGGGAAAGACTGGAAAATATCCGCAAGGTTTTTGAAATACATCCGCAAATTAAAAAACTCTGGAAAAATGGCTCAGCTGAAGTTTCACTGTTTTGGCAAGATTCTGAATTTGCTCTGGACTGCAAAGCGCGGCTGGACTGGTTTGATGCTGATTCTGCAATAATTGTTGATCTGAAATTTACTAACAATATTGCTAAAGCCGGTGTACAGAAACCAATTCAGGATTTTTATGCAGTGCAAGCAAGCTGGTATGTACGCGCGGTGACTCAACTGACGACAAAAGTTCCTGACTTTTTTTTCATCTTTATCGAAAAATATGCTCCACATCTTATCCGTGTCTGTTCTGTTTCTGCAGAAGATTTAAAACACGGACAGCAAAAAATTGAGTGCGCGATCAAAAACATGTCCAATAATATTTCCTGATGAATAATCCTCCACCTCTTGAGTCTGTCTCAGCAATTTTCATACATGAGCAGCAGATTTTTGCAGTTCAGCGTCAGCCGTATCTGCTTGCTTTTCCAGGATACCATGCTTTTCCGGGAGGTAAAATTGATGCAGATGAATCTTCAGCTGCATTTGAAACTGAATTTCTCTGTGAGCACAATGCTCTGCGTATGCGTGCTTTGCAGCGTGAAATAATGGAAGAATTAGACTACGATCTTGAGGAAGGTGTTAAAAAAGGAGAGGTGCTGTCTGTAAGTGAACTTGCGGAAGCATTGGCTCCACCCTTTGCACCGGTACGTTTCAGGACATGGTTTTACCGCGTTGACTTGAGCAGACGCATCACTTTTAAAGTCGACTCAGGTGAATTCGCTGATAGTTTCTGGAAAACTCCCAAGGAGTTACTTGAAACTTTCAATACAGGAAAAAGTTTGATGGTACCGCCTACACGTTGGGTTTTAGAGGGTTTGCAAAAAAATCATCAAGCAAGTGCATTTGGTGATTTGTCACAGAATTTTGCAGAGAATAAAACCGTTCCATGTCTGGAAATGCTGGAAGGAGTTCCGCAGTATGCAGTCAGATCCGCGACACTTCCACCTGCCAGCAGGACCAATGCTTTTCTGTTGGGAGATGCGGATGCACCCAAATTACTGGTTGATCCTTCACCAAATTCCGAGGAGGAATATCAACGTTTACTCAACACAATTGAGCACAAGAAACTTGATTCGATTTTTCTCACGCATCATCATCCTGATCATCATCAATTTTCGAATCAGCTGGCACGTCAACTAAAGCTGCCCATCATTCTCAGTCAGGACACTCAACAGCGCTTGACTCTTAAAAAAGGTGATGATTATTTTGAGCAGGTTGAATTACGTAACGTGGTTGAAAACGAAGAAGTTACACGCTGGCACGGTTCCGCGGTAAGGGTTTATGAAATCCCCGGACATGATGCAGGACATCTCGGTTTGGCTCCGGACACGCTGAGCTGGTTCATTGTAGGTGACCTCATTCAGGGCATCGGCACAGTCGTGATCCCTTCACCGGAAGGAGACATGGCAACCTATTTTAAAACACTCGAAAAAGTAATTGCACTCAATCCGGAAGTAATAATTCCCTCACACGGAATTCCGATGCGTACTACTCACCGGTTGATTGAAACACTAAAACATCGTCGCGAACGCGAATCACAAATATTAAAATTATCAAAATCCGGAAAATCCAAACAGGAAATTCTGGAACAGCTTTACGAAGGACTTGATCCGCGCCTGCATTTGTTGGCGCTGCAGAATATTGAAGCACATCTGGTCAAGCTGCGTAAAGAAGAACAACTAATAAAATGAAAACACATAAAAAACAAATTCTCCGTTTGTTAGAAAACCACGGAGATTCATTGTCCACTAAACAAATACGCGGTGCATTGGGACTGAATAAAACTGCAACCGCAAAACTGAAGGCAGAACTGCTGAAACTGATCAAAGCAGGGAAAATTTCTAAACAGGGCACACGTTATTTAAAAGCTCAGGAAAAACCCAAACACGCAGTTTCAAAAGAAAAAAGCAAAGAAGCTAAAGAAGCAAAAACAGAAAAAAGAACACAAATCCAAACCGAATCGATCTGGAAACCGCGTACTAAAAGCCGGTCAAAAAGCGGTTCCGGAAAAAAGGAAAAAGGTTATTTCACCCGTAACCAAAAGGGTTTCGGTTTTGTCGCAATCGGCGGTGGACGTTCGGACGTTTTTATCGGCGAGAACGAACAGGGGTACGCAATGGAAGGTGACCTGGTCGAAATTGAAATTTTCCGCAGCCGCGGATTTCGCGGAAAAAGCAAAGGTGAAATTGTCAATGTGCTTGAGCGTGCCTCCAGTGAAATATTGGCACGTTTAAAAAGAACAAAGCGTGAAACCGTAGCCGTGCCTGTGCACCGTAATTCCGGTTTGCCGTTCCTCTGGATTGCGGAAGAAGATGATCTTCCGGAATTGGAAACCGGCACGCTGGTGGAAGTTGAATTGCTGGAAGAAAACAAACATGCTAAAAAATCATCTCCTGCGCCAAGCGGACGTGTTTTACGGGCACTGGAAAATACCAGCGATCACGAATTGGGTTTTCAACTGATACTCAATGAAAACCTGATCCGTACAGAATATCCGCAAGAGGCTCTCGAACATGTGAAAAAATTTCCACCGCAGGTACGCTTCGACTCTTCTTCGGGTCGCAGAGATTTACGCGATTTGGATTTTGTCACAATTGACGGAAAAACCGCGCGTGACTTTGATGACGCGGTTTGCGTAATTCCGGACAGTGACAAGTCCGGAGGTTTCCGACTTTTTGTTGCAATTGCAGATGTAGCGCATTACGTACGTCCGGAAGATCCTGTGGATCAGGAAGCGCTTATCCGCGGCACAAGTGTCTATTTTCCGACACACGCTGTGCCGATGCTGCCGGAAGAACTTTCCAATAATTTATGTAGCTTGCGTCCGAATGTAAACCGCTTGACCTTAACCTGTGAAATGCGGATTGATTCCAGCGGAGAAGTAATCGGCTACTCACTTTCGGAAAGCATAATCCGCAGTCGTGCTCGTTTGATTTATGAAGATGTCGCAGATTTACTGGACGGCAGGAATTCCTCAATTAGTTCTCCGGAACTGCAGGCGAATATCCGTAAAATGCACAAACTCGCAAAAATTCTTGAACGTAAAAGAATTCAGCGCGGTGCAGTACAGTTCAGTTTTGCTGAAGAAGTTTTTGAGTTTGACTCAGATCAGCAACTGACAGGAATTGGGCGTAGTTATCAGTCCAGCGCAATGAAACTGATTGAACAGTTCATGCTTGAAGCAAACGAAACGGTGGCGCGGCATTGCGTTAAAAACAGAATGCCTGCACTTTACCGTGTGCATGATCGTCCGGACATGCGAAAATTGCAGAAACTGCAGCAGACGTTTTTCCGCTTTGGAGTTAAGACTTCACTGAGTACACTGGCGAATCCAAAAAAGTTTAATGAGGTAATCGAGCAAATTCAGGAATTACCGCATTTTGAACAACTTCAGGTTTTGCTCTTACGCTCAATGGCCTTAGCGGTTTACCAGACAACGAACAAAGGTCATTTTGGTTTAGCCGCAGAATATTACGCGCATTTCACTTCACCGATCCGCAGATATCCGGATTTGGTGGTGCATCGTGCGCTTAAGGCAAAACTTCACCTCGATCAGGGTGTGAAGTTAGCAAACGAGCGGCTGCCTTTTGTAAACAGTGAAATGGCGGAGCAGTGTTCGCAACAGGAACGCCGGGCGGAAAAAGCGGAACGTCAAAGTATTGCTTTGATGAAAGTCGATTTTCTGGCACCGCATGCCGGACAAACTTTTCAGGCAGTGGTGACTTCTGTTGATAATCACGGATTTCGAGTGAACCTCGAACCGCATGGTCTCGAATGGTTTTTACCGCTTGAATCGATGCCTGACGATAATTACGTTTATGATGATATACGTCTCAGTCTGCAGGGACGCCGTAAAAACCGAACACTCCAGGCAGGACAACGCTTGGAAATAAGGCTGCTGCGCGCAGATCAAATTCATAGAACGCTGGAGTTTGAAGTTGAACGCTGGCTAAGTTGAGATGAAAACCAAACACCAATCAATCAAATAACCAAAAACATTAAAATATTTTCAAAATGGAAAACACAAAAATAAATAACCGAATCCGTAATATCGCCATTATTGCTCATGTTGATCATGGAAAAACAACTCTCGTTGATCAAATGTTCCGCCAAAGCGGACTCTTCCGTGATAATCAGTCTGTAGATGAACGCATCATGGACAGTATGGATCTGGAGCGTGAACGTGGAATTACGATTGCGGCAAAAAACTGCTCTGTAACCTGGAAGGAAACTAAAATTAATATCCTTGATACTCCAGGTCACGCTGATTTTGGTGGAGAAGTAGAACGTGCTTTAATGATGGTTGACGGTGCAATTTTGCTCGTTGATTCTTCTGAAGGCCCTTTGCCTCAAACACGCTTTGTGTTGAAAAAAGCACTTGAAGGCCAGAAAAAAGTGGTAGTGGTGATTAATAAGATTGATCGTCAGGATTCCCGAGTCGCGGAAGTTTTGGATGAAATCTATGACCTTTTCATCGACCTTGATGCAACAGAAGAGCAGTTGGAATTTCCGGTGCTCTATGCAATCGGCAGAGATGGAATCGCCAAGAATGAACTGGAAGATGAGTCCCAGAACTTGTCTCCGCTCTTTGACACAATTTTGACAGAACTGCCTGCACCTAGACATTCAGAAGAAGAACCTTTTCAAATGCTGGTGGCGGATTTAGATTTTTCTGACTATTTGGGAAAACTGGCTATCGGACGTGTTG
>Ga0209042_1000975_pt1 | contig 24248 bp, 16 predicted proteins | sample SaaInlV_200m_DNA_6_FD_184649 | JGI IMG/M metagenome (GOLD analysis project Ga0209042, IMG submission 184649) | Marine microbial communities from expanding oxygen minimum zones in the Saanich Inlet - SI037_S2LV_200m_DNA (SPAdes) (version 2) | ecosystem: Environmental > Aquatic > Marine >...
CCCTGACCAACGGGAGGGGGTGTCTCCCTCCGGGCGGCAAACAGGGAACGGCGGTCGGGGGCCGCCCACCGTCAAAGCCGGAGAGTTCTGCGCGGGCGTTGCGGCCACAGCACTACTGCTCGGGCACCAGTCCCGTCTCGCCGGTGGCGTAGATCCAGAAGCCGATGCCCGGTTGGGCCACATCACCGGCATGGAGGCCCTGGTAGACTTGGGCTTCCGGAGTCCAGAACCATCCCGGCAGGAAGATCCCGGCATGACCGGCCAAGGACGTTGGCCCGATCACCCCAACGCTGTTCCAGCCCCTCGCAAGCGGGACGGCCGGGGAGGCAACTGGATGGCCCGAGACGCGCAATGTGCCGGCCGTGTCAACGTAGACCCAATACGCCACTTTTGGAGTGAGTTCCGTCGCGGCTTCATACTGTGCATCGACGGTGTTCCAGGCCCAGATGCTGTCGGTGTAGATGTTGCCGCGACTTCCTGAATCCGGGGTGAAATTCGTGCTGGAGAACACATCCTCAACAGCCGGCTCGAGCGGTTGTAGTGGTAGTGAGATGAAGTTCCAGCCAGCCCCAAATACAAGATCCGTCGAAGCTAGAGCTCCGATGACATAGTACCGCGTTTCGCCGTTGGGAACGGTAAGTGATGTGGTGTCCGCCATGGGCGCGGCTGTGTCGGGGACGATCGTCCCGTCTCGGTCATTCAGGCGCCATACCCAGAGTTCGTGGTCATCCGGTAGCGTGGTCGGATCCCATGACAGCCCAATCTCGGCATCGACATCTGCTTCCGCTCTGATCTGCCAGACCTCGCCGTCGAAGGACGCCCGCACATCCCGCTTCAGGCGTTCCGTATCCGCGTCACCTTCCGGCGCCAGGAAGAGGGCTTCACCGGTGTCGTTGGGCGGTGGGGGCATCAGATGATCAAGTCCCCAGTCGGCTCCCGGTGTACCGCCTTCTTGAACACCGAACTCCAGGCGACCGACGGAGGCGCCGGTCACCGTGATCGGGATCAGGTCGCTCAGGACGTCGATCTGGACGGTCTCGACTGCCGTGGTCACCGTGCCGTCATCGACTTCGAACTGGAAGCTGTCCGGGCCGGTGTAGTCAGCGGCCGGCGTGTACGTATACGAATCCGTGCCGCGCGTTGCCGGGGCCAACGTACCGTGTCCGGGCTGCGTGACGATGGTAAAGGTCAGCGTGTCGATGCCGTCATCTTCATCTGCGTCGGTGGCGCTCAGGGCGATGTCCTTGGCTATGTCCTTGAGCACGGCCACGGTTGGGATGCTGTCGGCCACCGGTGGCGCGTTCCCGATCGTGATGCTGTCCGTACCGGCTGCCGTGCCGACCACAGGAACACCGTATGGACTGGTCACCGGCGCCACGACGACATCCCAGGTCTGCCCCTTCCGTGTACTTGAGGCGTCCAGCGTGTCGCTGACGACCTGCGTGCCTACGCCGGCCAGTGTCCAGACCGTGACGTACGAGACCGCGTCCCCATCCAGATCCACACTGCCCACGAGCCGGGCCACCGTGAGCGCGTCAACCGTGGTTGCCTCGGACGGCGTGATCTCGACCGTCGGTTCCGACGGCGTCCGGTCCACGTCGGTTACGTTGATGGTCCATGTCGCGGTCTCGGCGGCACGACTCGCCGAGTCCGTGACCGTGCAGACCAGCGTCTTGGTTGCCGACTGCGCGGGATGTGCAACGGCATCGAAGTCCGGCGCGTAGGTGTATTGCGCGAGGGCTGCCCCGTCAATCGGCGTGCCGTCGAGGGTCCAGGCATAGGCGTAGTCCGGCGTTCCGCCACTCACCCCGACCGAGAACTGCTGGCTGTCCCCTTCATCCATGGCCGCCGGCGTGGCCGGAGTCTGATTGGCGACCAGCGGGAACGTCTCCACTACTCGCAGTGCGTCAAAACCCAGCTGCCCGCTGAGCTCGCCCCTCCGGGCTGGCAGGATGATCGTGAATCCCCATTGCTGTGGTGTATCCAGCAACTGGGCGAGAGTGCGGTTAAGCGTTCCTTTGGCAGTCCAGTCCTCTTCGTTAGCAGTCAGCTGGACCTGACTCATCACCCACTCGCCACTGGTTGCCGAGATAAACGGCTCGTTGAACACGAAGAACTTCCCCGTCTCCGAGGGGTGATCGAACTCACCGATCACGAAATGCACGTCTCCGCCCTGCAGATTGGCGCTGCTCAGATCATTCAAGGCAATACTGACCAAGGCGGATTCGAAGTTCGTATTCGGGACATCGCGTGTGGCGTCAAAGACGTAACAAGGGCCGTACATTCCCCACGGATCCAGCGCGAGATCACCGAGTGTGCTGACCACATACCCACTTGTCCCGCCGTAGCCCGGCTGGTTCACGTGTGTTAGCGCGACCCCGTGGTCGGGGACACCCTCGACCCATTCGAGCCAGCCTTCGCTGTCCGCTGGCCAATCCGCCGCAACCAACGGGCCGTCTACAGCGACACTCCCATCTTCGGCCGTGAAGGTCACGGGACTGAAATCAACCGTCACTTCCCTCACGGTCGGGTCGTCCACCAACGCGACCGTGGAACTCGTTCCTTTGGCCCCGATCGCGTTGAACGTTACGCTGAAGACGACCGTGTCGTCCGCTTCGGTGACGCCCACAGCGTTCGGATCGTCCCAGGAAAAGGTCAGCTTGCCGGCCGCGCTCTGTGTCGTCCCGAAGTTGCCACCGGCCAGCCCCGCGAGACCGTAGTCACCAGTTGAAACGTACGTGAGCACGGCCGGATCCCACTGCACGGTGCACTGTACGCTGGTGACGGCCACGAAGTCGCTCACCGCAACATCGACAGTCACTGGTTCTCCCGCGTTCGCCACATCGTCACTCACCGCAAAGGTCACGGCAGCGTCCCGTGTAGCAGCGGGGGAGGTGTCGCCACCCCGCCCACCGTCCGTTGGCGCCGTCCACGAGCTGTTCACATCGCCCAAACGAATCGCCGTGAAGTCCTGGTCGAACATGTCTGCCTGCAGCCCCGTGTAGCTCCGGGCTTCGGGAGCACCCCACGGGACTCTGCTGTCGGCATACACGGTGTCCGAGGGTACGAAGCGCCAGAGCCCACCGGGAAGCGTATCCGAAATCGCCAGGATGAAGCGACGAATCAGGGCGATATCAGCGGTTGTCACCGCGTCCGACCGGTTCACGTCCGCGGCCAGCAGTTTCTCCGGTGCATTCAGTGGAGTGATTGCCAGGATATGGCGTCGGATCAGGCTGATGTCCGCCGTCGTGACGCCGTTGCGGAGCGGCGTGTCCGTGGATTTTGTCGGAGTCACCGTGTAGTCGCCGTCGACCGGCACGTTGCTGAAGTGGTACGTGCCGTCGGTCCCGGTTTGCAGGGAATCGCTTTCGGCGCCGGCCAGATCTACCGTCACATCAGCCACTGTCTCATCGTCGCCATAGTACGTACACGTCCCGCCGATGGCCACGACGTCGCGCACTGAGAGCGTCCCAGGCGCGAGGGACACAGGTAGCGGCAAGACATCCGCATCCGTGACTTCCACCGCCGTCGGGCTGCCATCGAGCCAGGCGTTCCCGGACGTTCCTGGTTCGCCGGCCAGGCGCACGCGAATGCCGAACAGAACGCTATCGTCAGGGAGCGTCTCGGTGTTACCTTCCGGATCGTCCCACGACACGCTCAGCGTGCCCGTTCCGGCTTCGTCCGTCCCGAAGTTTCCTGCCAACAAGCCCGGCACGCCGAACGCCTCCACGCCGACGTAGGTCCCCACAGACACCGGCCAATGCACGGAGAACTGGAATGTGCTGACATCGGCAAACTCTTGCACTGTGATCGGCAGAATGACTTCCTCTCCAGCCAAACCCGCAGTATTCTCAACGGTCAACACCAGCCCGTCCCCGGTGTACACCGCCGTCGCCACTGCGCTGGGCGTCATGCCTGTCTTGAACGCTCCGGCTTTGAGCGTGGCGGTGTCATCGATATGGAACGTCGCCGTGTACTGCGTGCTTGTGCTTCCGTTCATCTCGGGTACGCTGCCATCGGTCGTGTACCAGATCACTGCTCCATCGGTCGCACAGGTGATCGTCACATCCAGGCCCCCGTCCGGGATCGCCGCGCCGGACAGCGGATCAAACACGGGCGTGGCCACAGTGGGCCAGGCCGCATACAAAGCAGTGACTGCCAGGGGGCTCGTCACACTCGCGAAGTCGGTGTCCCAGCCCGTGTGATCCCAGCCATCGGCAGCATCGACAGCCGGCGCTACAGCGCCCGTTCCGTGGGCCACGACTTGCGTCAACGCTCCTCCCCCGTTGTGAGTGCCATGCGCCCCGAGCTCGAACGTCACCGTGTGGGTATCTGCAGGGAAGGACAACGCGGTCCCGATGGGAACGTCTGGCTGAGGGTGTCCTTGCGCGTCCGTGTACTGGACTTTGCCGGAAATTGTCCCGGCCGAATCGGCGGCGGGGAGCGTCACCCCAAAGGAGAACGTGAACGGCGACATCGGCGTCCCGAAGAAAAAGCAGGACAGTTCATCGCCTCCGTCATTGAACGCGAACACGGGGGAACCGCTGGAGGCCACGCCATTGTGCGCATAGGCCCAGCCCTCCGGGAGAGAGTACACGATGGTGAACGACTCGGTCCCTGTGAACGAGAAGCCACCCGATATGGTCGCCGTCGTCCCAGACAGCGCGGCGCCGTGAGTCGCGTTGGTTACCTCCAACGCAGATGTGCTGCAGGTCGCGGCGACCACCAGCGCGACGATCAGTAGGGCGTTTCGCATTTCCGACATGGTGTGCACCTCTCTTTCGCTATCCGGCCGGGCGAACACTCACTCCCCGGGAGCCGTAGAGCAGACGCGGAAGCCCACGGAGTCGTAGTCTAAGGTGGGGCCGTATCCGTCGTTGCTTGCGACGCGGCAACCGGTGGCGTTGCGGTTCCAACCACCGCCGCGATAGACCCGCAGGGAACCCACGTAACCCGGATACCAATCCCAACACCATTCCCAGACATTGCCGGTTACATCGTGCAGCCCGTAGCCGTTGGCCGGGAACGAACCGACTGGGCTCGTGTAGGGAACCGTGCCGTCGTCGTAGGTTGGGTGGTGTCCGCGCGTCAAGCTGACATCGTAGTCGAAGTCCTCGTCACTGAGGTAGTTTGCCTGACTGTGCGTGATCGTGTCGCCCCACGGAAAGCGCTTCCCAGACAGGCCACCTCGAGCCGCGTATTCCCACTCGATATCCGTCGGCAACCGGTAACCGTTCACGGCGGAGTCGCAGGCCACCCCAAACGTACCGGCCGTTCCTTCCCCGGTCCTGTAGACAACCCCGGAGTCTGTGTAGCAGGGGGTGCGCTCCTCCATTTCGCTACGTGCGTTGCACCACTTCACCACATCACTCCAGCTCACCTCCTGCACCGGGTGATCTGGTCCCTCACCACCGCCCTCCGGCAAGTCGGTGTAGCCGTTGGTCAGTCCCCAAGCCCGGACGTCGTCCCACTTGGCTTTGGGTACTTCGGTCTTGGCCATGTAGAACGTATCGACGGTCAGGGAGTACGTGCCGAAGTCCGGATCGGTCCCGCTATTCGTCCCGGCCTCGATGAGGGCGAATTCGGCGGGGGGCGGGGGTTCCCCCTGGGCATATCCATCCGCGGCTGAATCATCCCAATGGTACGCATTGGCTTTGTAGAATTCGATGACTCGGGTGACTTCCTGGGGATCAATCTTCCAGTTCCCGCCGCTGAGGTAGTCGGCGCTGTGCATTGCGCCGGACTGGTCGCCGGGACCGGGGGCAAAGCCGTCGGCGCTGTTCGGGTCGGAGTGGTAACCGTTGGCTTTGTAGAATTCGATGAGCCGGGTGACTTCCAGGGGATCGATCTTCCAGTCTCCACCAGTCAGGTAGTCAGCATCGTGGTAGTCCAGCGCGTAGTGTGCGGTGGTCGCGACGGTTGCCGTGACAATTCCCGGTAACACAGGCGACCAGTCGATGAACTCATAGGTGGCATCAGGAGTGACCGCGGGGGCGACCGGGGCTGGATCGCCATGGTTGACGGTGAAGACCACATCCGGATTCCCTCCGGCCAGGACCCCATGGGCTCCGGCATGGAACGTCACGTCGTACGTATCGATCGCGAAGCTGGCTGTGATCGCGCGTGCTTCGGACATGGTCACAGTGATCTGTGTTCCATTGATCGTTGCCCCCTCGACAGCGCCACTCCATCCGGTGAAGTGGTGGTTGGCTGCGGGGGTTGCGGCGATGGTCACACTCGCGTTGGCCGGCTTCCAGTCGTCGGCAACGTCCACCGCACCATTCCCAATCACCTCGGTGTCCAGCCAGTATTCGGTATCCCAGTTCCAGGTGATCGAGGAGCCTTCCGTGATGGTGAGGTTGCCTGTCGTCAACGCTGTACCCGCTGCCGGGACGTTGCCTGTCCCGGTCCAGCCGGAGCAGACGTAGCGAGTTGTCCCATCCTCCTCGGGGCTGGTAACGCTGCAGGTGATATCCGTGCCCCAGTCGTATGTGTGGCTATCCACAGCCGGCGTCGGCGTTCCGTGGTCTGAGGCAACGTCCAGGGCGTAGGTATTGATGGCATAGGTTCCGGTCACGGTTACGTCGTTAGCTGAGGTCGTGTAGGTGGTGGAGGGGAGGGAAGCATCGGTGAATGTCCCGGCGCCGCCGGGGGCGGCCCAGCCGGCGAAGTGATGCCCGGCAGGCGGAGTGTCTGCGGCGACCGTGACTGCTGTTCCCGGTTCATACTGGCCATCACCCGTCCCGTTCTCCACAGTCAGTGTGTAGATCGGGAAGGAGAGAGCTGAGCCAATGGGGATCGCCGGCTGCGGATTGCCTTGCGCATCGTTGTACTGGATTTCGCCAGAGACCGTCCCCGTGGCATCATGTGAAGGTAGCCCCACATCGAACGAGAATGAGAGTGGGGACGATGGTGTGCCCAAGAGGAAACACGACAGCTCATTTCCGCCGTCATTGAACGCGAATGCCGGGCTTCCACTCGAGGCCGTGCCGCTGCTATCGATGTATGCCCATCCTTCGGGCAAGGCATAGACCAGCGTGAACGTCTCCGTGCCTGTGAACGAGAAGCTCCCGGATACGGTGAGAGTGGTTCCATCACGTGAAGGGCTGTGGACTGCGTCGGTCACCACCAACGCCGATGTGACATGAGTGGCGAGGATCATCAGGGCTGTGGTCAACAGAACGCTTCGTGCCGTCGTCATGCTTGGTTCCTTCCTTCTTTGCTCCGATTCCATACACACTCTAAGGGGGTATACGCGCGCTATCAAGAGAGGCGCGAATCGGTCGACCACCAGCAGCGACTATCTCCCGGTTGCCCGGGTGAGACTGGGCTGCCCTAAATGCCACAAATCCCGCTGGGGCAATTCGTGCTCGATGCTGCCGCCGCGTGCGACTGAGAAGCACGATGCAGGGCCTGCATCGGTTACTTGAGGATCGGCCTTGTCGGGTGCCAGGCTGGGCCTTGTGTCACGCCTTGCAGAGAAGCTGTCCTCGTCCTGTGCTGGCGCTCACGGCTCGCGGGGTTATCTTCATAGCGATATACCGCGAAGAGCCACATTCTTGTCTGACGCCCATGAACGCTACTCACCAACCCCGACGGAGTGCCTGTGCGACACGATCGCACGAGGAGGAGTTGGCGCGTCTGCGCGGGATGTCGATAGAGGACAGAATCAAGGCTGCACTGTCGATAGGGACACGTTTCTCGTGGCTGAAGCCGGAGGCGGAGGACAAGGACAGGTGTTTGACCCCGAGGTAATGCTTCGAGCAGCCGAGAGCGTTGTTGGCGTCCTCAAACGGCATCGTGTCGATGCCGTGGTTATTGGCGCGACGGCGCTCGCAGCCTACCGTTACGTTCGTCAGACGGAAGACATCGACTTAGGCGTCAATGCCGACCTTGCGACCTTGCGTGCGATAACTGAATCGCTCCGAGGAGGAGGCTTTTCGGCAGAGCTGCGGGAGCCAGACGGCGATGACCCTTTGGGGGGAGTCATTGACGTGACAGGGGGGGGCGGACTCCTGCAGATCATCAGTTACGCGAACCGCTTCCCGGCGGTGATCGATGACGCGGTGCGCGGTGCGAACCTGACAGTCAGGGCGGGGAGCCCTCTCCGCCTGGTCCCCATTGCGCAGCTCATCGCGCTCAAACTCTATGCTGGCGGGTACAAATCGAAAGCCGACATCGTGGAGCTGCTGACCCGGAATCCCGAACTCGATCTGAATGAGGTCCGCGCGGTGTGCAACCGCTACCGGCTCAGTGGACTTGAGGAGCTCATCGCTGACGCTCGGTGACGCATCACTTGTTTGCAGGGCGCCATGCGGCGCCGCGGAACTTGGCCCCGGTGCTGCCCCAGGAGTAGAAGCCGAACGTCCCTTCCGGCAGTTTGACGTCTGTCGCGCTCACGTCCTCTTTTCCGTCAATGGTAACGGCCACGGCATTGCCCCGCAGCGTCGCTTTGAGGCGGTACCACTGGTTGGCTTTGTAGCCGACTTCCGCAACGTCCAGAATCTCGTAGGTCTTACCGTCTTTCATGGCCAAGATGTGGAAACTGCGTTCTGCATCCATGGCCCAGAGGAGATAACGGTCGGGGGCCTGCCACCGGAGAACAATTCCCAGCCCATCGTTGTCGCTGGAGGAGAGTTCGACGGTCAGTTCTCCGTCTTTGCATACCTCTCCCGGCGTGTAAACTCGGTATGTTCCCGGCCGTTCGGTGCGCCAGTCACGGTCCTTGGCTTCCCCGATATAGAAATTGGAGGTCTCGGTGGCTGTCCCATTCGCGATTTCCCAGCGACTGGTGTTGGAGCGTCCCGGGGCATCATGTACCGCCCAGTTGTCGCCATCAATGGGGACGATGGCCGGGTCTATGACAAATGTGCCGATCGCCACTGCACTGGGAGGAGCTCCGTGGCGAAACGTCCGGACTTTGAGGGTGGACGTGGTCGTCACCCTTACCGGTTTTTCGTACAGTGCCGCTTCCTCTGTCGGATCTGAACCGTCAAGAGTGTAACGGGCCTGGTCTGCGTCGGCTTCAGTATCGACGGTGATATCCAGCGGGCCGGATACTGCCGCCGTTGCGGGGTGGAGACGTGGTGCGCGAACACCATAGGGCATCAGGGCGAGAGAGGCCTTGATCAGATAGCTGCAGCGACAGCGATCAGTTGCATCAGGGATGAGTACCAAGCCGCCGGCAGGGATGGCATTGATCCAGCATCCCGGCCGGAAGCCGCCATAGTTCTCGGTTCCGTAGTTGCCTGTCAGGTCTACAAAGCCGAGGGTTCCTGAACGGAAGAGCAGCATCGTCTTGCAGGCGGAAACGGTGCCGCAACCGTAGGCACGGGAAAACGCGAACGGCTTGGTCTTCCCAGTGACCAGGTCCCAGGCCCCGGGTTGTGCATAGATCGTCTTCCCGGTCAACATGGGGCGCGACTTGTAGCTCGCCTCGATATCCCATGTGCGCTTCCCCGTGGTCGTGTTGAAGGCGGCCATGCGTCCGCCTAGCTCGGAACGGAGTTTGAACGATGTGTTCTGGTAGGTCATGACCAACACGTTGTGTTCGGTGCTCAAGGCGAGGAGCGTTCCCCAGATGGCTTCGTCATTGCGCCAGATTTCGCGGCCGGTTGATGTGTCAAGTGCCACAAGGACACCGGGCGGGAACGGCCTCACATCACGCTGCCCCCGGAGCTCTTTGTAGTCGGGATCGAGGCGATCGAATGGGGCTTGCGCGCGGTCGATGCAGTAAAGGCGACCGTTGCCGATAGCGATGGTGTTATTCCGGACAGAGTGTTTTGGGGTGTATCGCCATTTCTCTCGGCCTGTCTCGGAGTCGACAGCGAAGACCATCCGGGACTCGGTGAATTGCGAGCTCATATCGCCTCGGATGTAGCGGAATTCCACCGTGTGTGCGGTGTCCGCAAGCGTGCCGAACAGCGTGTTGTTGACGCAGGCAAGGAATCCCCACGTGCCGGGTTCGGCTCCCGGCGTTGGGGGAGGGGCGGGGATTGCCCGGAGCAGCACCCCGGTCTCCAGGTCAAGGCAGAGGCAGTCGTGGGGCCGGCGGATGTACACACGGGACTGATCCACGCACACGTTGCTGCCCGTGCCGGAAACTCCCATGATGTGGTCCTGATCGTTGGCGGCCAGAATCCCGGGCAACGCATATTCCCACAGAACGCGCCCATTGTAGGCATCGACACAGCGGAGGGCGTCGCGGCCCTCAACGATCAGGCGCCCCTGGGTGAACAACGGAGCTGGCCCCCGGCCGTGCCTGTTCGGCATAGTGAACCCGAAATCCTTGAACCAGAGCGCTCCCAATGGGCCGTGGAGCAGTGTGTCCGCCGAGCAGTTGGTGTTAGCCGCATCCGCGTATTGATGCGTCCATTGACCTGCGCCTGACAGGTCTGGCGCTGTGATGGTCGGCATGGCCCCGGCCTGTCCTACCCAGGCTTTGCCGACGAAGGGGTGCAGCAGACGGGTCACGGCATCCCTGGTCACGACATCAGCGCCTTCAGTGACGGAGCGTCCGGACACGACCAGATCCGCGAATCTCGGGGGGAGATGGCGCCCGTCCAACGGCGTGTGGTGCACGGTAACGCGAGTCCCCAACAGCCCGGCCTCCCGGAGACGCCTCCGAGCGGTGTCGACATTGCTCCGATCAGGGTCAACGGCACAGATGGTAAGGCTGGTCTGTTCGGCCAGTGCGCAGGCGAGCGCTCCATCACCGCACCCAAGATCGACGCACCAGCCCGCCGTTGGGGCTCCCGAGTGCAGAATCTCCTTCACGGCCGCTGTTGTGGGATCACTGGACTTGGCCAGCGGTTCCCGAGGGAGGAGGGGATCAGGGGAGGGGGGCGGCGTCCCCCCCCCCGAAGCAATGAATGATTCCCATGTCCGTGCTCGTAAATAGCTTCCCCTCCGCCACCGAGAGGCTCAGCGCCTCCCCGTCGGTCGGTCCGGAGAAGCGGACGTCCCCGGTGGCGAGTTCGAGGACGGCCACACCGTGACCACCGGGGCCGTGTCCGGCCGAGACGACAGCGCCTCCGGCTCGAATCAGGGCTGACCCTCCGTAAGGAGTGGGGAACGAGGTTGCCTCGGTCAAGGCACGTGTGTGAACAGGTTCACCCTTGCGGTCGTTCCCCTCGCTTGCTTCCCAGCGCCCAACGTGGATGCGGCCACCTGCCCACCAGACCATTTGTTCAGGAGTCCAGGCGGCCAGTTCGGGGAAGACGGATTTGGGCAGGGCCCCGAGACGTTGCCCCGTTTCGCTGTCGAAAGCCGCTCCGCCATTGAGGAAACAGCCGTCGCCTACGAGGACGTGGCTGCCACCTGTTTTCACGTTGACGCGTTCCCCAAGGTGGAAGTATTTGAAGTCGCCTGTGGCGCGCCCAAACACGGCCGGCACGGATCTGCCCGTGGGGACGAATAGGCGCTTTCCGTCCAGAGCCAGGTATCCCCGGGCTGACACACCACTGGCTGCGTAGGCGCCGGGGTGAGGTTGTGCCATGTATCGTGATCCACTTTCGCTGTTGCACCATTGCTTCCTGCCTGTCAGGGCATCCACAGCGTGTATGAAGACGCCCTCGGATGGCCATATGCCTGCGGCGAAATAGACGATGTTGTCGTGGACAACGGGTCCCCCGCGAGCCGGCCAGCGTGAAATCAGGCGATCATTCCCCAGGACAAGGCTGTCGGCCGGTCCGCCTCGAAGAGACCAATGGCGTGCCGGCTGTGGGGCGTGGCCTGGATCCTCCTGAGCTTTGGTCGAGAGGCAGTAGAGGAAACCGTCGTCACTGACGACATACACGCAATTGCCAGCCACGGCTGGGGCCAGCCGGACCGGTCCGCCTGTAACAAAAGACCATGCGTCGCGCCCTGTTCCCGCATCCAGCGCGTAGACAATGCCTGTGGCGGACGAACCAAAAAAGAGGAGACCGTCGGAGATTACCGTGTGGTAGGCCCTGTCAAAGCCGGCCCGCGAGTCCACACTTGGCCACGCTGGGCATGGGCGAGGTGCACGGTATACCCAGTCTTGGCTCAGTTCCTTCGGCAGTTCACCGGCTGTGTATCCGGATCGAGCGCTATCGCCACGGTAGGTTGGCCAGGAACCGAGGGCCGCAAGAGGAAGGGCCCAAGCAAGGCACAGACGGATTGCGCGGTAGTGACGGGAGACCATGGTTGGTCGCTCCGTTGGTTGTGGGGTGACAGTGTCTCGGCCAAAACGGATGGTTACCCGGCCAGTTCGGGCACGAGTTCAGTTAGGTTGCCGTGTTCGACAGCGGCGCGTTGCTGTGGGTCGAGCTGGCATTTCTCCAGAGCCAGATAGGCCGGCTTGCCGTAGCGCAGGAGCATGGTTGAGCCGACCACGAAGTGTTTGGCCCCGTGTTTGGTGATCTCCCGTTCCAGTCGCAGGCCATTTCCGCCGAGAATGCGGGTGATGTCGTATAGATTTCTCTGTCCGTCACTCGTCCCGCTGGGGACCAGCCCCGAGAAATTGAGCATGAGGAAGCGTTCTTGCGGGAACCGGCTGAGGACAGCGCTGATCTGGTCGCGTTTCGCTTCACGGCCTGGGTCCAGAGGGTGGCGTCCACGAGGATCAACAACGCGATCGATCAACGCAACGCGCATGTTCAGCGCGTGGGCGGCTGAGATCAGCTCGGTGGTGCAGGCGTCTGTCAGGGCATATCCGTGGTAATCGGGAACCAGGCGCAGAACAGGTGTGCCGTATTCCTCTCGACACTGGCGCAGATCATCCTGCCACCCGTAGTAGGTTGGGTTGAGGACGGCGCATGGCAGAAGGCGGTCTCGGTGTCCCTGGATCTCTTGAACCAGTTCGTGGTTGGCTTCGTGTGCATCCTTGTAGAAGAGACCGTGCAGGCTGCCGACGAGGGCTTTCTCGATGCCGTGCTTGTCCATTTGGTCGAGCAGTTCACGGGCTGAACGTCGGGGCAGGGCTCGGAACGGCCAATGCCCAATCCACGTGTTGGCGTCGTAGATCATACTTTCCTCCGTGCGAGGATACTCAGGATGTTGTCGCTGAAGATGGCCTGGCGCTGCTCAGGGGTGATATCGGCGTCGAGCATCTTCCCGACCCCTCGGGCCATGCTGCCGTCACAGGCGAAGAGCAGGCGTTCACTGCCCAGATCACGGACGCACCGCTCAATCATTCCTGCATCGATGACCGAACCGCTCGTGTCCAGGAAGACAGTGGGAACTTCGCGGAGGCCCTTGATCTGCCGTTCCCAATCGCCTCCTCCTCCGATGTGCCCGCAGATGAGTGTCGCTTCGGGATAGCGCTTGCCGATTTCCGCGAAGTGTTCACCGGTTGAGAGCCGCGGCTGACTCTCCCGAAGCTCGGGAGCGGCCGGGTAGCCGGCGTGCATCAGGATGGGGACCCCGAGCTCGATACAACGCTCAATCAGCGGGTACTGAACAGGGTCACAGATGGTGTATTGGTGGTAGAGCTTGACGCCGATCATCCCTCCGTCGACAACGCACCGCGTGATCTCGTCTTGGGTTGCCTGGGCGTAGCCGGGATTGACGAAGCAGTAGCCCTGGATGCGTTTCGGGTGCCTGGCCATTGATGCGAGGATGAGATCGTTGTTCCTCCGGACCCGATCCGGCGACGTTTCTCCCGCGGATATGGGGGCAGAACAGCAGATTCTGTCCACCCCGTACAGGTCAAGGCTCCTCACCATGTCGTCTGCAGAGAGGGCATATGAGCCGTCGATCGAGCAGTGTCCATGACAGTCGATGATCATTGTTTGGCGTCCCTATGGGGCTGTCTGGTGGTGCCGTGGGGCTCCGTCATGCTGGTGAGGAACATAGGTCGGGGCAGACGTGAGGTCAACGGATGGATGCGGAGTGGTCAAGAGAAGGAAAGATGCCTTGAAGAGACTACAGTTTGTCTCGGTGCACGGCCGAGCCGCTGCTCCATGTTGGTCTTGGAGAACGTTGACAGGGCATGTGATTGGCGACAGCCGATTGGAGGACTGATGATGCGGTGTGATCGACAGGTGCGACGTTGGGGTTGGCGCGTCACGGTGCTCGTCCTCTGTGCCCACGGGGTCTGCTCGGCGGCATCCGGTCCACGTCTCCGTGTCCTCAAGAATGGCGAAGAAGTCCTGATCCGTTGGCCGTTTTCACCGGATCGGGATGTGGTCTTGCGGATGGCAAAGGGCACGAACCGTCAAATCAGTTTCTCGCACGTTCGTTTGGTTCCGGGGGCTACTCCCCTGACCGTTGCCGGAGTGAAGGCGGGAACGTTGGTCCACGCCCCTGGTGACGACTGCACGCCCTGGAATCTCAACGGCACTTACATCGGGGCGAACCATGGGTGTTCCGATTCCCGCCAAATACATTCACCGGGGCACGGGAGAACGACAATCGACCTGGGAACGGAGTGGACGGATGGCAAAGGAGATGTGTTTGTTCTGGTCAAGGTTGTTGACGCTGATCGCCTCTGGTTCCTCTCCCGTGATGTGGGCAAAGGGGCCATCTGGCGGCATGTGAAGAAGCTCGACGGTGAACGTCTGACACGTACCGCAGACGGTGCGCATATCCCACTGTCTGCCTGCAAGATGGTGCAACTGACACCGGCCTGTCGGATCACGAAACAGGACTACCTGGTTGATGGGAAGCGTCCTCTGGAGGATGGCAGTGTGGTGGCGTGTTCATTCCTCGACATCGTGGAGGAGTACGACGTCATCAACCCCGCATCTGTGGTCCGGGATATGGTTGCGCATCCGGGGGAGCTCCGCAGCTTCACAGCCAAACACCTGGACGGGGTTGTCAGCAACCGTATCGTGCATCGCTTCTCCCCCAATGGGGCCATGGTTCTGGATTACTCGGCTGAAGCCCTCCAGTCGTTCAGGATTGGGTACATGGGGTTCATTCAGGCGGCCAAGTTGTACCGGGGAACATATGCCACCCATGAGTATTACATCCCCAAGACACTCCCCTTCACCGTAGGGGAGAATTCCTACGATTTCCTGGGCCTTCAGGACTATGCCCCCAAGCTCCCTAAGCCCTTGCGCTTCGGACCTTCATTCAAGAACGTCGCAGATCCTGCCAGCCTGCCTGACCGGTTTGTCCAACTCCTGGGGCGTCGCGAGGGCGACCAGGTCGTTCGCGACGTCGGCTTTGCCATGGGCTATTCGCTTACAGAGGGGTTGGGGAAGCCGGGCCAACGAGCCGGGAATGCCGGAGCTGCGGCGATGCTTTACAGCTCAAGCAAGTCGTATCCGACGGCGGTGGACAGGAAGATGGGGCCCACGATCGAGGCCGGGACGAGATTCCACTGCGTGGCCTACCGGCAGTACTTCTGGCCAGGTCATTGTCCGGCGTCGACGTGCGTGTACTGGAACCGGCAGGGCAACTCTGACATCGTCTACGTTGACTACCATAGAATGGTGGAACGCGACACCATTCGGCTTCCTTCAGAGTTTGTCGGCCGACCTGTCTCGGTCATCGAGAAGACAGAGTCGGTAACACTACATACCGGAGACCGTGTGCCGACAGAGGGGGTGCTGGTCTCAGTGTCCGGTGACTACGGAAGCCTTGTGCTGCAGATCCCGGTGGCTGCCCCGGCTGCGCAGTGACGTGCAGGGAGCGCCTCCCCCTTGACCGCGTGCGAGGGGCTCTGCATATTGCCATGCACCGATGTGTGGTATGAACCCCGGGTTGCCCGACCACCAACAGGACACGGCCGATGCTCTTCCCCTATGGCAAAGCTCCACTCGCCCTGCTTGCTGTCGCTCTATTGACCGGAGCTACCCTCGCCCTCGCGACCTTTTGCTCCCGGCAGGACGACTATGACTTGGTCTTTGCCCTGTTCGCGAAGAACCACCACGAGGTCTATCAGGAGGTCATTCCTGAGTTCGAGGCCGCGCACGGGGTCCGCGTTCAGATGCAGCTGGTTCCGGCTCGAGGCCTTCAGAGCCGCCTTCAGTCAGCCTTTTTGGCCGGAGCGCCCGTGCCGGATGTGGTGGAAATACTCAACGGTTCTATGGGGTACTTCGCTCGTGGCCCCCTCAAGGATGTCGGTTTTGTCGACTTGACCGAACGGCTTGAGAAGGAGGGCATCCGGGAACGGATGGTCGAATCACGTTTCAGTATCTGGTCCAGCCGCGGTCACGTCTTTGCCATGCCGCACGATGTGCACCCGGTGACACTGGCTTACCGCCGAGACTTGGTGGAGGAGCTCGGGATTGACGTAGAGGCCCTCACAACTTGGGATGAGTTTGTGCGTGTCGGCCGTAGGGTGACGTGTGATCTGGATAGAGATGGCGTTGCAGATCGCTATATGATCGATCTTCCGAGTGACGGGGCGAGTGCACTCGATCTTCTTCTACTGCAGAGAGGCGGTGGGTTGTTCGATGAGGATGGGCAGGTGACGATGGACAGCCAAGTGGCAGTGGAGACATTGGTTTGGTATATCCACCAAACGCGCGGCGAGGGGCGCATCGCTTTCTCGGCGGGGTGGGGACAGAGCCTCTCAAAGGCCATGCTCGACGGCCTGGCCCTATTTTATTTCTGTCCTGACTGGCGGACGAAGACGTTTCAGCAGGATGTACCCGGCCTCGCGGGGAAGATGGCCGTTATGCCGCTTCCGGCCTGGGAGGAAGGCGGCCGACGGACGAGCACATGGGGAGGAACGGGGTTTGCCATCACGAAAGCATGTCCTCGGCAGGAGCTGGCCTGGGAGTTCGCCAAGTTCCTCTATCTGGAGAAGAAGGAACTGGGCAAGCGTTTTGCCGGCAGCAACATCATCCCCCCCGTCAAAGATGCCTGGGACCTGCCTGAGTTCCACACTCCGAATGCCTATTGGTCCAATCAAAAGATCGGGGTTCTGCTGTCCGATCTGGCTCGGGAGACACCGCCTGCATACGTCACGGCCTATACGGAATTGGCGCGGACGAAGATTGGGGAGGCGTTCATGAACGCGGCCATCTACTACGACGACCACGGCGATGACGGACTGCGCGACTATGTGGAGAATGAACTGAAGCGGACGGCCGATTATGTCCGACGGGTTGCGGGGCGGAATGCGTTCTTGAGTCAGGCACGGCGGGAGTCCCGTTGATTCTGCACTGTGCACTCAGGGCGGAGTGGTGTTGGGCGATGGGCCGTTTTTGGCCTCGCATAACGGAGATGAACGATGGATCGAACAACCAAGGCGCGTGGCTGGGGGGGCATACGCCGTCAGCATTGGGCGTATGTGTTTCTGCTGCCGTATGTGGTCGTGACATGTACCTTTTTCGTGTATCCGTTCATTCAGGCCATCATCCTGGCGTTTCACCAGACGAATGGTCCATCTAGTCGGGTGTTCGTCGGCGCCAGCAATTTCGCCTTTGTTCTTACCGACGACGAGTTTTGGATCGCTGTGCGCAACACAACGATTTATGCTGTCTTCTCTGTGTTCCTCCAGTTGCCTCTGTCTCTGGGGCTGGCCCTTCTGCTGAACACGCGCAAGGACAAGATGAAGAGCTTCTTTCGGCTGATTTTGTTCTCTCCCCGCTTGGTAGGGCAGATTTTTGTGGGGGTCATTTTTACGGTCATCTTTGTGCCACGCTACGGGTTGTTCAATCGCTTCTTGCAGACGCTCATCGGCTGGGGTCTGGAGGAGCGTTGGCTTGAGGACCCGGCGCTGGTCATGCCGGCGCTGATCATCACATCGCTGTGGATGTTTGTCGGGTTCAACATGATCTATTTTCTGGCTGCTCTGCAGAATGTGGATCCCAATCTGGTGGAAGCAGCCCAGATCGATGGGGCTGGGCCGTGGAACATGTTCCGCCACGTAATCGTCCCGGCAATCAAGCCCGTGGCGACCTTCGTGATTGTGATGAGCACGATTGGTTCGTTTCAGCTGTTCGAGTTGCCCTATTCGCTGTTGCGTGGTGGTTTTGGCCCAAAGAACTCGGGATTGACCATCGTCGGGTACCTGTACAACAGCGCGTTCAACTCCGGAGATCTCGGCACGGGATCCGCCGTGGGATGGATCCTCGTCCTGATCATTTTCGTCATTAGCCTTGCCCAAATCCGCGTTTCGGGCACGTTGCGATCGGAGGCGTGATGAATACGCTCCATGCTTGCCTGCTTGCCTTGATCTGTGTGTTCGCCGGCTCGCTTCTGATGTTCCCGCGACGTCCCCAGATTGCCTGGACTTACCTGCGTTACGTTGTGCTTGTGCTGGCTGCGGGGGTCGTGCTCACGCCCTTTGCCTGGCTGTTGTGCGCGGCTTTCAAGGATCGCGACATTCTCATGGAGTATGTGTTTTTGCCGCCTGTCAGTCGCTGGTCTTCCGAGACGCTGAATCTGAACAGTTTCCGGCAGTTGTTCGCGGGGGAGAAGACGCCGCAGGGAACGGTTTACTTCTGGCGCTATATCCTCAACTCGTTGTTCCTGACCACCACGGCGACCGTGCTGCACATCGTCACATGTTCCTTGACCGGGTATGCGCTGGCAAAGTACAGCTTCCGCGGCCGGCGAGCCATCATGCTGTTCATGCTGGGATCCATGATGATTCCCTCAATGATCTTGCTGGCTCCCGTCTACCAGTTGATGTACCACGTAGGCTGGATTGACACGTATCTGGCCCTGTTGATTCCCGGGGCTGTTCCTGTGTTCGGGGTTTTCCTCTTCCGCCAGGCGATTGTGAACGTGCCGAATGATCTACTCGAGGCGGCTCGAATCGATGGCTGTTCGGAATTTGGCATCTACTGGAACGTGGTAATGCCATTGGTGCGGCCGATGACGGGGGCATTTTGTCTGGTGAGCTTCCTCGGCGCGTGGAACAGCTTCCTCGGACCCCAGATCTACATCCACACTCAGGCCAAGCTGACGCTGCCGGTCGTGCTCAGTCAGTACATTGGTATCTACAATCAGCAGTACGGTGTATTCCTGGCCGGAACCCTTCTGGCAATTCTTCCTCCCGCCATCATTTTCTTCGGGCTTCAGCGGGAATTCGTCAGCGGTTTGACCAGTGGGGCAGTGAAAGGCTGAGGGAGCCGGAGCTTCGGCGTCACGGGCGGCAATGGCCGAGGCGTTCGGTTGCTTCCCTGAAGTTCCCGAACCGATAGCAGTTCCAGCCGCGCTCCCGAGCTGCTTCGATGTTCTCGAGTTTGTCGTCGACGTAGAGGGCAGGGGGGCGGCCGTCACAGTACTCGCGTTCCATCGCCTCATACATGCCGGCGGCGGGCTTCTGGCATCCCACCTCGTAACTCAGCACAGCTCCGTGGATGAAGTGTAGGAAGGTCAGGCGCTCCTGGAGCAGACGGTAGTGGATCGTTGACACATCCGACATGAAAACGGGCCGCAGTCCCGTCTCTGTGGCGGCTTGGAGGAAGTCCGCGAGGCCAGGGAGTTCGGGGCCAAGAACGAGATCCATCGCTGTGATTACGCGGTCCTCTGAGATGTCGGCTTCCTCGGCCAGGCGGCGGATGTAATCGGCCTCCGACATTCGACCCGTTTCCAGAAGGACGGTCCAAGGGCCCATTCGAGGGTGCTTGCTGAGCAGGGCTTCGACCGAGGGATAGCCGAACACGTTGGCACATTCGGTTGGCTGCAGGGCAATGCAGACATTGCCGATGTCGAGCGCCAGCACGGGGGCTGCAGCGGTGGCGGGATTACTCCGGCTGGTCTTCAAGATCGAACACCTTGCCTGGTTTCGTGATGTTGTTTGGGGCCAGGGCCTGCTCTGCCGGGACGACAATACGCATCGTGCTGTGGCTTTCTTCCGCGGGGTGGTTGGCGGAGCGTGTAAGGTACCCCGACAGTCCCTGTTTTCCAGATTCAGAGGCAGTTGGGGAGGGCCCCGAAACGGCTACCTGCCGCAACCGATGGCCGAGGCCCACCCAACCAGCACAGTTGCGGTTTCCGGGAGGGGGATTAGGCTTTGACTGGCCAGAAGCGAATGCCTGTTGCGTTTTGTGCCCCGCGTGCGCCCAGGCGACTTCCATTAGGAGTGATCCCCGAGATGACATCCCGCAAGGACATGTCGACTCCAGCCGACATCGTGACCCAGTTCCGGGTTCAGCACGAACCTCATTACGTTGAGATTGGTGATGAGCGTGAGCTGTTCCGGGCAGCCTTCAAGCAGCAGATTCCGCTACTGATGAAGGGGCCGACCGGTTGCGGCAAGACGCGGTTCGTTGAGCGGATGGCCTATGACATGAGGCTTCCTCTGATCACGGTCTCGTGCCACGAGGATCTCTCCGCCGCGGATTTGGTGGGACGTTTCCTGTTCAAGGACAATGAGACCATATGGGAAGACGGTCCCTTGACCTTGGCTGTGCGCCATGGGGGGATCTGTTACCTCGATGAGATCGTCGAGGCCCGGAATGACACAACGGTTATCATTCACTCCCTGACTGATCACCGGCGCATTCTCTATATAGATAAGACTCAGGAGGTGATCCGGGCGCACCCCGACTTCATGATGGCCCTTTCGTACAATCCCGGGTACCAAAGTATCACGAAAGACCTGAAAGAGAGCACAAAACAACGCTTCGTTGCGTTGACGTTCGGCTATCCTGCGGCAGAGGTCGAAGCCCATATCTTGGTGGAAGAGTCTGGAATCGATCACGGAACGGCTCTGCGGCTTGGGCAGTTAGGGAGCAAGATCCGGAATCTGAAGGGATTTGGGCTGAGTGAAGGCGTCAGCACCCGTCTGCTTGTCTACGCGGGCAAGTTGATTGCCTCGGGTCTTCCCGCCAGGCAGGCATGCGCCGTCGCGATCGCCGATGTCTTGACCGACGACGGTGAGATCGCCAGCTCGATCAGCGACATTATTGACCTCTACTTTGCCGGAGATGAGGCACCGGCCTGATCGGGCCGGTGGACGGGGACACCCAAGCCTGAGGGACGGTGCCAGAGTGCCTGCCATGAACCGTTTGGGTCGTGAGGGGAGAGGATGCCACGCGGCCCTTCTCAGACGCACGGTCTCTTTTCCTGCTATATTGTATTCCCTTTTGCCTCTCAGATGGCGGGACGTATGGACGGACGGCGGGAAAGGACCACCAGGTCGCGTGTTTGGTGAGCTCTCTAACCGAATTGGCCTGTGGCTGCAGCGCTCGGCTTCGTGGCGCCAGCGGGAAGCGACCGTCGTTTCCGGTGTGTTGCTTCTGGGGGTGGTCGTGCGCGGGTGGTATCTGTGGCAGTACTCCAGCCATCACCTCTGCCACGTCGCTGTCGGTCCTGACGTGCAGGAATATGATCTTTGGGCCCGTCAGATTCTCGGGGGAGAGTTGCTCTGGCGGGACCTGCATATCCATGCCCCGCTCTATGCCTATTTCCTGGCTGCACTCTACTGGGTGACAGGCCAGGCTTTGGTCTGTGTGCGTGGGGTGCAGTTGGTGGTGGATCTGGTGTCTCTTGCCTTGGCCTATGCCACATGCCGCCGCCTCTGGGGGCGACGGACTGCCGCTGCCACTGGTGTGTTGTGGGCGTTGTATGCCCCTTTCATCTACTATAGCGGCGAGCTCTTCTCCGAGACTTTGGTCGTCCTGTTCATAACAGCAGCGTTGTTGCTCTGGGCCTCACTGAGTAGATGGCGTGGAGGAGGCGTCCGTCGCCACGCCGCACTGCTCGCCCTGGGCATTTGCCTTGGGCTCTCCTGCATCTGCCACCCTCTGATGGTCTTGAGTGCGGGGGGAGTGGTTGCCTGCACGGCGGCTCGTTACTGGCGATCTGCCGGAAGATTCCACGCTGTCCTGGCCAGTGTGCTCGTTCTGGCGGGGATTGCGATGCCCGTCTTTCCCGTTGCGCTCCGGAACTGGGTTGTCAGCAGAGAACTTGTGCCTATCCAGGCTCGTTCGGGTATGAATGTCTACATCGGCAACAATTCGGCGGCCAACGGAACGTGTTATCTTCGCCCCGGGGTCGAGTATGACGCTCTGGTTGATTGGCCTGAACGTGAAGGGATCGAGGGGGAGGGCGCCAGTAGCCGCTTCTACCGAAGCAAAGCGGCGGAGTTTGTGAGGGAGCATCCGTTCCGCTGGGCAGGTCTGGTCGGACGTAAGCTGCTCCTGACTTGGAACGCTACCGAGATCCCCAGTGGGCCGGATCTACCTGAGATCCGGACTCAGACCGCATTCATGCGTGGGGCGTGGCTTCGCTTTGGGGTGATATGCCCTCTTGCTCTGGTGGGGGCGTTGACCTGTCGGCGCGGGTGGGGTGTCGCTCCTTTGTGGTGTGTGCCCGGTGTCCACACGCTGGCTCTCGGCTTGCTTGTAACAAGCGGGCGTTACCGCTTGGGCATGATGCCGGCCGTCCTCATGATGGCCGGCGCGGGGATCAGCACAATCGTGAAGGCATGGCAGCGGGATGATCGGGAACTGTGTAAGAAGACCGTCCTGGCAGTTCTGGCAGGGTGTACACTCGCCTTTGTGCCTCGCCCCCCTCCCTTGGTTTCGAATCCGGGAGAAGCCGCTTCGTTGCTGGCCCAGGCCGCCTGGAGGAACGGTGATAGGACAGAAGCGGAAGTTCAGGTGGAACGGGCGTTGTCTCTGGAGCCAGCCAACGCGGGACTCTACCATCTTCACGGTGTGCTTCTGGCGGAGGAGGGACGGTTTGGGGAGGCAATCGTGTGCTACGAAACGGCCCTGGCTTACCGCCCAGGGCTGATCTCGGCTCGGATCGACCGGGCGGTGGCGTTGTCGGAACTGGGCCGGAAGGCAGCTGCAGCTAAGCAGCTCCACACCGTGCTGAAGGAGAGCCCCATGCAAGGAAAGGCCTGGTACAATCTGGGAGTGATCCAGGAGAGCAGCGGTCAGCCCGGGGATGCCCTCCTCAGTTACGACCGAGCCATACATGCGTCTCCGGCTCTCTCAAGCGCACACCTCAACCGCGGCGTCTTGCTCCACCGGCAGGGCCGGTCGCAAGATGCCCTCCGTAGTTACCAGACAGCACTGCGTCTGCAGCCTCAGAATGCCAGAGCCTGGAGCTGTGTGGCTTTGGCCCACATCGATTCCGGGAACGCGAGGAAAGCCTGCGCCGCGTTCAGGCGGGCTTTGCGCCTTGTTCCTGCTCAACCCGAGGTCTGGCTGACCTATGCGCGGTATGTTGCCGAGAGCGGCGATGCGATGCGCGTAGCCGCGATCTTACGTGCGGGGCGCAAGGCAAACCCAACCCATTCGGGCCTGCTCAACGCGACCCCATCCGAGCTGATGGCCCCGGAATCCACCGATGGTGGAGGGTAGGATGCAGACAGAGAGGCCGATCACCGCCTATGAGTACGGAGTTGACACCGTGACAGGAAAACGGAAAAAAAGCACTGGCTCCAGCTGGCAACTGAGTACACGAGTTGCTATCTTATGCGCTTTGTGTCTCTGCTCATCGATCGCGATAGGGCAGGATACGAAGACACCGGTCGATGCAGATGCCGAAGGTTCGGCGCTGGCTTTGAAAGAAGCTCAGGTTGCCCGACAGGTGGCGGAGGAACGGCGCGCAGAACTAAGCGCAACGCTCCTTCGGGCTGAGGTAGAGCTTGAGCAGTTGCGCGAGCGGTACGCAGAGCTTTACCTCGAGAGTCGGCGGCAGCAGCAGGATCGTGAAGATCTGGAGCTGCGAGCTGCAGGACTCCTGGCCGATCGGCAGGATATTTCTTCCGGTCGTGCCTTGTCCCGAGCGTTGAACGCACTGGTGACGCTGCGAGACAACCAGCTGGGGCTGGGTGATCAGCTCCGAGAGTTTGGGCTCTATCTGAACTCGGTGTTGGATGTTCTGCAGCCGAGCGAGGCGCTCCGCAAAGAGGTCACGGAACGGTACACGAAGCTGGTTCGCGACGTTGATCGTTCGGCCAAACCACTGCCGATAGTCGCTGGGCGAGGTAGTGAGGATCTCGGGCGGAATACGTGTCGGGTTCTGACCGTCGAAGACGAATTGCAGGTCGTCCTTTTGGATCGCGGAAGCGACGGTGGCATACGCCACGGGACGCTCTGGACGTTCGTTCGTGATAAGAGAGTGATTGCGCGATTGCGCGTGATTGATGTCCGCGAATCGATCAGTGCCGCCATCGTTACAGACGGCTCATTCGAGAGCGTGGGCCCGGGTGTCCGCCTGGAACAAGGCGAATGAGTGGCACTTCGGCGAGAGGCACAGCAGCGTTGTGCGGCAAGTGTAGAGACTAAGCGAGGACAACTCGTTCGGCAGCCTAGGAAGCGACGTTTATGCAAGCACAGGCCATAAGCAAGTATATACGGGTCTCTCCGTTCAGAGCCCGGCAGGTGACTCGGCTCATCCAGGGCAAGACAGTTCCC
>Ga0209042_1000983_pt1 | contig 24149 bp, 27 predicted proteins | sample SaaInlV_200m_DNA_6_FD_184649 | JGI IMG/M metagenome (GOLD analysis project Ga0209042, IMG submission 184649) | Marine microbial communities from expanding oxygen minimum zones in the Saanich Inlet - SI037_S2LV_200m_DNA (SPAdes) (version 2) | ecosystem: Environmental > Aquatic > Marine >...
GAAAACTAAAAGTCTTTCGGATACTCAGCGAACGCTATCGCAATCGTCGCAAACGCTTTGGGTTGAGATTCAATTTGATCGCTTCGCTCTACAATTTTGAGCTAAATTGACTTATGCAAGAGGTCTATTGCCCTTCTTGACACAGATGTGTGCATCCTATTATCAAAATCTAGTTGCAAATCCACCGAAAATAATCGTGGATGCTTCTGCTGCCTCGCCCGATTACATCCCTTTGCTTGCCCCGCTTGTTCGTATCTCGCAGTTGGAGTACAATCCTGTCCGTAGTTACAAGCCTGCCCATCAAAACGAGGTTTTTGCATTTGTCGAGCAATATTATCAGCTGTGGTCGGAGAAAAAAATGGCCAGGTTTCGCGTAGGTTCCTCGTTAGCTATAGATGCGATAAAGCCTGTTAGGTCTCGTAGCTAACGAATGTTCAGGAGGAATAAAAGTGAACGTAGAAGAAAAATATTACGATGATGAAATTGATCTACGGGAAATCGTTCTGACCTTGCTCAAGGGTTGGAAGACGATCCTGCTGATGACTATATTGGCGGGCTCAGCGGCGTTTGGATACAGCAAGCTGCAAACGCCAATCTATGAAGCGAATGCTGTTATTCTCGTTGATCAAACTAGCCTTGCGCGCAAAAGCAGTCCTGTAAGCCTGCTTGGCGGTGACAAAGTGCGTCAGATCGTTGCAGATAAGCTAGAAATGCTTGTGACATCTTTGCCCTCTGCAATAATTGTGAATGATAAAACAGATAAAACTGTATTCACGCTAACCATTCAATCAACAAATGCACAGCAGGCTGCCAACATCGTCAATACCTGGGCAGATGCAAGCCTTGGATTGACAGAGGAGCAAAAGCAAGAAGCATCTGCCTATTTAGACGTAATGCTTGGCAATGTCGAAGAAGCCGACCAGGCCTTACTCAATTATCTTAGAGAGCATAAACTAAGCTTGTGGTCTTGGGCAGATTTATCTGCGCTGACAGGTGTTGCAAATGCTGATTATATTTCTGTACAATCCAGTTCCCAAGAACTACCAGAAGTTTCAGATCAGGAACGTTTAGAAATCGCCCAAATGATGCGGGCGCGGGTTGCTGCGGATGAGGCTTACAAGATTGCTCTCGAACAATCTGTATTAACTGCCTATGCTGTGGAAGCGACCCCTCCTATGGTGCTTAGCTATGCTGCAACTCCGACAGAACCCATCACCCCTAAGATACTGATGAATACCGCCTTAGGCATTGCCTTGGGCGGGATGCTGGGCGTCTTTTGGGTCTTTGTGGCTGGCTGGTGGCAGAATAGCAAAGAAGATAATAAGTAGGTTCTAAGAAGGATGTAAGTATAGGGCAATCGCATCTAAATTAGTGTAGGTTCTGTTATCCTCGTACTCATAGGATAGCAAAGATGAAAAACACACCATTAAACAAGTTAGAAGAACACTTTTCAGAGGTTAGCGACCCACGCATAGACCGCACCAAAGACCATAAATTGCTAGATATTATCTCAATAGACCTCTTGCATAAGTGGTAATTGTGCCATAATAAGCGCATGAGATACGCAGAGATAAAAGATTGGAAAGACACAGATTTCAAACGTCTAACGGGCGTGTTGCCGAATACTTTCACAAGAATGCTTGCCGTTCTGGACAAAGAGCTGCCAAATTTTGGTCGCCCGCCAACATTGAGCCGAGCGGATCAGCTCTTGATGACCTTGATGTATTGGCGAGAGTATCGAACCCAATTTCATATTGCAGGCTCTTATGGTGTTAGCGAAGCAACAGTTTCGCGTACGATCAAGAAGGTAGAAGATGTGCTCATCCGTTCAGAAGAATTTCATCTACCAGGTAAAAAAGTACTCAAATCCAACGATTTACAGATAGAAGCCCTTCTTGTAGACGTCAGCGAACAAGCGATTGAACGCCCGAAAAAAAGCAAGGACGATATTACAGTGGCAAAAAGAAGCGGCACACTCAAAAAGCACAGGTAATCATTGAGAAAGAAAGCATGAAAATTATCGCGACTGCTTTTGCGAAAGGGCATATCCATGATTTTCGTCTTTTCAAAGAAAGTAAACTGGACATAGATGAAAATATCCACTGTTTGGCAGATTCGGGCTATCAAGGATTGATGCAACTGTATCCAAATAGCAAGACACCTTATAAGAAATCAAAGCATCATCCTTTGACATCAGAGCAAAAGCAAGAAAATCGTAAACTCTCTAGCCAACGGATTTATGTTGAGCATGTGATTGGCAAATTAAAAGTCTTTCGCATCTTGAGTGAACGTTATCGCAATCGAAGAAAACGATTTGCTTTACGCTTCAATCTCATTGCCGCTATCTACAATCTTGAAATTACATGACTTTTGCAAGAGGTCTAATAGCAATCTGCGCAATTATTAGCGGGGCTGAAGGGTGGGTAGACATAGAAAACTATGGGAAAAGCAAGATAGATTGGTTGAAGACTTTTTTAGAATTACCGAATGGCATTCCATCGCATGATACTTTTGGTCGGGTTTTCGCATTGCTAGACCCGAAAGAGTTCCAAGATGGTTTTCATAGTTGGGTAGAAAGTATCCAAAAGCTTACAAATGGCGAAGTTGTTGCGATTGATGGAAAGCAATTACGTGGTTCCAAAGATGGCTATCTAGGGAAAGATGCGATCTATATGGTTAGTGCTTGGGCAGAAGCAAATGAGCTTGTTTTGGGACAACGCAAAGTTGATGATAAAAGCAATGAAATCACTGCAATCCCTGAATTGCTCAAAATCTTATCCTTGGAAGGTTGCATTGTCACCATAGATGCCATTGGCACACAAACGAAGATCGCAACAGCGATCATAGACGCTGGTGCAGACTATCTATTGAGTGTGAAAGATAATCAAAAAACACTCCACCAAGAAATTGCCTGGTTTTTTGAATATGACCAAAGAAAAAACTTCAAAGATGCCCCCTATGACCATGCCGAGACAACCGATAAAGGTCATGGCCGCATAGAAATACGAGAATGTTGGAGTATTTCGGATGCAGAGTACATTCAGAGTTTGAAAGGTGCTGGCAAATGGAAAGGATTGACAAGCATAGCGATGGTGAGATCAACCAGAATGACAAGCAAAAAGACTTCTATCAAAACCAGATATTACATCTCTAGCTTGCCCAGTAATGCCAAGCATCTGTTGATGGTTGCACGGAGACATTGGAGTATAGAAAACGAACTTCACTGGGTTTTGGATGTTGCCCTAAAAGAAGACCATAGTCGTGTGCGAAAAGGTCATGCTGCTGAAAACTTTGCTGTGCTTAGGCATATTGCGCTCAATTTGCTCAAGCAGGAGAAATCGGCAAAGGGCGGCGTGCGAGCAAAACAATTACAAGCGGCATGGAATAACGATTATTTGCTCAAAGTCCTACAGGGGCAATAATTAGATGCGATTGCCCTATTGCCCTAGATGTAAGTAGGATGAACCGAGTTGAGAAGTGTTATAATGCAACTCTCAATCAAGATAGTTGCATTCTATCAGCCACAAGAATAGGAGGAATAACCTTATGGAAAAAGTAAAACTCAACCCCATTTTGGAACAGATCAGTGGTCAGGTCGGTGACCTAGTCTTCAGGCGCTACGGCGACGAGACCATCATCGGGCAGAAGCCGGATATGTCCGGCGTGGAAGCCAGCCCTGCCCAAGTGGCGGCGCGCGCCCGCTTCCGCGAAGCCGCGCTCTATGGCAAAATGGTCATGGCAGATCCCGAAACGAAAGCGCTCTATAGTGAAGCGGCCAAGGCCAAAGGCAAGCCTGCCTTCTCACTGACGGTTGCGGACTTCTTCAACGCCCCCTCGGTAGATGAAGTGGACCTTTCCGCTTACAGCGGCGCAGTTGGCGATGCGATCATCATCATGGCAAGCGATGATTTCGCCGTCTCAAGCGTGAATGTTGCCTTGAGTGATGGCGCAGGTAGCCCGCTTGAAAGCGGCGCTGCCGTAGAAACGCCGCCTGATTCAGGACGTTGGCTCTATAGCGCCATAACCAGTGTTGCCACCGGCACAACCGTGCGCATCGCCGTGACTGCCAGCGACCTTCCAGGCAGTGTCGGTACGGCTGAAGAAGAGAAGGCTGTCTAATTCTTAGTAATGCAAGGCAATCCCAATAAGGGGGATGGGGTTGCCCTTTTTTTGTTTAGACTAAGGAAGTGTTTTATGAAAGTTGTCATTCTTGCCGGAGGGTTGGGAACTCGCTTATCCGAGGAGACCGCTCGCAAACCTAAACCCATGGTTGAAATTGGCGACAGACCCATGCTTTGGCATATTATGAGTATTTACGCAGCCCATGGATTTAAGGAATTTGTAGTCGCCTTGGGCTATAAAGGGGAAGTTATCAAAGACTATTTCCTAAATTATCATCATCGCTCGCGCAGTCTCAGTGTAAATTTGCAAAGTGGTGAAGTCAGTGTGCATAATGGCTCCAGCGAAGACTGGACAGTTCACTTGCTAGACACTGGTGCGAAGACACAGACAGGCGGACGGGTAAAGCGGGCGGCAGCGTTCATCGGAGAGGAACCTTTTATGCTAACTTACGGGGATGGGGTTAGTAATGTCAATATTTCTGAATTGGTCAGGTTTCACCATGAACAAAAAAAGTTAGTCACGATTACAGCGGTACGCCCTCCCGCTCGTTTTGGACAGATGATCTTTGATGGTGAGCGGGTTAGTGAGTTTGTCGAAAAACCCCAGATCGGGGAAGGCTGGATTAATGGTGGTTTTTTTGTGCTTCAACCAGAAATTGTGAATTATATAGATGGCGATCAATCCATATTCGAGCGTGAACCACTTGAACAAATCGCAAAAAAAGGAGAATTGGCTGCCTATCGTCATCAAGATTTTTGGCATTGCATGGATACTCTGCGTGATGTAAAAACTCTTAACAGCCTGTGGCTGGAAGGAAATGCTCCATGGAAAAGCTAATTCCCAAGCGTGCCTTTTGGCTTGATCGCCCTGTTTTTGTTACTGGAGCAACCGGTCTGGTAGGTAACTGGCTTGTGCACCGCCTTGTTGAAGTGGGTGCGGATGTGGTCTGTCTGATCCGTGACTGGGTGCCGCAAAGCGAACTGGTGCGTACGGGGCTGATTGAGCGCGTCAAGGTTGTGCGAGGCGATATTAGAGACCGTGAAGTCTTAGAACGTACCTTGGGTGAATACGAAATCGATTCCGTCATCCATTTAGCGGCTCAAACCATTGTAACCATTGCAAACCGCAATCCGATTTCGACCTTTGAAACCAATATTGCGGGGACGTGGAATCTACTTGAAGCCTGTCGCCGCAGTCCGCAAGTAAAACAAATTGTGATCGCATCTTCAGATAAGGCTTATGGAGACCAAGCGATTCTTCCTTATAATGAGGATACGCCTTTACAAGGACAACACCCTTACGATGTTAGCAAGTCCTGTGCAGACCTAATTGCAAAAACCTATGCTCAGAGTTATGCACTGCCCGTTGCCATCACGCGATGTGGTAATTTTTATGGAGCAGGTGATCTTAACTGGAATCGCATTATTCCAGGAACAATACGTTCCATCATGCGTGGTGAAAGCCCTGTAATTCGCTCAGACGGCAGCTATATTCGTGATTATTTTTATGCTGATGATGGTGCGGCTGCTTATATGCATCTTACAGAAAAATTAGCGGAGAATCCTGACCTGCGTGGTGAGGCATTTAATTTTTCTAACGAACTGCAAGTTACGGTGCTTGAACTAGTGCATAAAGTTTTAGATTTGATGGATTCAAAGCTGGAGCCGACTGTACTCAATCAAGCCAATAATGAAATTATTCATCAATATCTGAGTGCGGTAAAGGCTCGGAGATTATTAAACTGGTCACCCTTATTCACACTTGAACAAGGGCTGGCACAAACAATTGCGTGGTACCGTGAATTCATTGGAGAACTTGGTGAATAATGTCTAAACTGGCAGGGAAATCTGTTTTAGTAACTGGTGGAGAAGGATTTATTGCTTCGCATTTAACGAGAAGTTTAATTAGAGCTGGGAGTCAAGTTACTATTCTGGATTCACCAAAGGCTATTCAGTGGCGGACAAAAGATTTAGGTCCCCATGTTCAGAGAATTAAATGTGATATCTCCAATATAGATATTGATGCCTTAACTTCAAAAATCAAGAACGCTCAAATTATTTATCATCTAGCTGCTGGTGGGGTAAATCCGTCTAGTGAAGACTCATCTTTGATTATGCAGACCAATGTAATGGGAACTCATAAAATGCTTCAATTAGCAATGAAGCTAGAGAGTGAGCGGTTTGTCTATTGCGGGTCTTGCTTTGAGTATGAATCTGGGAATTTGTTATCTGAAGATATGATGCCTATGCCAATATCTGAATATGGTGCATCAAAATCAGCTGCTTGGTTATTGGTAGAAACTTTTGGGCGTCAATATAACCTAAAAACTACATCTATCCGTCCCTTTACTGCTTATGGACCTTTTGAAGCTAAGTATCGCCTTATTCCTTATACCATCATTAGGGCTTTAGATGGTCTAGATATAAATGCAACTTTGGGTGAACAAACACGGGATTTTATTTTTATAGACGATCTAATTCAGGCATTTTTCGTCGCGGGAACCAATCCTAACGCTATTAATGGCACATTCAACGCGTGTTCAGGTATGGCTATTTCAGTAAAAGAACTTATTTCCTTGATAATCAAACTCACAAACTCTTCAAGTTCTTCTAATTTTGGAGCCATACCTTATCGAAAAACCGAAATGTGGGCACTTTCAGGAGATCCATCGAAAGCAAAAAGAAAACTTGGTTGGAATGCCACTACCTCGCTAAAAAATGGGCTAGAAAAAACGATACAGTGGTTCAAAGAAAACCGTTCCCTGTATGCTGAATATAAAGGTTGATAAATAAAATGTCCCGAGAGAAGATTTTTCATTTGGTCAAAGAACTCTATGCAGAAGAATTTAAGCAGGAAATATTTATTCCCGGTGAAACACATATTCCGGTATCTGGACGGGTTTTTGACTCGAGGGAATTGCTTTCTTTAGTAGATGCTTCGCTTGATTTTTGGCTGACCACGGGACGCTTTGCCTATCAATTTGAACGAGATTTTGAAGATTTTCTAGGAGTTCGTCACGCGCTTTTATGTAATTCTGGTTCTTCAGCAAATTTATTGGCATTAACCGCATTAACTTCACCCATACTAAAGGAACGTCAATTAAAGTCGGGTGATGAGGTTATTACCGTTGCCGCAGGTTTTCCAACAACGGTCAATCCAATTATTCAAAATGGCTTGGTGCCAGTTTTTTTGGATGTGGAGTTGGGTACATATAATATCGATGTTAATAATCTTGAAGAGGCGATCACGCCACGCACGAAAGCAATTATGCTGGCGCATACCTTGGGAAATCCATACGATCTTGATGTGATCATTGAATCTGCTAAGCGGCATAATTTATGGCTGATCGAAGATAATTGCGATGCTTTAGGATCAACATACAATGGGAAAAAGACAGGTACCTTTGGCGATTTGGCTACCTTCAGCTTTTACCCGGCACACCATATCACCATGGGCGAGGGAGGAGCCGTGGTTACGAATAACCCAAGACTGAAGAAACTTGTGGAGTCATTCCGCGATTGGGGCAGAGATTGCTGGTGCGAGCCAGGGAAAGACAATACCTGCGGAAAACGTTATGAGTGGCAATTAGGTGATTTGCCTTATGGGTACGACCATAAATATACGTACTCTCATATTGGCTATAACCTGAAACTGACCGATATGCAGGCTGCGATCGGGGTTGATCAGTTAAAGAAACTGCCTGGTTTTATCGATACCCGTAAACGCAATTGGCAATTATTATACAGTGGTTTGAAACCACTGGAAGAATACTTTCTTCTACCAGTACCTGTATTAGGTAGCGACCCTAGTTGGTTTGGTTTTCTTCTCACTGTGCAACCTAATGCCCCATTTACCCGCGATAAATTAATCCAATATTTGAATGATCGCAAAATTGGAACACGATTATTGTTTGGTGGCAATTTAATTAGGCAGCCTGCGTATAAAAATACTAATTATCGTGTTGTTGGGGAGTTGAAAAATACGGATATTGTTGTGGAGCAATCTTTTTGGATCGGTGTTTATCCTGGGCTTACTGAAGATATGATTGCTTATGTTGTGGATGAATTTTCATCTTTTGTAAAAAAATATCTTTAATTCTGGATTTAGGAATTTACATGATGGTTAATTATCGGAGGTAGAAGTTTTATGGAAATAATTCCACAAATTGGCAAGGAAGGTACACTAAGGTGATTAATACATCCTGTTTATCAAGCAACACAGAATTACCGGAAGTAAGTATTTGCATTCCCGCTTATAATTCCGAAGCTACAATAAGTGAAACACTTGACACGGTTTTGGCGCAGGATTATCCACGCCTTGACGTCGTCATTTCTGACAATCAGTCATCAGATAACACTAAGACGATTATACAGCAGTATGCTGATCGCGGTGTGCGTTATTGTTGTCACTTAGAGGGTCGCCCGTCGTGGGCGGCAGCAATGCCAAATTACGTCGGTGGTTTTGCAAATTGGGATTTTGTTCTGAACCAAGGACGCGGAGAGTATCTGTGCCTGTTCCATTCCGATGATTTGTATGAGCCGTCTATCGTACGACAACAGGTTGCGATAATGCAATCGTACCCGAACGTGGGCGCGGTGTTTACAGGGAGATTAATGATTGATGAGGAGAACCGGCCAATTCGAATGGGAATAGTGAAGTTGCCTGATGACCTCAAGGGGCAGCTTAAATTTCAATTTGATGCGCTGCTTAATGGGTTACTCACCTATGATAATTTCTTGTCGACACCCAGTGTTATGCTTCGACGATCAGTAATTGATACAGTTGGGAGTTTTAATGAGCGCCAATTCTTATCATCAGCAGATTTAGAAATGTGGCTTAGAATTGCTTATTTAGGATATGAAATAGCAATTATTGATCAACCTTTGTTGAAATATCGTATTAGCAAGAAGCAATGGGCCGAACAATATAATGAAACACGCACTGACTTAGCAGATATCTTTAGAGTTATGGATTATTATTTGAGTAAGCCAGATGTAAAAATATTAGCACAATCGCAGTCCCTGAGTCTCTACGAAGTGCGGCGTTTAGCTGACAATGTGTTGTGTGTAATGAAATTGCTCACAAAGGGGAGGACTGTTGATGCAAAGAACCGCATGCTTGGCCTGATGCAGTGGCAGCATGTTCTGCTAGCGCTCAAGTATCCACGCGCGTTCATCATCCTGTTGCGCGGATTGCTCCTTTACGTTAGCACGTATTTTGGCTTTGGCGAATTTATGGGAAGCCAGATTTACCAAGTATATACCCTTCGACAGTCATGGAAAAGAGAACCAATTGTATAAGGACAATAAGTTGTATAGACGAATTGTAGTGGTTGTAGGTACTATTTTATGAGGACTTCAATACATTCAAAAATTTATATTGCTGGACACCAAGGGTTGGTAGGTTCAGCGTTAGTGCGGCATTGTCACCGTCATGGATTTGACAATCTTCTTCTTCGAACACGATCCGAATTAGATTTGATGTCCCGCGAAGCCGTTTCGGTTTTTTTTCAGACGGAACGACCCGAGTACGTTATTCTTGCAGCGGCAAAAGTCGGAGGCATTGCTGCCAATATTTCTGCTGTGGTTGGTTTTCTTGTAGAAGGTTTGCGATTTCAGAATAATGTATTGTTGGTTTGGTAGGGTTTTCAAGTGGCAAAGATAATCTTCTTAGGGAGTTCGTGTATTTATCCATGCGAGTCGCTTCAACCAATGCGCGATGATTATTTCATACAAGTGTTGCCTGATACCGAGTGCCCTTTCAAAAAATCAGATTCCCTAACGTATCTGGGGACGCAAGGTGTTGAGACCTGTTCAATAGTAGCTGGTAATTTGGCGCGGCAACTGTACCTCGAATTGCAGGAGGATAGTTTGTTTAGCGCAGATGCTGTCCATGAACGGAGCTTCTATCATGTTTTGCATCCATTTAGAGCCAGTCTGAATTTGGGTTGGCTTGCCAAAACATTAGAGCAATTCATTGGTCAATACGTATGATAAAAGTGATTCTTGCCGCAAGCCCGCTGAAACCAGCGATATCTTACGATTATAGCAATCTTCTGAAACCACTGGAAAAATTGGGATGCGTGGTTGTTCCCTTTGATTTTGGGATAAGCGTGAGCGTGCTTGGGCGTGAAGGGATGAACCAGGAATTATTGGCCCTTGTGCAACGCGAACAGCCAGAGCTTGTGATTTTTGTTCCCCATACGGATCAGTTCCTTCCAGAAATTGTAGATGAGATCAATCAGCATGCGATCACCCTTGGCTACTTCTATGACGATATGTGGCGGATTCAGTATTCTCGCTTTTGGGCGCAACACTTTACTTTTGTTACTACTTCGGATATCAACGGATTGCAAAAGTTCCGGGATGCTGGATACACTAATGTAATTTATTCTCCCTTTGCGTGCAATCCCGATGTGTACCGCAACGAGGATTTGCCCAAGATATATGATGTGACCTTTGTTGGACAGTTTCATCCAATACGTGAGTGGTATATAAATTACTTAAAAAAAGCTGAGATAAACGTGCTCGTATGGGGTGTGGGTTGGCCAAGAGGTATGCTGAATCTGGAAGACATGGTGAGAGTTTTCAATCAAAGCCGCATCAATTTGAACTTGTCGAACAGCGTCTCTTGGGATATTCGTTACCTGATTGCCCCATTCCGTCATGTTAGGAGTACCTTTCGAGCTTGGCGCCAAGCAATACATTCCTTCACTCGTGCTGATGTAAAAACAGTTGAATCTGTGAAGGGGCGGCATTTTGAGATCAATGCTTGTGGCGGTTTTCAACTGTCTTACTATGTCGAAGGGCTAGAGCGATTGTATGCGATTGGTGATGATATAGCCGTATATGCTTCGGCAGATGATTTGGTCGAAAAGACACGCTACTATCTAAAACATGCCAGCGAACGCGAATCTATTGCTCAAAGCGGCTATGAGCGTACATTGCATAACCACACTATGAAAAAACGACTTCAAGATATCCTGACACATATGGAACTGGACTGATTTCAAATGCGGACAATCCTTATTCATACATTAAGTGGCAATAACAATCAAATGTTTGATCCAAATGAGCGAGATGAAGTTAACGCCCCCGCGATCTATTTACGCGAACGGTTGTATCAACTTGGATATGATCTTAAAACAGCAGACGATAATTCTCTGGATGATTGCGAATGGGTATTTTTTTATGAGGCAAACAGTGTACAGGCCTATTCTGGCTGGCGTGGGATAGTCCGAAAACTGAAACATAGGTTGCAGAGGAGAAAACTGTTACGTGATTTTTACGGTGAATGTATCCTTGCAGGATTAAAACAACGCATGATATTCTTCCCGTGGGAAGCACTCGCGGTGAGCCCTGAAAACTGGAATCCCGAATTGCACAAGTTATTTCCGGTTATCTTTACATGGCATGACGAGTATGTTGATGGGGACAAATTCTTTAAGATACACTTGCCTCAAACAGGTCAATTTCCAAATGTCCCTAATGTTCCGTTCCGAGGCAGGAAATTATTAGTTAACATTTCTAGGAATAAATCCGCGTCACATTCGCGAGAATTATACTCTGCGCGACGAGCATCTATTCGTCATTTTGAACGAACCCAGCCAGACAAATTTGATCTTTATGGGGTGGGGTGGAATCGCCCGACGAATTTTTTAGAAAAGACATTACCCTTCTCAAGGCGAAGATATTCATCTTACCGCGGAAAGGTGCAGAATAAATGGGATGTCTTGCCACATTACCGCTTTAGCCTGTGTTACGAAAACATAAAGGATGAGCCAGGGTATGTAACTGAAAAAATATTTGATTGCATGCGTGCCAGATGTGTGCCAATCTACTGGGGTGCACCCAACATCACCGATTACGTGGATGAAGAAGCCTTCATAGATCGGCGACAGTTTGAGACTGATGAAGAGCTAGAAGCATACCTGTTGAGGGTAACTGAGCAGGAGTTTGAAAAATTTCAAGATGCAATGCAAAATTATTTGCAAAGCGAGCGGTTTGCAAAATTTCTGCCGCTAGCGTTTGCAGATACGATTATTAGCGTTTTAGATCTTGAGAAATCAATAGCATAGGAGATATAAGATCATGAAACGTTTGAAATATATTCTTTATAGGATTATGAGCAGTATTAGTGTGCTTAAGAAGAAAATATATAGGCCAGGCGCCGATGATTTTGATTGGCGATGGTACCACCTTCACTATCAGGCAGAAGTGGATAATATTAAGAGAGATCATACCCAAATGTTGTCACCTGGAGATTACAACTTCTCTGGTGGTGTTTTGTCTCTGAAAAGTAACGTACTTCCTCTACATCCGAATCACCTATTGCTTTATGAAACAATTTTGCAATTGAACCCCACAAGTGTTTTGGAAGTAGGCTGCGGTGGCGGTGACCACTTATCTAATCTGAGCGTGTTGGCGCCAAACATCGATCTTTGTGGGCGCGATCTATCAAACGAACAACTATCCTTTCTGCGGCGTAGACACCCTGATTTAAAAGCAGATATAGATCAACTTGATATAACCTTGCCCTATTCTTCAGAATGGCCAGTTGTTGATTTGAGTTTTACTCAAGCCGTGATCATGCATATTCATACAGGCAATGGTCATCGTGTAGCTCTCTCCAATTTGTTCAAAACGACGACTAAGTATGTTGTTCTAATGGAAAATTGGAGCAGGCACAATTTCAGGGATTCAATCCAGCAGAGCTTTGATGAGAAGATGATACCATGGGATGATATATTTTTTTACTACCGTGTTTCGCCAGAGCCTAACAAGTCAAAAATAATGGTAGTTTCTGCTGTGAAGCTTGATTACGAGCCAATAACGAAGTATGATGTTTTACTTTGAGTGCGACTGAGAGGGTAAGCTCCGCTGTGGTTAAAATTGCGATATTGAAAACTCCCACGCGAAGCCTGTGTTAAATTATTTCTTTCAAACAAAATCGGTGGGGAGGTGCGATTATCCCCAATCCTGTGGGGGATGTGCAGGAGAGAGAAATATCTCACCGCACTATCATAAAATCTAAGCTCAAATTAATAAGGAGTATTGATGTCATTTATTTTGCAAAAATCTGACCTCGTATTGGAGATTGGTTCTGGGGGGGCACCGTTGAAACGTTCTGATGTTCTTGTTGATCGTTTTATTATTGACGATTCTGGGCAGCGTGGTGGAGTGGAAATCTACGTGGATCGGCGCCCGCTTTTTGTTGCAGCAGGCGAACATTTACCATTTATTGATAATTCATTTGACTTTGTGTATTGTAAACATGTTATAGAACACGCTGATGATATTTCGGCATTCCTTAATGAGATGTCGCGAGTAGGCAAGGGAGGCTATATAGAGTGTCCTAACCCAGCTTTGGAAACTGTCCATGATGTCCCCCAACATAATTGGTATATTTCTAATAAAAAAGGGAAGTTGTTGATTCATCCAAAGACACCTGATAATAATACTGCCCCACTTTTCGATAATTTTATTTTCCATATGTTGAGCGACCATTTTATCATTCGTAACTACTGGGACCTCTTTACAGTGCAATTGGTTTGGAGTGGACGGATCGAATTTGAGATATTTCAGCGCCTTGAACCTGTGATCTTTGAGCAAATTTCAGAGAAAGAATTGATGGACATAATCAAACAACAAAGGCTGCGGGTGCTTGGTCAATCGATAAAAGATTCCATCAAGGAAAACCTACTTGAAATCAGAAATTGCCTGAAAGCTTGCCTTGAACAGAATTCTGCTGGGCAAACCTTATTGGAATTGGTTCGTCAGCGACGAAGGACGAAGGTACGTCCACGCATAAGTCTGGCAGAATTGGAGCCATTACTGTGCTGCCCGTATTGCAAGGGGAAAATGGCGAAGGCTCCAACTGTCTACCAGTGTATGCAATGCGGACGAGAGTATTTGATTAAGGAAGGGGTGCCTATCTTTCTGTGAATCTGGTGATGATAGTTTTCAGTGCAGGATTATTATCCAAATGTTGAGAAATAACAATGTGATGTTGGTGAATGGTCAAGTCTAGTAGCCAAGAATAATTGTGGGCAAGTTCCATGGCATTGGAATTTGCTTGACTTCTGGAGTGATTTGAATGAGGTTTTTATGATATATACCAAGAGTGTAATCAAACGACTGAGAAGAAGGCTAGGGCGATGGAAGCCGGCTGGTACAAATCTTACGATTCTCCATGATGACGCTTTTTTGGTTTCATATCCAAAATCAGGCAATACATGGCTGCGATTTCTCCTTGGCCAGGCTAGGCTAGCTCGGCCATTGGATTTTGCTAGTATCGAGCCCGTTATTCCAGATATCTATCAAAATAGTGATCGAGAGTTGCTTCGTGTGTCAAGACCAAGGGCTCTGAAAAGCCATGAGATATATTCGGATCTATACCCCAAGGTTATTTACCTTGTAAGAGATCCCAGAGATGTGGCTATTTCTCTCTATTACTCACGCAGAAAAACAGGGGTTCTCGAAAAAAGAGACGACTTCTTTCACCAGTTTTCTGTTGAGAAAGCACTTTACTTCGGCGGATGGGGCGAACATGTCGAATCTTGGATGGAGCAAGCGCCATTTCTGGGGAATCGCTTACTCACCCTAAAATATGAAGATGTTGAGCAATCTCCTGAAAAGGCACTGCAGCGTGTAGTCGAGTTCTTGGGATGGGAAATAAGTGATTCGGCGATGGTTTTTTCAGTCAAATATAGTGAGGCAAATCGAATGCGTAAGGCAGAGGCCGTGCTGCCTATGTCCAAAAGACAAGACATCCCATTTGTGCGAGAGGCTCGATCTGGCCAATGGAGAGAAGTGTTTGACAGCAAGCTAAACGCAATATATTGGGAGAGATTTGGAAAGTGGATGGAGAAGTTTGAATATGATAAACACTAACCACCCTGTGAAAGATGTGTTTATGCGAGCAGCTAAATCCATAAGAATGCAAGACTCGGGCCGTGTTGTGTAGATGGGTGATAACGTAGTTAACCGTACTTCAGCCTACTTATATCGTATTGGATTTTCCTACACATTCTTGTTAGTAGGGATTGTGCGGGGGGTAATCTTGGTACCGCTCTACGTGGAATCAATTTCCATAGAGCTCTATGGGGCTTGGCTGGCAACTGGATATTTACTTGCTTATTTAGGTTTGCTGGATTTTGGCTTCACAGCGGTAGTTCAACAGCAAGTCGCTCAGCAGTATGGGAAGAAAGCACTTGAAAAAGTTGCTTCTATTAGTAGTGCGGGGATTTTGATTGGCATAGGGTTTTCGGGGATAGTAGGGGCGCTTGGATACTATCTGGCTGATTATGCGCCAGGTTTTATTGGGATGACAGGACCAGACGCCCCCATTCTTTCTAAAGCAATATCTATTGGGGCGGTGTCAACGGCAATAATGTTATTAGCATACTTTCCCTCTGCTGTTCTTATCGCCCTTCAACGCACCGCAGTAAACGCCTTACTGAATCTGCTTACAATGATTTTAGGAGTTGCTACAACCTACTATTGTTTGAACTCGAAATGGGGACTACTATCACTTCCAATAGGATCTTTGGTATACGCCATAACATTTTTACTCGGAGTAAGCGTTTATTTGTACTTTGTTTGGGGTCAAGACATAGGCATGCAACCGACATTGTGTCGGCGCGATTTTCAAGACCTGAGTAGTCTATCAGGCTTTGTGTTTTTTGGGAAAGTTGCTTCAAGACTAATCAGCCAATCTGACACTATAATTGTAGCTAAAGTAATGGGGCCGGAGCTCGCAGCAATCTTCAGCCTGACAAGCAGAGTGAAAGATCAGACCATGGCAATACCGCATCGGATCGCCGCTCTCATTGTACCTAATTTGGCTCACCTTACTGGTGAGGGAAATGTATCACGTATCAAACAGATCGCCTGGGATGCTTTGAGTGCTACAGTTGGCCTTACTTCTTTGTTTGCTGCTGGCATACTGGCTCTGAACGAAGCTTTTGTGCATTTGTGGGTTGGCAATCACTTGTTTGGGGGGGTGGCGTTGACAGCAGGTATTTGTATTTACTATTTCCTGGAAATGGGCCGCAGCGCCCTCTATAATCTGCTCTTTGCTCTAGGTGAGATACGTATCCCCAGTCTTTTGGGATTAGTAGAGGCTGGGCTTAAAATAGCCTTTGTCATTGCCGGTGTGCACTGGCTGGGGTTAGTGGGCGCTCCGCTGGGATCAATTGTGGCACTTATGGTAGTGAATAGTGTGTATTTAAGCCGTCTCTTTGTGCGTAAGTTTGGAATCACTCGCGCCGATCTGAGCGAGCGAAGTGGAGAACTGTTTGTTTATCCTTTAATTGCTTTTGGTATTGGTGCTACCTGGTCTTTGTTGCCATCTCCACAGAACTGGTTAGTTTTTTCCCTTAATGTTTTGAGTCTTGGCGGGCTACTAGCGATTCTTCTTTGGATGTTTAGCCCAAATTTGAGGCGAGTGGCAAAATCTCTGATTAGAAGACCTTTGTAGTGGCTCTAGCTGTTGGTAGAAGTTATTTTGTGCTTATTCATTTTTTTATGACTAGAGAGCGATTGCATCAGCATATTGCTTCTGAAAGTGTTAAAGGATTTTCTATTATCATAGGTGCAGTTGATGAAATGATGAAAATGATCGAAATTCTGGTAGGTGTCTTTTGTTGACCGGATAACCTATCCATGATAATACGGACTACACTCAAAATTCTTGCCTCCTGTTATCATATAAACATGAAGGATATGCAAGTTAAAATTGGTAATTGGATAAAATGGATGAAAACAATAATAAACGGGTTCTAAATTGTTACGTGGCTGCCAATTATGGTGGCTTGGGAAGCTTATTTGTTGACCTTTCTAATGAGCTAAGTGAACGAGGCTGGAATCTCTCCGTAGTTCTACAAAGGCTGGAAGGGGAGCTGCTTAAAGATTTTTCAGAAAATATACGTGTTTTTGGTTTAGGATATAAAGGACCCTATTCCTATTTAAAAATGTTATATGAGCTAATAAAACTGATTCGTGATGTTAAGCCGGATATCGTGATATCACATTCATGGAATTTGAATGTACTAACGGTTCTTGCTGTGAAAATGCTCAATTATCAGACAAAGTTAATTCTTTTTGAGCACTCATCTCCAATGTCGTATCGGCAGCTTGCAAAAGGGCGCGGAATTATTAAACTAATCACAATACCTTTTTTGTATCGCTACGCAGATGCTCTGGTAGTTGTCTCTGAAGGTATTAAGCAGGATTATGTGTCTCAGTATTCGATAGAATCTCAAAAAATTCACGTTATCCCTGTGCCAGTGAACATTATTGCTGTTATGAAAAAATCTGGCGATTACATAGAACTACCTTGGGTTGATGATGACCAGCCAATTATCATGAGTGCAGGAATTTTGTATTCGTTAAAAAACTTCCCCCTTTTACTGGAAGCGTTTTCTATAGTGCACAAGGAGCGTTCTTGTCGTTTAGTCCTTATAGGGGATGGTCCAGACAGAGAGATACTTGAAAAGCTTGCCCATAAGCTTAATATCTCCGACGATTTCTATATTTTGGGTTACCAATCAAATCCTTTTAAATACATATCCAGAGCTTCTATATTTGTTCTTCCATCAAAATACGAGGGTTTTGGAAAAGTTTTAGTCGAAGCACTTGCTTTAGGCATACCGATTATCTCAACAGATTGCTCAGGTCCACTAGATATTTTGGACGGTGGGAAGTATGGTTTACTGACCCCTAACAATAATGTGAAAGCGATGGCAAAAGCTATAAATCATCTTCTTGACAATCCAGATCTAGGAAATCGATTGTCGTACATAGGGGTATTGAGAGCAAAAAAATATGAGCCTAAAGCGATATATGACACTATTGAAACATTGATAAAAGAACTGTAGACAGATAACCTCTAGACGTTGATACTATTATGGCTAATAATTTAGAATGGTGAAGAGAAGCACTTTGGGCTTGATTAGAATTAGGTCATTCACTCACAGCCTTATTTTCTTGGCATTTTTACTGTTGCCCTTTTCTCATTTTAGGTGGCTGCCAAATTTAGGGCTTACACGTCCCATTACAGCTGTATTGTTAGTGTTTGCCTTGTTATTACTTTTTTTGTCAAAAATATCTTCAAATAGGTGGGCTTTACCAGCGGTGCCAGGTTGGAATGTCTTACGATGGTTTTTCCTTGTAGTCATTTTCGGGGGGATATCTACACTTACAACCATTTTTTATGGAGGTTTCTGGCAAGCCTGTGTTCGGTTACTTGGATATATTATTGTTTTCTCGTTTCTATATATGGCCATGTATGTTATTTCTCACTGGGGGATGGGTTGGGTGGCTAGAATTATCGTGATTGGTTATATTCCGGCGATGTTATATGGGCTTATTGAAGCACTTGCTGTAGCTGGATGGATGTATGCAGAAACAATCGTATATATTATTAGAGAATATGTCGTAGTTGTTAATGGGTGGGCGGGAAGATTATCTCTTTTCACAACCGAGCCCTCCTTTCTTGCCTTCCAATTATTGTTATTGATTTTTTGCTTACCTTTTCTGCGTCAGCGAACACTTCGGCTGAGTGCTTGTTTTTTGATTATGCTAATAGCGGTTTTTTCACAAAGCCTAACTGTCGTTTTTACATTGGCTCTCTACCTTGGCCTTCGCTTTTTCATGTCAGGCAACATAGCTTATAAAGCTCTGGTTTTATCAGTAGGGGGATTGTCGGGGATTTTGGTTGCGAAATTGCCAATTCTATATCCTATTGCCTACCGGCTAGAAAATATCTCAAGAGATGTTTCATTACAAATTAGATTATCATATGTTTATAATTTGTTTTATTCTTTATTCGATACTTGGGGCGCAGGTTTTGGTATTGGGCAATACGGGCTTTTTTGGAAAGACGTCTATCTTCAGAATATCGATTACAGCTCCTTTGATAAATTTGGTGAGGTAGCTAATACTCTGGCTAGCACAGCCTATATGAAGCCGTGGAGCCTTATCCTTGGCATTGGAGTAGACCTTGGAATTATCGGGTTATTTGTTTTCCTTATCTTCCTATATAAGACATGGAAATCATGCATTACTTCGCATGATAAAGCTGTTTTCATAGTAGCTATAATTCTTTTGATGGGAGCCTACCCAATAGTTACTCCCCATATATGGCTTATTATCGGATTTATAATTGCCAAGAAATATGCAAGCTTGACACATCAACTGAGTCAAAAATGAACATATTATTTGTAACAGAAGATCATTCTATAAGAAACTATGGGATCACATCCGTTGTCTCGCAATTGGCTAATGAACTTGTACACCATGATCCGAATGTACGAATAGTCATTGTTACTACAGCCGGAGAGCCTGTTGCCCAAGATGAATCTATTCCAATAGAAACTATTCAGCCATCTTTGCTGTGGGCGTCCTGGCGATGGAAGTCCACCCTAAAAGAAGAACTTAATAGTATTATCCAGCGATATGAAATTGATATTATTCATATCCACGGCGTTTGGATGGCGATCCAATTGATCGCTTTATCTATTGCCAAACAGACAGGAGTTCCCTGTCTCATCTCTGCCCACGGAATGTTAGAACCATGGCTTTGGAGTGAGCAAAATTTATTCAAAAAACAAAAGAAGGAGTTGTACTTCTCAGGTCTTTTTAAAACAACCATCACAGAAAGCTCCTTCTTCCATGCGATTACACCAACGGAAAAGGAGAATTTACAAAAATTGCTTCCTGCACAAAGAATCGTTGTAATCCCTAATGCAATAAATGTAAACGAAGAAAAAACCTATGAAGACACTGGCAGGGGGATTGCTCCAGAAAAAACAATTTTATTTCTAGGGCGCTTACACCCTAAAAAAGGGGTAGATTTATTGGTTAATGCTTTTTGCAGAGCAAATTTAACTAGTGAGTGGCGCTTATTACTAGTAGGTCCAGAATCTGTTCATCAATATGTAAACAAAATAAAAGCAGATGTATCCAATATGGGCTTATCAGATAGAGTTGAGTTTACTGGACCTATCTATGGAGAAAAAAAACAGGAATTAATTCGCAAATCTTGGGTAATGATCACCCCCTCCTATTCTGAAGTGGTCGGAATGGTAAACTTAGAGGCAGCTGCTTGCAAGGTTCCTAGTATTACCACTTACGAGACAGGATTATGGGATTGGGAAGAAGGCGGTGGCATGTTGGTACATCCTAAGGTTGATGAAATTACGAATGCCTTAGTTGAAGCATCTCAATGGAGCATCGTAGAAAGACTTTCTAGGGGTGAAAAATCTCAGAAACTTGTTCAAGAAAAATATTCCTGGAATGCTGTCATTCCGCAATGGTTAAAAATATATTCCGAAATAACCACTGTTGGTGTCTTAAATGAATAATGAAGAAAATCGTCAATATCAAGATCTCAATGCCTTTAAATTACCAGTAAAATTCCGCGGGCGTCCCGCTTGGTTTGTCCAGCTTTGGTGGCTGGTACAAGGTTCCTTACTTGCCTGGTCTCCACAATTCCTATATGGTTGGCGACGATATTTATTACGTTTATTTGGCGCGCAGATCGGCACAGACGTTTTAATTCGACCTACAGTGCGCGTGACCTACCCTTGGAAAATATCTATCGGGGATTATTCGTGGATTGGAGATGATGTCGTTTTGTATTCATTAGGGGAGATTGAAATTGGAAAGAATACGGTCATTTCACAGAAATCTTATCTTTGTACAGGAAGTCATGATTACACCAGTAAAGCTTTTGATATTCACGCAAAACCGATAAAAATCGGAGATGAAGCTTGGCTTGCCTCAGACGTATTCGTTGCCCCCGGCGTGCAGATTGAAGATGGGTGCGTGGTCGGTATTCGAAGCACAGTATTGCACGATCTTCCTGCTGGAAAAATTTGTTACGGTTCACCCGCAAAGCCGATCAAAGATCGCGTTATGGATTCTTGATGCGTCTGCTAATCATTGGACTTAACTTTCACCCAGATCTGACCGGCATTGGCAAGTACACTGGTGAAATGGCGGCGTATTTAGCGGCGAAAGGGCACGAAGTGCGAGTGATTTGCGCACCGCCCTATTACCCCCAATGGGCAATAGTAAAACCCTATGCGGGCTGGCGCTATCAGCAAGAACAATGGTCTGGTGTAGATGTGGTTCGTTGCCCACTATGGGTGCCAAAGAAACCATCTGGCATAAAACGTTTGTTGCATTTATTTTCCTTTACACTCTCCAGTTTTCCGGTTGTGTTAATGCAAAGAAAATGGAAACCTGAAATTATCATCAATGTAGCGCCATCCCTGCTTAGTGCACTGCCAGCCTTATTGCTTGCACAACTGACTGGCGCAAAAACCTGGCTGCACATTCAAGATTTTGAATTGGATGCGGCTTTCAGCTTAGGCTTATTACAGGGTGGCAAATGGATATTTAGACTTGCTCAAAAGCTAGAATTAGCCTTATTCAAACGCTTTGATCAGGTATCGACGATCTCCGAGCATATGCAGGAGCGTTTGTGGCAAAAAGGAGTGGCGCGGGAGAAAACAGTGTTAGTTCCGAATTGGATCGATACGGACTTGATAAAGCCTTTATCGAATGCCGGTGCTTTTAGGGAAGAGTGGCAAATTGCAGATAATCAAATCGTCATTTTATATTCTGGCAATATGGGACGTAAGCAAGGTTTGGAGATTTTGATAGATACGGCTCGATCACTCATTGATCTTCCAGAAATACTTTTTCTACTCTGTGGTGACGGGGTGATGCGGGAAGAATTAGAAAAATCTGCACAAACCTTACCGAATATCCATTTTTACCCATTACAGCCTCTTGAAAAATTAAATGACTTGTTGAATCTGGCTGATATTCATATTCTCCCGCAGCGTGCGGATGCCGCTGATCTAGTGATGCCTTCAAAACTCTCCGGGATCTTAGCCAGTGGGAAGGCTGTTATTGCTACGGCTTCGTCCAAGTCAGAGTTGGGAGAGATTGTCAATGATGTCGGCATCCTGACATCTCCAGGAAATACAAGAGAATTATCGAATGCTATACACAGACTCGCAAAAAGCCCGAAAAAAAGAGCTTTTCTTGGGAATAAAGGGCGAAAATGGGTAGTATCACGCTGGGCTAGGGAAAAAGTATTAGACAGGTTTGAAAAAAATCTGGAAGGCATGTTAGAATCCTAGTCACAGATTCTCTACCATACATATGCTTCCAACGGTTCAAAAACAGGACGCGGATGACGTGAATTAGGCGGATTTTCAGAGAAGCCTGCGCCGAGGACGGCGCAGGGAATGTCATCAAATTTAGACTTTTGCAAGAAATCTAGTCCTGTCTTATTTGTTTTATCTGCGAAAACCCGTTGAATCCGTGTAATCCGTGTTCCATTTTTACAGATGTACGGTCGAAAAGCTACAGATTGATAATGAAAATCAACGCTTTTTTGGAAAGAAAAGACACACTTGAAGGGTTGGAAAATGTCCCAAAACAAAAGTTGGCTCACTAGCACCACACTCATTATCTTTGATGCTCTGGCTATTTACGGCATTTTTCGCATTGCGACTATACTGCGCAGTGCCTTATCCCCTTTTTTGCAACGCCCTCCCTTTGAATGGGCGGCAAGCGTACCTCTGGCGCAATTAGGATTGATTTTTCTATTGGGGATGTTTTTCCTGCAAGGTTTATATCCAGGCTATGGACTGACCGCCGTAAAAGAACTGGAACATATGAATAAATCGATTGCGTTAGCTTATTTCTTGCTCGCAAGTGTTTCTTATCTCAACAAATCCTTTCAAGTCTTTCCGCGTTCGATCTTGTTAATATCCTGGGGCTTATCCAGCCTCACGCTGCCTCTGCTGCATTTCCTTGTACGCAATATTCTCTCGCGTGCGGCTTGGTATGGTTTTCCTATTATTATTTTTGGAGAAGAAAACTGGGGTAAGGAAGTGGTATCTTCGTTAAAAAGGGTGCGACGCCTCGGTTGGAAGCCCCAAGAAGTATTGTCCATTGACGACATTCAGAAATTTAATAATAAGAATCGCCTACAAATGGCTATACTTGCACCTGCATCGCATAGACCTATCGAAGAATATGCGCGCTTGCTCAATCAGTCTTTCAGGAAAGTCGTTCTAATCCGCAAAACGGATAATTTCGGCTCTTTATGGGTGCAGCCTAGAGATTTGGACGGGAATTTAGGGCTTGAATTTCACTACCACCTTTTAGCGCGCCGTAATCGCTGGATCAAAAGATGGACCGATATGATCGGTTCGGGCCTTCTACTCACCCTGCTCAGTCCTTTTCTACTCCTGATAGCTTTGCTGATCTCGATTGATTCACCGGGTCCGATCTTCTTCCGGCAAGAACGCTTGGGACGAAATTTTCAGCGTTTTTCGGTCGCAAAATTCCGTACAATGGTTGTCGGCGCAGAAGAAAAGTTGACACAGCTCCTCAAAGAAGACCCGCTAGCCAAAGCGCGATACGAAGAATTTCATAAATTGGATAATGATCCACGCGTTACAAAACTTGGGGATTTCTTGCGCAAGTTCAGCCTGGATGAATTGCCCCAGCTATGGAACGTGCTGGTAGGCGAAATGAGCTTATCGGGGCCGCGCGCCTATATGCCTGCTGAGCTGGACGATATGGGTAGTTACGCCCCCATTATTTTACGCGTCTCTCCCGGTATGACAGGCTGGTGGCAGGTCTTGGGACGGCATAATACCACTTTTGAAAAACGCCTTAAAATGGACGAATACTATATTAGTAACTGGTCGTTGTGGATGGATGTCTATATTTTCCTGAAGACAATTTTTGTCGTATTAAGTGGAACCGGGGCGTGAATTTTCTGGTTCTAACGGAATTGGTGGTTATTGCTTTTTCAGGTTAAAAGCCCCCTTCTGTCCTTCGGACAGCTTCCCCCTGAGGGAGAACTTGTCCCTTCCCCCTCAGGGGGAAGGCTAGTGCATAAAACGGTGAAAACGCACACCTTAAACGGTCGATGCCGCACAGTGGGCAGGAGATGAATGCTGGTAGTTGAATTGTACTCTAAGTGTGCGGCAT